>Ga0255781_10003654_pt1 | contig 11931 bp, 7 predicted proteins | sample 101ome_21_FD_179979 | JGI IMG/M metagenome (GOLD analysis project Ga0255781, IMG submission 179979) | Coastal salt marsh microbial communities from the Groves Creek Marsh, Skidaway Island, Georgia - 101413BT metaG (version 2) | ecosystem: Environmental > Aquatic > Marine > Intertidal zone > Salt...
CACTCCCCCCGGACGCCGACCCCCCCCCCCCCGCGTCCGCGTCCGCGTCCACGCACGCGTCCGCGACCGTGAGAGATGAATCGTCATCACGTCGACTCGATCGCGTCGTACCACATCAGTACCGTGATCCGTGATCGGTCCAGACGTCTTCCAATATGTATAAAGACGACACGCATGCATACAATACTACCGGACGATCGGACACACGGACACACGGTCGATCGCGCGCGACGGGCGTTGACGCGACGCGACGACACATCGACGCGCGAGCGCGCGACGGTGGAGAGGCGTCGAGAGGCGAGAGGCGTCGAGAGAAGTCGATATGTCGTCGTCGTCGTTCGAACGCGTCGTGCGGCGATTCGTTCGACGCGTGCTCGTGGACGATGATGACGACGATGTAAACGACGATTCGTCACGTTTGGTCGTCTCGAAAACGACGACGACGACCGATGACGACGATGGACGCGCGAGTGGTGATGATGCGAGCGGTGTTCGCGCGCGCGTGGAGATGGAGATGGTGGGAGAGATCGAGATCGAGCTCGCGCGACGCGTGTCGAGGACGACGACGAGGCGAAGGACGAGACTTGGGACGAATGGGATGACGATTCCAAACGACGCGCGAAACGACGCCGACGTCGTCGCGGACGCGCTCGACGTCGTCGCGGAGGCGACGCGCGATGCGAGGAGACGCGTAAAGGGGCGACGATGGACGCGACGTGTGGACGACGCGCGTGAACGACGGGTGATCGAGCGCGTCTCGCGCGCGTGTGAGGACGTGGAGGCGCGCGCGCGGTGGTCGGAGACGACGACGCGGCGGATGGCGGAGACCGAAAGGCGTCGGGGGCGTCGCGGGACGACGACGACGACGGAGATGCGACGGAGTCGACGCGCATGCGCGCGAGAGGACGCGGACGACGCGGTGGTGGAATCGCGACGAAGAATGACGACGACGATGGTGCACGAATTGGACGTGGAGGAACGGTACAACGCGAGCGAAGCGAGGTGCGAACGCGCGGGACTCGGGGACGTGGATCAATCGATGATGATCGTGCGTCTGTTGGATGATTTCGAAGTGACGCGCGAAGACGAGACGACGAAGACGACGAGACGCGCGGCGTTTCGAGAATCGACGTTCGCGAACCCGGACGAACGCGCGTCCATCGTCGTGCGAGGACGATTAAAAGCGTTCGGCGACGACGATGAGAACGAGAGTGAACATGAACAGTCAACGACGGGTAAAGGATTGACCCCGCGCGTCTCGGCGGCGTGCGATGACGACGTAGAGATTGAATTGCGAGACGTGCTCGAGTGTCGATGTGCGTTTACGTGCGCCAACGTCGAGGCGCGAGGCTTTTACGTCGTCACGGCGACGGCGATGTATAAACTGTTGCGACCGAACGCGGCGTACGCCATGCTGTATGAGAGGAGTTTTCAGATGCGATACGATTTAGCGCGTCGGTTGGCGCGCGGGTTGCGACGAAGTCCGCGCGCGACGTATGATTCCGTCTTGGGCGAACTTCTCGTGCGACAACCCGCCGAGGCGACGGCGTTACAGCGAGGGACGACGGATCGAGACGAGGACGGGGAGACGTGGACGAGTTACACCGAGCGGGACGTGTTGTCGTGTAGGGAGACGCTGTGTAACGTGTGTCTGCGCGAGATGGTGCATCTGCGACGTCGATCGGCGCAATTCGTCGCGGCGTTGACTCGAAAACAGTGCGTCAACGACTCGATGCGAGACGCCAGGGATGAATTCGTCATGTGTCCGCACGCCGACGTCGTTCACGTCAGCGATGAGGAACTGATGCGAATATACGGCGCGCGCGAGCGCGCGACGTGCGCGGACGCGCCGACCCGTCGAACGATCGAGACGGAGCTCGAGGACGCCGACGGCGAGGAGTGGACGCGGCGCGTCTCGTCGGCGAGCGCGACGTACGCCGCGGATGCGAGTCTGATCGAAGAGGCGATCACGGCGTGGCAATTTTGTGCGACGCACGCGGATGTTTTGAACGCGCCCGTCGTCGCGTTCGACGCGTTCGTGCGAGCGCTGATGTCTCCGCCGTCCAAAATGTCGTGGGCGCTGTTTCGCGATGTGCACTGCGCGCTCACCGCACAAATCATTCCAACGGCGGAAATCATGCGAGACGTCGTCATCGAGGTGCGATCGAACGAGGAAGACGCGCGCGTGAAACGATTTTCGAGGTACGAGTCCCCGCTTCACGTGCACTCGTGGCCGGACATCACACGGAACTTGATCGAATCGGACGCGTACAAGATGGACGTCAAGCTCGCCGGCTTTCGAGCGAGCGCGTTGTTGGCGCGCGTGGATTATTTCCAACTCAATCCCAGAATGCGGCTGGCGACGATCACGGCGCTCATAGCCATCGTGTTGAGACAATCAGATTTTCGTAAACACGTCGCGGACGCGCGTCACGAGGAGGAGGAGCGTCGGTTTCCGCCGAGCGCCGACGGCAGCGAGACCCGCCTCGAGGCGCTTCGACGTCTCGAGACGCGTTGCGAATCGACCAATGGATACGCGCACTTGACCCACGACACGATCAGAGATCACCCGACGCTCATTCAGATTCGCTCGGAGATGTTGCGATTTTTGCAAATTTCCTCAGATCACTGGAGGCGACACGCGTGGATGGTCGACCTCGTCGGCGCGCTCATGCGACAGTGTCAGACGTGGACCTCGTTCGCGGAGTTGCGTCTGATGACTTGGAACTTTGAAATGACCGTCAACAGATTATATCTGTTCAGAAACAAGACGTGGGAAAACTTTCGGGAAAAGTGGAGAGCCTCGCTGTGCGCCGCGAGGACGCCGGCGCAATTCGCGTCGACGGTATCCGTGCTCTTCTCGCACCTTCCGCGAATGTAATGTAACGAACGTCCACTATGGTTCATACTATGTTCTACATGCTTTTCTATCGCTACGTCTTTTTCTTCGTCGCGCTCGTGCCGCCCTTCTTTTTCCCCGCCGTGGATTTTGACTTTTTCGACGACGCTCTCTTCTTCTCCTCTTGCAGCGCGCGTTCGCGCTCCTTCGCCTCGATCTCCTCCAACGTTCGTCGCAGTTCCTCGTTCTCGTCGAGCACGCGCTGATGTTCCTCCGCGTGCATTCGTTCGCGCTCCGCGCGTTTCTCTTCCTCCTCGCGTCGCTCGCGCGCGCGCTCTTCCTGCGCTCGCCGTTCCTCTTCTCGCGCCCTCGCGGCGTCGGCGGCGAGCCGCGCCGCCGCCTTTACTCGGAACCGTTCGCGCGCGCTCTCGCCCTCTCTCTCGATATCACTCACGAGTGTTTTTATCTCGCCGTTCGCCGAACACAGCGTGCTCGGCAGCGCGCCGTTCGCGTTTTGCGCGTTCAGGACGCATCCTCGAAGAACGAGCGTGGCAACGACGTCTTCGAAACCGCCCGCGCAGGCGAGATGAATCGGTCGATTCGCCTGCGCGCCTCGCGCCTCCATGTCCGCGCCGTGCGCGAGCAAGTCCTCGACCACCGTCGTCTGTCCCGTCAGACACGCCAGGTGGAGCGCCGTATCGCCGTGTGCGTTGACGAAGCGCGAATTCGCGCCTCGGCGCAGCAAGTGTTTGACCATCTCCTCGTCTCTTCGACGCGCGGCGAACATCAACAAGTCTTCGCCGTCGCGCGTCTCGTCGATTCGTCCCGCGACGAGCGCGGCGTCGAAATCATCGATCGATCGTCGCTCGACGGCGTCAAACAAAATCATGCGCGTTTTCCCGCGTCGCGGCTCCGAATGGCGTTCGCGCGTCTATTTTTGGCGTCCTTCGTCACTCGCCTCGCCATTGCTTGAAATAGCCACCGCCTATCGCGATGGCGAGATTCATGTGAGGAAGTAGCTCATCACTCGCGGATCGTAGAGACAAGCGTCCTCGCGCCACGCCTTTCATCGCCCATCGCACGGACGCCTCCGTGTCGGCGTCGAGCGGAAGGTCGACGCGCGCGCTCAACGCGTGAAACCATCGAAGACGCGTGATGAGGTCGTTCGCGTCCATGTCGTCGAAATTGTACCGAAACAATCCTTTGGCGATGTGTCTGAGCAAATGTGCGCACATCACGGCGTCCATGGCGAGCACGGCGCCGAGCGAGGGTTCGGGTTCGTCCTCGCACGCGCGTTCCCACGCGCGCCTGTCGCCGTTGGACGGATACGCCCCGCGCGTGGTCGACGATCTCGCCGCGATTGCGCGCGACACGCGCACCCGCAGATCGCTAAAATCTCCGACCGTTCGACGCACCCACTCTCGATCCGGCCTCGCCCACGACGGCGGCGCGTACTCAATCTCCTCGTCCTCGCGCGTCGAAACCTCGTCCTCGCCCGCCTCAAACACTCTCGGATCTAAATTCGTCGCTCGCATGATGTCCGGCGTCTGTTTCGCCTCGAACGCGACGCGACGAAGATACTCAAAACCATCCATGGGCGGTCCGGTGGAGTAATCCGGGTCACCATCCACCGCGAGCGCTTGCTTGCGCAACCCTTGGTCGTCGTCGCTCTCGCTCTCGTCGGCGGCCGACGACGCGGCGGCGTTCCGCATCGCGTCTCCGAGCCCCGAGCGAGCGAGCGGAGAGATCCCACGCCTGCATCGAACGAGAAACCATCGCGCGCGTCGCGCGACGCACCGCCTCGAACCGTCAATCATCGCACATCCGTCGTCGTTTTGAAGAAACCCGCCGCCGCGGAGAAGAAGAGAAACGAAAAAGCGCGAAAACAAAGAAAGAAGAAATGTCCCGCGACCGCGTCGATCCGCGTCGGCAAGCGACCGAACGCGCGAATCGACGCGAAGGGTGATGATCATCACCCCGCGCGGCGCGGGGGCCTAATCCCGCGGTCGATGTCGGTGCGCTACAAGACGAACGGTCGGACGTGAGACAGCGTCCCCGTCGTTAGGATTATTGACACCTATGCGCGCGCGTCTCGCGCCGTCGAATCGTCGCCATCGTCTGACGAGCGACGCACCTCGTCACTCTCCGTTGATTCACCCGTTCGTCGCGCGCGGTCGCGCGGCGCGCGCGCGTGTGTGGGTCGAGACTCGCGCCGTCCCTCGAGGGCGCGTCAACCACCGAGACGAACGATCCATCGAGTTCGGCGACGTCACACGCGCGCGCGCGCATGGTAACGAGCGCGACGATACAACTCGCGACGACGAAAGCGTGCGCGTTCGCGAGATCGATCGCATCCAGAGGTGGACGCGTCGCGCGAGCGAGACGAGGGTGGGAATTCGCGCGCCGATCGAGAGGTGGCATGGCGACGAACGCGTCGACGAACGATGAGGCGCTCAAGGCGCAGGAGGCGCACCTGAAGGGATTGGACGATAAAGATGAGCGCACCATCTTCGATAAAATCATCTCTAAGGAGATTCCGGCGACGGTGATTTACGAGGATGAGTTGGCGTTGGCGTTTCGGGACATCGCGCCGCAGGCGAAGACGCACTTTTTGGTCATTCCGAAAATCAGGGCGGGATTGACGCGATTGTCCAGGGCGACGGAGGATCACAAGATGTTGTTGGGACATTTGATGTACACGGCGTCGGTGGTGGCGAAGCAGGAGAAACTCGACGCGGGGTATCGGTGCGTCATCAACGACGGCGTCGAGGGTTGTCAGAGCGTGTATCACCTTCACGTGCACGTTTTGGGCGGACAACAGTTATCGTGGCCGCCGGGAACGGATTAAGCGCGCGCGCGTTTCGGTTTTGTCGTCGCTCGCTCGTTCGCGCACTCGAGTCGCGTAGCGCGTGTAAAAAGATGATGGTTTACTGCTAAAATGTATCGGTTCGCGTTCGATCAATGTGATCATTCCTTCTTCTTTCCGAAAGAAAATTTGAGCTTTGGAAGCGTTTTCGGCGCTGCGGCGGGTTGCGCGGCCGCCACCGCGGCAGGTTGCGCGGCGGGTTGCGCGGGCGCGGGACCGCCGGGTCTCGCGACTCGCAACTCGTCCGCCGAAAAGTCGGAGAATCCAGATTTGATATCCGCCTCGTGTTTCTTCGTGAGATCAGCCATGTAGTTACACATGTCTGCCGCCATTCTCGGAACCCAATCGACGCGCATTTGCACGGCGCGATCGCTCATGTGATACGCCTTCGCGTTGGTGGCGATGAGCGAGACGTCAGAGGCCCAGTCGCTCGGGTTATCGTACAAGCCCTCGCGCAGACGCGCCATGATCGAGCTCAGATCCATCGGTTGGTCGACAAATTGCGAGTAATCCGCCAGCGTCACCGGCGGCGTGAACACCTGGCCGTACTCGCCGTGCTTCATCGCGCTCTCCGTGACTTTCATGAGCACCTTGTCCCACGGCATCTTGCGTCCGAGATTGGATTTCTTCTCCGGCGTCGCGCCAGAGCTGAAGACTCTCTTCATGGTGCGCTTGCTCACGCCGACCTTGATCTTGAGACCGCCCGGCATCGCGGGCACGGAAGAGGGAGATTTGATGGCGAGTCCGGGTGACTTTTCCGCGTCGGCGAGATTGGCGCCCTCGTCGGTGACCCCCATGGCTTGCAAGCGCTTCATCTTCTCCTCTGCGCGGCGAACGCGCTCCTTCGCACGCTTGCGTCGACGAAGCATCTCATACCGCGCCTTCGCTTCTGGCGTGAGACCCGTCTCTTCCTCGTCTAGTTCCTTCTTTTCGAGCGCTTCTTTTGGCGGCGGAGGCGGCTTGTCCTGACCGCACTCGACGAGCGCCGCCGTCGTCGCCGCGTTGGCGGCTTCGACGCCCTGCGCGCGCGCCGCGAGCCATGCGGCTCCAGCGTACTCGGTGATGTCGTCTTCAACCTTTGCGGATCGTCCATCGGGGAAGATGTGCGTCGTCACTCGCTTGAGCTTGAGCTTTTTACCGGGCACCAAAATACCCTGCGCCAACGCCTTCATCGGATCCACGGATGGCTCGATCGGTGCGCCATCCGTGAGCGCGGAACGCAAGGCCTCAAGCTCGGCGCGTTCGTTCTCTTCGTCGAGACCGTCACCCTCAGCCTTTTCCGCGAGCTGCTTCTCGAGCTCATCCGCCAGAGAATCGCTTTCGCTTTCGCTATCGCTAGATTCCTCGTCGTCATCGTCTTCGTCGCTTTCGTCGCTGGACGAATCCTTGTGCTTGACACGTCGCTGCGAGTACTCCTTCATCTGCCTCTTGAAGAGCAAGCTGGAGTTCTCTTTGATTTCCGTGAGCTGCTGGGCTTCGCTCACCCGCAGGCGACGCGCAAAACGAGCCATACCCGCGTGCTGGTTACTTCCGTCGGCGGTCGCGGCACCGGAAAGCTCACGAATCAAACCGATCCGCTTCCAACGTTCGAGTTGTAGGATGACTTCTTTTTCTACGCCGAAATTTTCGAGAATTCTTTGCGCTTGAGGCATCGTCAATTTACGAAGATCGGCATTCGTACCCGTCACCGTACCCGGCTCGCGTCTGGGACGTCGATCCTCGGGCGGATCCGGCACCGTCATGCGTCGAATGTAGTTGAAAAATTTACCAGTAAGTCTTTGAATTCTTCTCGACGTTTCCAGGTGCAAAATGCCCTTGTTACCCTGCGCAGCCTGAAGGAACTCGTGCGTCTGCGCCCACGGCTGAATTTGTAACCACAACTCCAAGTTTTCCAGCTGCCGTTTGCGCTTGCCTTCGCTGTGACGCACGAGGATGGTGACGGCGTTCTTCAACTGTTGAAGCGTCAGAGACGAGAGACGCAAGATGCGCTCTTGTTCGTCGCGATCGCGATCTTTGCACAAGAACGCAACCGAGTGACGGTAGGACTCGTACGCGCACACCTCCTCGGGCGTAGCCATGCGTTGAACCTCCTTTTCGTGCTCGAATCGGTACGAAGGATTCAAGATGAACTCGTCTTCGTTTGCGTTCACTCCACGACGAGGCGCACATATTTTTGAACGAATTTTTCGGCGAACATCTCGCACGGACATGACGTGCGAAAGCGTGGCGGCGATTTCGCTCGACTTGACCGTCGGCATCGTCCCCGGCTCCACCGCGCCGCGCGCTTGAAGGTTCAAAAAGTGCCTGAGCACCGTGGCGTTCACGAGACGTTCTTCAAAATCCTTCAGCATATCGCTTCCCGGACCCGGAACCTCGATGTGCGGCTCTTGCTGTCCGGCGAGGTGCAGCGGCGGCGCCTCGCGAAGCGTCAACCGTCCGTTCGGCGCTCGAATGAGTAAAAAGTCGACGTAATTCTCCGCTTTCGGTTGTTGGAACAACGGTGCTCTGAACAAGGACGTCTCTAACGCCGTGACACCTTGACCGGGCGGAAGTTCACCGAGGAACGGCGACGGTGCGTTCGGCTTGAGATCGACCACGGTGGTGGTCGCGTTGGCGTACGGACGAGCGCCTTGATCGCCCAACGTCTTTCTACGATAATAGACAACCTTCTTCGCGCCCATACCCGGTTTGGCGATGAGCGGCGGTCGAGCTTCCGTGTACTCGACGAGCATGAGCGTTCCACTTCTCGCGGACAAGTCGGAGGGCTTCTTGTACGCGCCCGGAGGCGCGAGCACGGCGTCCGACGCGAGAGGCGCCAACGCCTCTTGTTCGCTGATGAACGTAATCTTCGGTGCGACGAGGTACACGATGGGCAAACCAACCTGAGCCTGTAAACCGGCATCGGCGAGCGTCATCTCTTCGTGCAAAGGGTTGTTGGGATCGGGACTGCCCGGATAGTACAGATGAATCGGTCCCTCCAAATCCGTCCACCGCTTGCGAATACGCGGAGTCAGGCTCGCGACCGTGTCCGTGCCGCGCACCTTGAGATTGATGACGGCGCTGTGTAAGTTGAGTGATTTGATGCACACCTTGAACGTCTCGAGCTCCGCGCCCGCGAGCTTGATTTTCACCGAAGATGAGGCATTCTTCGGGAGCACGGTGGGCGGTCGCAACATCGCCTTCGGCGCGGGATAATCATTCACGGGATCGCGGACGAGATGCGGCACCGACGTGAGCAAAAACTCGGCGTGCTGGATACCGTCGAACCTCCCTTGTCTCGGCGCGCGTTCGCCCGTGTCGACCGTCTGTTCGACCTCTTCCTTGTACTTGTCGTCGATGCTAATGTTCAACGCGGCGTCGAAATCCTCGACGGGATCGAGATCCCAGCTCGGCACCATCATCGCGTTCGCCCACTTCCACACGGTCGCCTCTAAATCACCCTTGAACTGTAACACCAAGTTCGGATCGTTCGGGTTCACCATCACCTTGGGCAGGATGTACTTGCGATGCGGATCGATGACGCGCTCGGGTTTCCCTTCCCACGCGATGTCGTCCAACCATCGTCCCTTCGCTAAATCGTAGTTTCGCATGGGAAGAACGGCGCCCGAGTACACATCCGCGTCCGTCGCCTCGGCCATGGTCGCGTCGCTCCCGTCGGTGGATTTCTCCACCTCCTTGGGCGCCACTCCGTACAGCGAGAGGTGTCGCATGTAATCCGAGACGTCGTCGTTGGAACGCTCACTCGAGGACGTTCCAGCAATCTCTCCCCACCTCGCGCGCGCCCCGGCGTCCGCGACGCCCTGAGACACGACAAAATCCGTCGTCTCGCGCGCGTTCGCGCCCTCGTCGTCGTCGTCGTCGCGACGCGGTTTCTTGAACGCGCCTACGGCGTCGATGCCGGCGGCGGCGAGTCGAACCTCCTCGTCCTCGTCGGAATCCGCGCCCCAAAACACGCCTCGCTCCCACTCACCGTGTTCGACCCCGCTCTCGCCTCTCTTCGGTTTCATTCGTCCCTCGGGTTCGCCGATGTCCACGCTCGGTCGCGCGTCTGCGTCGTCGTCGTCCGCCGCCTCGTCCTCGTCCTCGCTCAGCGTCGGCTGAAGCGCGGCGTACCTCTCGAACGGCACGTTCTCATCCACTTTCGCGAACCACATGACGTCGTCGTCTTCATCATTAGTCTCGTCTTCATCATCATCGTCGGCGTCGTCTTCCTCCGCGTCCTCGTCCTCGCTCGCGTCCGTTCTCGCCCCTCCCTTGACGGGCGTCTTGGCGTCCGCCGCCGCCGCCGCGTCTCCCTCTCGCGTCCCGAACACCGCCTCGTACGTTCGTCCATCGCGCGCGTTGTGCAGAATGGACGTAAACTTGAGAATTTCACCAGTCTCCGGCGTCGTGCTCGCCACACCGTACGCGAATCCACCGCCCCCTCGCGTCTGCGCCGCGCGTCCCAACGCGTCCTCGGCGTTCACCGACGCCACCGTCACCGGACCGACCCCGTCTCTCTTCGTCGGCACCACCACCGTCCCCACCGTCACCACCGGTACGCTCTGAACACTCTTTTTCTTCGCTTTGCGCTTCTTCTGACCCGTCGTCTCGTCGTATTCATCTTCCAAATCATCGTCTTCGTCGTAGTCGTCCTCGCCGTCCTCCTCGTCCTCGTCGTAGTCGTCCTCGGCGTCCACGTCGTAATCCTCGTCATCGTCGTGATCGCGCGCCCCCGCGTCGTCGACGTCGACGACGCGCGTCTTCGCGCCCCCCGTCGACGCGGTCTCGCGTCCCCGCGCGCTCGCGCCCGCGCGTTTTTTCGTCGACTTTTTCACCCCCGCATCCTCATCCGCGTCGTAATCATCGTCGTCGTCGTCGCCACCACCCTCGTGCGCGGCGTCCGCCTCCTCCTCGACGTCGTCGTAATCGTCGTCGTAATCATCGTCCTCGTCGCGCGCCATGATTCGCGTCCGCGCGTCTCCACTCGCGCGAGATCGCGCGAGAAATGAACGATCGACGACGAATGAGGTTTGCGCCTCGCGACGACCCTCGACGCGACTGCGCGCCGCGCGAACGACGCCGCGCGTTCATTTCGCGCGAGGACGCACGAAGGATGTCGTCCACCGTCGTCTCGTCGCGTTCGACGGTCGCGTCGACGTCGACGTCGACGTCGACGTCGACGCGAATCCGTCCCCGCGGTGTCGTCGCGAATAGACCGACGACGAGGACGCGCGCCGCGAGCGAGGGCGAGACGAGCGGCGGCGCGCCGATCGCGGTGACGACGGTGACGATCGCCAAACCCCTCGGGCTCACGCTCGAGGCTGGACGCGGCGACGTCGGCGCGTTCGTGGCGAACGTGGCGGAGGACTCGAACGCGGCGCGCGCGACGCCGACGGCGGCGCGGTACGACGTCGTGCGCGCCGTGAACGGACGAGACGTGCGCGACGCGTCGTTCGACGACATTCTCGGCGCCATCGTCGATGGGCCGGATCCGGCGACGTTGACGTTGGCGACGTGGCGCGGCGGTCCGGACGCGACGACGCCGAGGGACAGGTGCTGGCTCGAGTCGAAATCCGCGCTCGAGGACGTCGAGACGCTCGACTCTGGATTGATGTATCGCGTCTTGCGATCCGGTAGCGGTCCTGGGAACATCAAGATGGACACCGTGTGCGAGTGTCACTACGTCGGCACGCTCGCGGACGAGACGACGGAGTTTGATTCGAGCCGTCGTCGCGGCAAACCGCTCGCGTTCGCCCCTCGCCAAGTCATCCTCGCCTGGCGCGAAGCCATGCGTCTGATGCGCGAGGGCGACGAGTGGGAACTCTTCTGTCCCGCCGATCTCGCGTACGGCGGTCGAGGGTCCGGTCGGTTCATCAAACCGGGCGACGCGCTCCGTTTCGTCGTCTCCGTCGAGCGCGTCCCGTGATCGCGCGCGCGGACGCGTTCATCCCACACAGACGGTGGTCAGTCACACGCACTCGCAGGTTTGTTTGTATTCATCCATTCATGTATTCATCCATCCATCCATCGACGCACACGACCATCGAGCGCGCGACGGTTCCCGCCGCGACGGTTCCCGCCGCCGCGGTCCCGAGACGACGACGCCGTCTCGAGAAGAAAACCCCCTCTCGACACACACCGACACGACCACACGCCGACGCCCCGACGCCCCACCGCCCCACCCCCCCCCGCGCCCCCCCCCGCCCCCACCCCCCCCCCCCCCCCCTTTCCTTTTTTTCTGGCG
>Ga0255781_10003661_pt1 | contig 11920 bp, 13 predicted proteins | sample 101ome_21_FD_179979 | JGI IMG/M metagenome (GOLD analysis project Ga0255781, IMG submission 179979) | Coastal salt marsh microbial communities from the Groves Creek Marsh, Skidaway Island, Georgia - 101413BT metaG (version 2) | ecosystem: Environmental > Aquatic > Marine > Intertidal zone >...
AACTCGTGCATCCGCCTGTGCCGCCGCCACCGCCACCGCCACCGCCGCCGCCGCCACCTCCGCCACCACCATCCGGTACATCGTTGTTCAGCGGCGCATTTCTCACTACATCGTTATACACGCCCGTATTCAAAAAGTCCTCAGCCTTGGCCGTGGCACCACTCCACCAGCTATCTAACCCCATTGCTCAACTAAGACTAGACTAGAGTGCCTATCGGCCGTTGATAGGATCGAAGGGGAGTCCAGTGTAGCTACTAACGACGTTGCCAGTAAAAACAGGAACCCAGCCCAGGACAGAGTTCACGGCAACACCGACATACATGGTAGCCCACCTGTTTCTGCCGGATTGCTGAGGATGAAAATAAACCTGACCCTCTCTCGTTGGCGGATCGACAACCACCTGCACCAAAACCCCGTCAACCGTCTTCAGGTAGCCCTCTCCCGGCTCTACTGGATGGGTCGTAATTCTTTGGTCAAGTACATGCAGGCGGGGTTTGGTGGGGCCTGCCACGATTCTCGGGCTATTTATTGCCATTACCTTACCCTGATATACCTGCGGCCGGTCGCGTCAGTGAGGTAAAGCTCAACTCCGCCAACCAAGTTGTTAAAATAGCCTACCATCTTGCTAGGGGTGACAGGGGTGTCCAGATACGCATTTACGTCAGGCCTGACCTGCAAAAGCTCAAGAGTAATATCGGAGTTCTCCGTAAGGGGCTGGGCTGTAAAGGAGTTTCTGTTAATAGCCATAACTAGAACTTGCTGTAGTAGACGCCGTTAGCGTGACTGAGTTCTACTTCTACACCTCTGGGTAAAGAAGTAAACCCAATAGGCTTGGTCTTGTATTCTTTTTTGTTGTAGGAAACGATTCCAGAGCCATCCCGATTCAACCTGACCCAGTAACCAGTAGCACTGCCCTCGAAGTCACCCTCGATGTAACTACCTTTCTCGCGACGCTCCAGCTCGAGCACCCGCTCTGCATTACTTTTCTGAGTAAGACTGTTAAGAAGATCCATCAGGCGGCACTGTAGAATCCGAATTGCTTGAGGTTCCAGTAGAAGGCGGCTTCGTTGCCGGCGGTAAGGGTCACGGGACTCGTTGTTTTGGCAACAGTGAAAAGGTCTCCGGCTGTTGCGATAGTTGGAGTGTAGACAGTGCCGACCGGGAATTGAAGGTCACCAGCGCCGATAGACGCATCGAGACCGGCTAGAGTCCCATTGAAGATCGTCAGGCCGTCGGACGCAGCGTAGCCGTAGCCAGGCTTGTTGAGGGTGACAACATAATCAGTCGCAGCTGCGCCAGAGTTCGTAACCTCAAGGTCGACGGTCATCCCAACACCCGAGCCTGTAGTTCCGTCGATGGGGATATTCGTGTAGGCGGCAGTCGTCGTAGTGGCACTTGCGGGTGCTGCGGTTACTGCTCCCAATGCCCGGACATTCCCGCTACTCCAGACCAGCGCAACGTGACTGAACTCAATAGCAGTCTCTCCTCCATCGTGAGCGAAGACGGTCGCTTTTTGGTTCAAAGCAACACCGCCGTCCGCATAGATGCCGACATCTCCGCTGACAAAATTAAGAGTAGCTCGGGCGTAACCCCCCGTCCCCAGGGGCACCTCTCCGGCAAGCAGTGTCGCGTCGGATCCAGAAACAGCAGGGTCATAATTATAGGCAGCTAGGTCGATCAGCCGCGCTTCAAAGTACTGGTCAACGTAGCGATCAGTAACGATGTTGGCAATCTCGATAGCTGAGACCTGGGAGGCAATTGTCATCTGGATTATGCTGATCGCCGTTAGGGTTCCTATGCAGTCGCAAACAGGTTAGCGTTTACGACCGTAGCGTTGCCTGTGACAAGTGTCCCAGCATATTCAACTGGAATGCTGCCAGTTCCGTCCGTAGACAGGAGTCCGCCAGCTGCTACGATGAAGCCAGTGCAGTAAGGAACGATAGCCATCTCAACGAGCCCAGAGAGGTCTGTAGGATTCGGCCTGGTAACTCCACCCTCGAAATATGTAAAGATAGATGTATCCAGCCAGAGATCTACGTCCACGACGAACGCAAAGCTTTCGCCAACTACGTCATTGTCAATAACAGGAGCACCATTGGGAGCTGAAAAAGTAAGGTCTCCAGTCCCAACGCTAGGATCAAGGCTAGCCAGTGTATCGTTGTCAATTATGATAACCTCGCCTTGCACGTAGCCAGTTCCATGATTCTCGATCGTAATGATGTAATCATCAGGACTCGCGCCATTGTTGATCACGCTAAGACTTACGACCATGCCAGAACCAGAACCGCTGCTGGTGGTCACAGGGATTCCGGTATAGGGATTGCTGGTGTTCGTGGCAGTTGTTGGTGCGGTAAGCGTGGTCGCTTGAGACGATGGAGGTGGGGCGGGCAGGCTGCCAGTCATGTCCGGCCTAGAGTTTCCGACCAGATTACTGCCCAAGTTCAGCGTGCCAGAAGAGAAGCCGTTCCAGATGCCGTTTGTTACGACAATGGCCTCGTCTTGAGTCACGCCCCAAGTACACGCATCCATGCGCATCGCCACGACCTGATTGTTGGCTGTGTCCACGTAGCGGAACGGCATCCCGGGATACCAGTCGGTAACGATTTCCGGCCTCATGGATTCTGCAATTTGCAGCCCGTAGGCGTCGCCCCTAACAAAACGCTTTAGGTATTCGGAGTAGTCAGCAACCCATAGAGCAATCACGAGAGGGTCTTCAGAGAGTAACGGGACCGGGATAGATTCTTCCAGGACATACTTGCCAGCTTCCGCTGGCGTATTCGTATATGAGTCAGTGCCAAGCAGGATCGTGGTAGACTTTTCTACGGTCTTCGTCGTGGCCGTGTTGACCGAGTCAGGCTTGACGTCCAAGGTCGTGGTACTAATTGACTCTCTCCTGACAGATGTCTTAATGCCATGCATGGCATCGATAGAGACGCCCGATGTTGGACCAACACCACGCGAGGTGACGCTGGTGTAGGTTGTGGTAAACTGAACGTTCGCGTTATTCTCCCGGTAGTACTCGGTGACTACCCTCTGAAACCGATAGAGTGGGCCAGCCTTGAGGTCGCCATTGAAGCCCACAGGGACTCCGTTCTGGATTCCCGCTCTCCACTCACCTGGGTTGTAGGCAGAAAAGACGGTCCTATAGGTGTCCTGGACAGTCATGATAAGTTCATTTGCGCCTGCGCCGTACGCATACGTGGTAACCTGCCTCCCAAGAATGGCGCTGTCTAGCCCGTAGTACTCACAGCCACCAGTAGGAAGGCATGGGGATGCGTATGTCGCAACACAGAAAGCGTACTTATCCGCGAAGTACCCTGGGTTAGCTTCGATCTCAGGCCCTACCGTTACCTTTTCTTGATATGAAACCTGCCCTCCGACTGCACCATAGACGGTCCTAGAGGTCTCCTGTCTCGTAGCCGGGAGGTAGGCGTTGGTCCGATTGGTCGTCCACAGGTCAGAGCAAAGAAAGTAATTCTCAGTACCACCCGGGACTACAATCTGCGAGCCAAGAGTCGGAGGAGAAAGCGTCTGTCCGCAAGAGTCGGTGACGCCAGGGAACCCCGGAATTTGTGTTACAGTGTCAGGCAGCTGCCGCTCGCCAGTAGGGGTGGGTTTCCTTACTCGGGTCCAGACAGTTGCTGGGTAGTTAAGGAAGTATTTTGAGGTTTCTATAACAGTGTCAATCTTGCCAGTATTATCGCCTGCGAGGATTGCCTCGGGTGCCTGGTACGATAGCTTGATTTCATCTGGGATGGCACCAGTTCCGGCAAGAGGTGAAACCGCAAGAGTGCTCTCTCCAAGCACCGATACCCAGGCTCCCGGCGCAATTCCAAAGGATGAATCAATCCCGAAGAACTTGCGGCTGCGCAGATTGCCAAAATTGTCCTGATACAGAATTCTGCCCGCTGAAGCATAGCTCGCGGAGCAGTTTTGCACTGTTTGCTGCGCTGGATCCAGAGGAACAGGAACAAGAGGCAGGATCGCACTGGCATCATCGGTAAGAAACGCCAGGGACAGTCTGCAGCCCAATTCTACGACCAGTTGCTCGCTCTCGACGTCATAAGAGACGCTCATGACGTATAGGAAGCCACGAGGATGCCTGTAGGCGTAACCGCCCGCTGCTATGTTAAGGGTGACAATAGTACCTCTCTTGAACCTGTTCCTGTCATAATCCTGAATGTCCGACCCTCCGGGCCTTTGTCCGAGCGTCAATGTCCCCGATGTCGTGATCAGTCCTCGATTAAACGCGGACGCATCACTGACCTCAAACGCAACCAGGCTAGAGGTGTAATTCTGCCCGCCAATAAAAAGCTGTGCGACGCGTGTTTTTTGTACAAGGTACCCCATGATCAGACCTCCTGCAGGCCGAAGCTGACCAGAGTTAGCTGTGGACTAATATAGGTATAACTCGGCGGTGTAACAAATACCGCATCAGTATAAACAGTAGGCCCCCAGGTCTGATCCGTGATACCACAGGCAGCTGTTAAGCCAGCCGCTCTATCTATATCCCAGCCCCGAAACATTGCATCAAAGTTCTCTGCATCTGCTCTCTGCATGAGTGTAGAGATCACCCACTGGTACTTCTGCCTATAGGCCGGTCCACCTAGGATGTTGGCGCCATTCACTGACAGGTCAAAACTGGCGGAGCTCACATAACTGCGAGGCATGGCATTGTCGCCAAAGTTGTCGATCTGGAAACTATACGCGGTCCCGCCAGCGGCCGTGTCCGTGTACGAGATACCGATTATGGGTCCGGCCATTAGGATTACTTAGCTGGGCTAGGATTCCGAAGCTTCCTTTGCGAAGGCTCTATACTTGGCCCGAACACCAGGTCCACCAGGAGGGAACACGGAGCCATTAAAAACTCTCTCTCTAAAGCGCTCAGAGACGGCCGCAAGGGCCTTGAACACCTCGTCGTACCACTCAGTCAAGACTTCCACCACATCGTCGCCCAGGCCGTGCCTGAGGGCGTGCGTGAGAGTTGCGTGCAGGTATGCGTTCAGGTTGCGCAGGTCCTGCTCCGACATCTCATCGTAATGCAGATCAGGAACCGTCGGCCCAGGTTCGTTCATAATTGCATCCAAGAGGATCTTGGCGTTGTCTACGGGGTCACCAAAAACGAACAAGGTCCTATAGCGTCTGATCAAGTATGCCTATCAACCGAGGCGACGGCGACGCAGGCGGGTCATCTCGACCATCATGTTATTAGCCGCCTGTACGGGGTTGGATGCCTGGATGGTAACTGTATTTTGAATGTTGTCACCCTGCCTGTTATTGATAGTTGAAATACTGCGAGAAATGGCGTTACCTGGATTGAGGTTCCTAGGCATGTTGACCTGAGCCTGCTCCCCAGCCTTAATACCTTTCCAGATGTGGGCAGGGATAACGGTGCCGGAGGAAGGTGCTCTCCACTGTCCCCAGGCCGGAACCTTGATTTCGGTCATTCTGCCAGAGGCGCTCATAAAGCCTTCCGTACCTAGCTCGTTGACAGTGTAGGTAGTACCCCCAGAAACAGAGCCACCAGCGAAGCGGGCCTCGGGTCCGTTACTGCTTCCAGCGCTTGCCGAAGCTGCCTTTTGAGCGCTTGCCGCAGCTGCCTTTTGAGCGCTTTCCAACTCGCGCTTAATCTGCCTGACCTTCGTGAGCTGGCGCTCAAGGGCTCCATCTGTCACGTCGTCAACCTCGTTACCGAATTCTCGTTCTGCACTAGTCTTGTCGTAGGTGGCATCTTCAATTTCCTTGACCTTTTTAAGCTGTTGATCGTAAGAAGACTCCAGCGCTTCAATCTGACTTTTGGCGTCTTCTATAACGTCTTTACGTTTCTTCTTCTCTTCTTCTAGGCCCTTCATAACGCTTTTGATTTGCTCGTCTCTGGCTCGCTTTAGGTCCTTGACGCCCTGCTGCTCTGCCTCTTGCTCCGCGCGTTTATTGCTCGCCAGCAGTCTTATTGCCGCATTTAGGTCGTTCATGGTATTTTGCTGCAACTCAGCTAACTGTTGGGCCCGAGCCTTCTCCTCTTCATCAAGCTTCCTCCTCTCTTCGGCTTGCTCTCTCTCCTTTTCAGCCTTTTCGGCCATGAGCCTCCTCATCGAGGCAGCATGGCTTATCTCGAGGCTTCTGCGCTTGGTCTCGTTTTGCATTACCTCGATCTGTGCTCTCAACTCTTGCCTACGCATTAAATCGGTTTCCTGCGCGATTTTCAGGCGCAGGTCCTGAATTTTCATGAGATTAAGTTTTTCCTGCTCTGGGCCGGAGTCGAGCCTTTTCATCCTTACACTATGGGAAAAGCGAAGCCTGCTAATCCTTTCCTCGATCTGGCTCATCTCCTCCTCGTGAACCTTGGTCATCTCTGCCCTTGCCTTGGCATAGTAATCTTTAACCGCAGTTAGCCTTAAGCCGAAGCTTGCTTTAACCTCCTCTTTCTGTTGATTCAGAGCCCTAATTTCGTCATCAATTGCACGAATTGACGCCTCTGACGCATCCTTAACGCTCTGGATCTTGTCTTCGTAAAGGCTCTTGATTGCGGCCTTCTGCTCGTTTAGTTTTTCGATAGCAGCGTCGATCGCCTTAATTTCCTCATCCTTGACTTTGTTGATACTATCAATTTTTTCTTGCATCACGGCTTTATGCTGCTCAAGTTGTGCTTTCCTTTTCTCCAGCATGGTGTTTAATGCGACCTCTTCCGCTTCCACTTCTGTTGCGAGGGCTTTCTTCTTTGCTTCTAACCTGCGTTGCTGTAGTTCATCAACCTTTCTGTGATACTCCTCTTGAGACAAGGTGCCAGCCGCAAGCTGATTGTCTAGGTTTTTCATTTCGTCGTTGTACTTCTCCAGCTCGGTCTTGGCTCCCGTAGTTTCGTCGCTAAGCCTTGTCATATTATCGACCATTTTCTCGAAATTGGTATTTATGCCATTAAGTCCTTCTTCCATGCCGTTGAGGATATTCCCAATGCCAGGGATTTTTTTAATAGAGTTGTACAGCTTCCCGACCAGCTCAATGATGTTGTTAAGAGCCTGCATAAATACCTGAAAGGCCACAAGAACCGTATTGACAGCCATCTTGAGGTTGGTTCCGATGAGCTTGCCAAAAAACTGAAACGCGCTCTGGATGCCAGGCATTTCGGCACTAATTTTCGTAAAGACCTGAACGAAAGCGGCATATATCTTCAGCAATTCCTTGCCCAGTGGTGCCAAGGCCTTGCCTACTCCCTCTAAGCCGATCGAGGTCAAGGTTTGCATCTTTGCATTAAACTGGTTAAGGGTCATTCCACCCTTTTCACCAAGATTTTCGATGGCTTGCTGAGTGTCACCGATCGAGCGCAAGAATTTTATGCGGATCTCTTCGTTAATTGCCTCAAACGCCTCGAGGAAGACGCCTGAGGTAATTTCGCCATTTGACATTGCCTTTTCAAAGTCTTCGATCCCCTTGTTCACTGCAAGCCAATTTTTTAGCTGACCTCGGAGTCCACCATCTAATTCGGCAAACTGCTGGTTAAGTTCTTCGCCCTGCAGTTTTCCTTTACCCATGACCTGAGCAAAGGCTTCGATATATCGGCCGGCTTGCTCCGTGTTAAGACCAAGCATGGTCGTTCTTGCGGAGATGGACTTAATCGCACCCTCCGTATCTTTAAGGGTACCCCCTGACTCAAGAATTGCGGGACCAAGCCTTTTGAACGCGCCCTCAACCTTGCGCAACGAAACGCCATAGCTCAATGCAATTGCCTTTGAAGCTGCCAAGATGTCGTTCTGAGCGGCAGCGCTCATGCCTAGACCATCAAAGCTAAGCTTCAGAGACTGGATGTCTTTGGCTCGACCCGTGAGTGCGCCCATAGCTCCGGTCAAGGCAGTCAGGCTGGCTACAACGGCAGTAATGATCCCGAAAGAGGCTTGAATGGCCTTGCCTGCGCTTGAAACTTTTGCACCGAAAGATTGGGTAGCAGCTCCTGCTTTTTTGACGTCAGCAGAAAGATTTTTAACCAGGTTCTTCTGGTTGACCCAGTCCTGGTTGATCTTTGTAACTAACTGGCCTTGCTTGTTTAGCTCTAGGTTGAACTGGCTCATCATAGAAAGCTTTTGGCTTTCATCTCTCAACTGCCCCTTGAGGGAGGATAGCGTGGTTACTTTTCTGAGCACACCTTCAAGCTTTGTTGTTTCAGCAGTAACAAGAGCCTGGGCTGCGGCGTTGTCTCTGTAACTTTTGCTATGAGTTTTCAGGGTAAGTGCTTGCTGCTTAAGAGCAGCAAGTTTATCGTTTTGAACTGCTATCTCTCTCTTGACGGCCAGGGCGGACTCGCCCTGAATCCTTACCATCTTCTTGTAGTCGCTGATCATCGGATCAAGTGCGCTAGCCGCCAGAGTTCTTATCTCTTTGATTTGACCGGTCGCGCTATTTGTTTTATATGAGACGTTTACCGAGACCTCTGGATTGCTCTGTCCTAGTATTTTTGCAGCTTTTGAGTTTAGGTTGTTAAGAACTTTTTCATTGCCCTGCTCGGCCGCCGCAGCAGCCTTTTTTACCAAGCCTTCGATCTGAGCTTCTGCCTTAGTTGCCGACTGACGATCAACCTTGGGAACGATGAAGAAATTAGCGCCCTTAATGACGTCAGACATGCAGAAGCCTTATTGCTGGTTTTAGAATTCCAAGAAAAAAGAGCCCCGTAGGGCTCTTGGTGGTTTTTGCCGTAAGTATTGCGGTTACGGACTTCAGGCGACGGATGCAACGCGTGCGGTGGCAACACCAGAGCCAGCAGTTTCGCTGATTGTGACGATGTTCCCGACGGAGTATCCTGAGCCAGGGGTGGTGATGGTAACCGCTGTAACATCGCCAGAACCATCGGTATCGACAGTGGCGTCTGCAGCAGTACCGCTTCCCCCTGTGAGATCGACCGCGAGGCCAGTCTGAGAAGCCGCAAAGGGCGTAGACGTGGCCAGGGTGTCGACGGAGGCAATACCTCCAGTCAGCTAACTCTGGAGAGTCAGGTGGTAAGGACCGTAGCCGGTCAGGGTGCATTCCCAGGACACAATGCTGGTCACCTCGTTGGACTCGGTGTAGCCGGTCAGGGTGCCGTAACCGACGATTTGCTCGGTGGTGCCAGTAGGGCCAACACGCTTGAAGGCAACACGCAGGCCGTCAGCCACGGTGTTCTGCTCAGTAAGGCGCAGGATCTTATAGCCAGCGTCACCGAAGTTAGCGATACCAGCCAGGGAGATGCTGAAGCTCTTGGTGGTAGCCACGGACTGGTTGTAGCCAGAGGTCTCGTCGTCGTAGGTGTAGACGTCCTCAGTTCCCGTGTCGGTCTCCAGGGCCGCGTTGGTCAAGCCAGACAGACGAACAGCGTCGTCCGTGCCGTCCATAGCGAAGGCTACGGAGTTCACCGTGAAGACACCGTTGGAATATGCCACGGTGTGGGCAGTATCGACAGGGGTAACGGTGTCGACAGTGGGGGTTGCGGAAAAATCGGTAATCAGAGCGTTCTGAACAGGAACGATGTAAAAATCGTAGCCAAAGGCAGCGTTAAAATTGCTCATAAGTTTGCTAGTCAGGTAAACTAGGGCAAAGGACAAGTTTGGCGGGCTTGTCCCACCTATAGATATGTTTCCTATCCACTTGGAACCCTGTTACAATGGAGTTATGGCAAAACGAGTATCTGCAGAACTGAAAGCCGCTAACAGGCTGACTTGATCAAGCTGCCAGGATGGGCATATCGCCTTTGATGACGAGCATGGTTTGCACTTGAGCACCTATACCATCGGCCACGGACACTGTCTCAAAACTGGTAGAGCCCGCAAAACGCTGCATGGCGCGAGAGACAGCTGCCGTTAAGTCAATCCCCCGGGCAGGCTCCCAGCAGATGAAGAAAACTTTCCAGTCAATGTAAATATCAGACGCCGTAGTCAGGTAATCGCGACGCTTGACGTCAGCAGCGTCATGGATGACAACCTCGATGCCGGTGACCTCTTTTAGCGCAGGCAAGTCCTGGCCGGGCGTAACGATAGACATGGCAGGTGCCGTCTGCCCAGCCCGGAACTCGTACTCACCAATAAGGGAAGGAAAGATAGAGTCAGCTGCCAGGGTGTTATAGATAACCTGTGCCGATGTAGGTAGTTGCTGTGCCACAGGCCTAAAAATACTATTTTAGGGTACCTTTCTCGGTAGAATAGAGGCAAGACATACGCCACGGAGGCCTTATGAAGCCCAAGTTTACGGTTCATTCCCGTGGTGTCGTCTGGATGTCAGTCTGATGCACGCCTCGCAGGATTTTCTGCCAATCCACGAAAGACCATTAGACTACCTCTACAACATGTCTGCTTTAACTCGCGGCGAAGCTCGTCGCCAATGGCGCCAGTCTATCAAAAACGCCTGGAACAACCGTTGCGCTTATTGCGGCAAGCCTCCGATCGACGACGACAGCCTGACCGTAGATCACGTACGCCCCAAGTCCAGTGGCGGTGAAGACAAGACTTCAAACTGCATCCCTGCCTGTCGCGAATGCAACCAGGACAAGTCGTCCCAGCAATGGGTTGCGTGGTTTAGACTGCAGCCTTTTTATACCATTGAAGCCGAGTGGCGCATCCGCCAGTGGCTGAAGGGTGGCATTCAAGGGTTTGGGGCCTACTCGGAGGAGGATGCCAAAATCGTTGATCAGTATATTAACGAAATCGGCACCTCCTGGCCTATGGGCTGAGAATTGCATCCTCCTTGGCAACAATTTTGGTTTCAATCTCAGGGACAAGTAAATCGTATGAAACGCCGTCGGGGTCCAGGAAAGTTCTGACTTGATTGGATGCCGACTCTTTCGCAATAAGCAATCCCTGGAATTGCCCTTCCGCGATCTTTCGAGGTCCCACTAAGACAGCATCCTCCGCTACCAGCATGTATTGCAAGCCCGCTTCGCCTCTGGCAGAACCGGAAACCTCTTTGAAGCAAAACAGAGCCCAGGAAGGTAGGTCCCCTTTCTTCGCAGCATGAAGATAGCAGGCGGCATAGTAACCTTTTGGACCGTTTTCTTCGATGGGGCGGTAAAACGAAAAGTCAAAAGGTTCCAATGCTTTTTTAGGGCTTTTGGGGTTCCTTTGGCTATTTGCATACACTGCTGTATTAAGCGCAATCGGAAGCTCTAGTTCATGCAGCTCTTGGCGCCGCAACTTTTGGTACTTGTAATACCCGGAAAGCACATAGTCATAAGGTAGCTGGTAAAAGCGGTTCCAGGAGAACTCGGGATCCCCTGGAAATGCCTTTTTCATTGTCCAGTAAATGTCCGCCCAGTCGGGCTCGACACTTTCACCAGCAGTTACTTTTTTTCGATCTCTCCTAAATCGCCACTGTCTGGCTGTGTTTCCTCGTCTTTTTCAACAAGACGTTCAACACTCTTGTTCTCTTCGTCAACGTAGAGGCCCGCCAGGGCGTCCACAAGGTCCTCGTGAAGATCGATGACATCATTCATCGTAAGATCATCGTTGACGCGGTACACGAGCATACAGTAGGCCATCATGAGCCGTTTTTTCTGCTCGGCTGCCATCAATAGAGCGGCCAGTTCGGCAATTTCGGAGGAGAAGTCATCTAAAACGGGGTACTTGCAAGCCGAGGGATCTGTAACGGCTAGTACGACCTGCTGGTAAGCGTCCTGCTGGCCAAGTTTATAGGTACTGCTGACAGTTCGAGACAACTTCATTACGGCTTGAAGCACTGTCTCCTGACTAGCGACATTTGACATAAACGACTTCTCGCCGACAGTAAGGAATCCCTTGCGCTCGATCTCAATCTTGCCGCTAATGTCAGAACCAAGTATCTCGATGCGCGAGTTCAGTCGAGGGGCGACGACGAAGGGTAAATTGGCCATTAGAGCTGCCAGCCGTGAGAAACTGGACTAGAATACCTAACCCAGGTTACTCTTGAGGAATTTCTCAAAGTCGAATTG
>Ga0255781_10003663_pt1 | contig 11914 bp, 9 predicted proteins | sample 101ome_21_FD_179979 | JGI IMG/M metagenome (GOLD analysis project Ga0255781, IMG submission 179979) | Coastal salt marsh microbial communities from the Groves Creek Marsh, Skidaway Island, Georgia - 101413BT metaG (version 2) | ecosystem: Environmental > Aquatic > Marine > Intertidal zone > Salt...
CATTATCAGAAAAAATAAATGTAAAAACATATTATCTTAAAAATATTTTTAATAAATGTTCAAGTACTTACGGGGAATATAAAAATAGGATATCAATTAAAAGAAGTGAGTTACTTATTAAAGAAGGTTACTTATTAAATAAAAGTGTTGAGCAATTATCATCAGAAGTAGGCTTTAACAATAGAGTAACATTCTATAAAAATTTTAAAAAATATACAGGTAAAAACCCTACCAGTACAAAAAAAAACCTAGAATAAATGCTTTTTTTGTTTAGCTTTTTCCTTTCAGCTATTATATTGCTATCAATTATACTATTGTCCATTAAAAACATAGTTAATCACAAATCAATTACATTTAATTTATTAGCCCTTAATTTTCTATGTTTTTTTCTTCTTTATGTAAGATTGGAGTTCATAATAAATACTTTTGTCAACCCCGCTGCCATTGATTATATTGGTATTTCAAGAAATGTTGGAATAGGAAGCAGGAGCTCAATAATTGCATTCTATTTTTTTCCGATTTACTCTATGTTTCTTTATTCTACAATTTATAATTTCAAAAGATTAATAATTATTCACTTGCCATTAATAATTATAATTTCATTACAAATTAGCTTAAGCTATGTTTTAAACTATGCAACTATTGAACCTTTTCTGGGCCTTAAAATTCTCAATTGGTCTATCACTTTTGAAATAATATATCTATTAATTTTTTTTACAAAATACATTTCATTAAGGAAGTTTTTAAGTGAACACTTAAGGGGTTTTATAGTCATACTAATTTTAATTTTTATATGGGTTATTTATATTTTGTCAGCAAATAATTTTTCGAATTATTCAGATTTAATTAATGATAGTTCAGTTATATTATTCAATCTAATAATTGTTTTGACAGGCGGATGGATTATTTTCCACCCGAGGGTTATGAGTGGTGATGTGTTCTGGGAATCAAAATTAATTGATAAGTATACAAGAACTAACAGAGAATTATTTTTTGGAAGATGGGATATGGAGAAAATTTCAAAAAACACTAAGGCATTAACAATTCTGGATATTTATAATAAAGAATATTCTTCGCTGTATAAAATTTTAAATGAAATAGTACAATTAGAAAATAAATATATTTTAAGCGAAACAAACATTTCAAAATCATTTGAAGATTTTTTTCATGATTTATTAATTAAAAAGCAAAGAATAGATCTAAAATTATTTTTTGAAAATTATTCAGGGCTCACATTTAAAAAGTACATAAAACAATTAAATACAATAAGGGCAAAAAAATTAATTGAAAATGGATTTTTAATGTCCAATGGCACTTCGGATTTAGCCAAAAAATGTGGATTTAATAATCGAATTTCACTTTTCAATAATTTTATAAAAACCTTTGGTTATCCCCCCACCCAAGTAAAAGTCTCAAAATCTTTTAAAAATAAAATGGAGATTAATTCCGTCACGGTCAAAAAATAATTCAATAAAAAATAAAAAATCCATAACTTGCTGTTTTATAGCTAATTATGGATTTATTGGGTACTCGGAGCGGGACTTGAACCCGCACGGCCACAATGGCCATTGGATTTTAAGTCCAACGTGTCTACCAATTCCACCACCCGAGCAGGACTTAATAAAAAGAGCGAAAGACGGGATTTGAACCCGCGACCCTCACCTTGGCAAGGTGATGCTCTACCCCTGAGCTACTTTCGCTTTTGTGGTCAGCAAATGTAATTATTTTTATGCAATTCAAAAGGTGAGAAAAGAAAATTTCACTTTTCTTTTTTGGGCCCTTTTAGTTTTCGTTTTAAGGTGTTAAGCTTCATCAGTGCCTCAACCGGAGTCAGGGTATCGATGTCCAACTGATCAATTTCATCCCGTACGGATTCCAAAAGCGGATCGTCCAAATTAAAAAAGCTAAGCTGCATACTGTCCTGTTCTTGGTCGAGGGCCGTACGACGATTTTCGGTACCGTGGGTCTCCTCCAGCGCTGCCAACTTGCGTTGGGCCGTTTGTATTACATAGTTAGGCATCCCCGCCATTTTGGCTACATGTATCCCAAAGCTATGGGCACTACCTCCTGCTTCAAGTTTACGTAAAAACAGCACCTTATCCTGAAGCTCTTTAACCGATACATTGTAATTCTTGATGCGCTCAAAGGTATTCGCCATCGTATTCAGTTCGTGGTAATGCGTTGCAAAAAGCACTTTTGGCCGCAGGGGATGTTCATGCAAATACTCAGCAATGGCCCAAGCAATGGAAATACCGTCATATGTACTGGTCCCTCGTCCGATTTCGTCCAAGAGCACCAGACTGTTTTCCGAAATATTATTGAGGATCGATGCTGTTTCGTTCATTTCAACCATAAAGGTCGAGGCCCCCATCGAAATATTGTCACTGGCCCCAACCCGAGTAAATAATTTGTCCACCAATCCCATCTTTACGGACTGAGCAGGGACAAAACCACCCATTTGAGCCATCAATACGATAAGGGCCGTTTGCCTTAATATAGCTGATTTTCCGGACATATTAGGACCGGTAATCATTATGATTTGTTGGGTTTGGCGGTCCAAAAACAAATCATTGGGGACATAGGGCGCATTTGCAGGAAGGTGTTGTTCGATCACCGGATGCCGGCCGGCCGTAATCTCTAAGGTAGCCCCCGCTACAAAGCTGGGGAGGCAATAATTGTATTTTTTAGCCGCATGAGCAAAACTCCATAGGCAATCTAGTTTTGCCAAATAGGCCGCATTTTGTTTAAGCAGGGAAAGATGGGGTTGCAAATCATCGAGCAGTTGCTGATAGAGTTGTTGTTCCAGACTTTTGATTTTTTCTTCCGCACCCAAAATTTTGGCCTCATACTCCTTGAGTTCTTCTGTGATATAGCGCTCGGCATTGACCAGCGTTTGTTTACGAATCCAACTGTTAGGCACCTTGTCTTTGTAGGTGTTGCGCACTTCGATATAGTAGCCAAACACATTGTTAAAAGCGATCTTAAGGGAAGGGATTTGTGTGCGCTCGCGCTCCGCTTCCAGCATCTTGTCCAAATGGTCTTGCCCAGAATGCAACAAAGCGCGTAACTCATCCAATGCCTGGGAAAAACCTTTGGCAATAACATTCCCTTTGGAAACCATTACGGGAGCTTCGTCTGTCAACTGCCTTTCCAACAAATCCTGTAGGGTGCTCAAATCTTTAAATTGCCGGGCAAAATCTGATAGGGGTTTCTGCTTGGATTCGGTCAGGGTTTCGCAAAGTGGCGGCAAAAGCCCCAAGGTTTCCCGCAGTTGCACCAAGGCCCTAGGACTCACTTTATAGGTGGCAATTTGGGCCATGATTCGTTCGATATCGACCGTAGCTTTTAGCAATTCCCCAACTTGTTGATGGGTGCTTTTTTCTGCCAAAAATCCCCCGATAACTACCTGTCTTTTTTCAATAGCCGATTTATCAAGCAACGGAAAGGCCAACCAGCGTTTAAGCATCCGACCTCCCATGGCCGAAAGGGTGTGGTCCATAACCTCAATCAGCGGAATCCCTCCGGGTGTAGTCGGAGCAAACAATTCGAGGTTGCGCACAGTAAAGCGGTCCATCCACAAATAATTTTCTTGTACCAGGTGCCGTAACGCAGTGATATGCGCCAAACGATCGTGTTGGGTCTCAGACAAATAATGTAAGATGGCTCCGGCAGCACGTTGCCCCTCTTCAAGGTCTTCAATACCAAAACCCGCCAAAGACTGGGTTTCAAAATGACGGTGAAGTTTATCGCGTGCAAAATCAAGAGCAAAGGCCCAATCTTCAAGGAAGAAAGAAGTCAGAATTTTCCCATATTTACTCGCGATCGTATTTTTATCGGGTTTAGCGATTAGCAATTCTCTGGGGGCCATGTTTTGCAATAACTGATCGATCCAATCTGCCGATCCCTGGGCAACCCAAAAATCACCCGTGGAAATGTCCAACAGGGCCAAACCATCCTCTTTTTTACCGGAACACACCGCGGCCAGGTAGTTGTTTTTTTTACTTTCCAACACCTCAGCATTAATGGCTACACCGGGGGTAACCAATTCAGTTACGCCTCTTTTTACAATTTTTTTGGTCAACTTAGGGTCTTCCAACTGATCGCAAATCGCCACCCGACAACCGGCCCGCACTAGCTTTGGCAGATAGTTGTCCAAAGCATGATGCGGAAATCCCGCCAACTCAGTTTCACTCACACTGCCCGAACCGCGTTTGGTCAATACAATGCCCAGTATCCCTGCCGCTTTTACGGCATCGGTTCCAAAAGTTTCGTAAAAATCGCCCACACGAAACAACAACAAGGCATCGGGATATTTCCCTTTGATCTGGTTGTATTGTTTCATTAAGGGGGTTACTTTGGTCGCCTTGGCCACGTCATTCTAATTTATGCTAATGTAAGGATTCGATCGCATTATTGCCCTATCAGAAGGCCGTCTCTACCAAAGAATTACTTTATTTTTGTGGGATGCGAAAATTAAAAAACGAAGAGCTTAATCGCAAATCGATTGCTGCTTTTAAAGCAGCTCCAAAACAGCCCCTTACGGTTATTTTGGACAATATACGTAGCCTAAACAATATCGGGTCGGTCTTTCGAAGCGCAGACGCTTTTCTAATTGAAAAAATTTACCTCTGTGGAATTACCGCTACGCCCCCCCACAAGGACATTCAAAAAACTGCCTTGGGGGCGACCGAAGCAATCACTTGGGCCTACGAAAAGGATACATTATCTTTAGTTAAGCGCCTGCAAAAAAAGGGCATGGTAGTTTTGGCCATCGAACAGGCCGAAGGTGCGCAATCGCTTTTGGATTTTTTTCCCGAAAAAGACAAACCATATGCGCTGGTGTTTGGCCATGAAGTCACAGGGGTAGATCAATCAGTGGTCAGTCAAGTTGATGGGGTACTCGAAATTCCTCAAGAAGGCACCAAACACTCGTTGAATATTGCGGTGAGTGCCGGGCTTGTACTATGGGACTTTTACCAAAAAATTAAGCGCGGATAAGCTGTTCTAAAATCTGCTGATAAGCAGCCGTATCACTGACAAAATCAAGCGTGGAGGCATCGACATACATAACAGGTACCAGGGCTTGGTCTAAAAATTGGTGGTAGCGTTTTTCTAGTTTTTCCAAATAGGGAGCTTGGATTTGTTGTTCATACGGACGTCCCCGTTTTTGAATTTGCGTCAACAAAGCGGGAACGGGTTTATGAATATACACCAACAAATCGGGGCGTTGCAGTTGAGCTGTAAGCCGATCAAAGCGTGATTGAAAAACAGCAAAATCATCCGACTCTAGGGTCTGCGAAGCAAACAATGCTGACTTGAGAAAAGTATAATCGGCCACCGCACCAACCGAGGGTATTCCCTGGGTAAAAAATTGAGCATAGGCCCGACAACGATCCTCTAAAAAATGGGTTTCCACCGCCAAGGCATAGCGTTGAGGGTCTTGATAAAAATTGACCAAATGGGGGTTGTCCGAAAAGTTTTCGTAAAGGCCTTGCACAGCAAAATGTTGTTGTAATTGCTCGGTAAAAGTAGTTTTTCCAGCTCCAATATTGCCCTCGATGACCACAAATTTTTTGGCCCCCGTAAACAATTCCCAACCCCAATTAGGGTCACTGATTTTAGTCACCTCAAGGGTATCGGAAGAAACCTTAATCAATTCGGTGGTAGTTTGTTGTAATTGCGGGTGCCGGAAATCGGGAGCGATTTCGGCCAGGGGGACCAATACAAAATTTCTTTGGGGGTAGCGAGGATGGGGAAGTTCTAGGTCTGGGGTTTGGATAAGTCGATCATCGTAACTGAGTAAATCCAAATCGATGGGGCGCGATTGGTAACCTGATTCAGCACTTCGAATACGGCCCATTTGTATCTCAATCTCTAATAAGGCAGTAAGGACATTTTGGGGGGAAAGGGCGGTTTCAACTGTGATGCAGGCATTGTAAAATGGTGGTGCTTCAAACCCCCATGCACCGGTTTCGTAAAGTGATGAGCGTTGGGTGATTTTACCGATATACAGCATGATATACCCCAGCGCTTCTTCCAATTGTTGTTGGCGATTTCCCTGGTTACTGCCCAAACCGACATAGACCGTATGCTTCATCAACGACAAAGCTACAAAACGCTATCTTTGCAACACAAGCCTACAGACGATGAATTTTATTAAAAGTTTTTTTGCAGCAACCTTAGGAAGTCTTTTTGCTTTTTGCCTGTTTTTTATTTTTGTTTTACTCTTTATCAGTGGTCTAGCCGCGGTGGGGAGTAGTGAAAGAAGCAGCGTCTATGTAGAAAACGGATCGGTACTGCGTTTAAGCCTCGACCGCCCACTGTTGGATCGGGAACCTGAATTTAACGAACTCAATGTTGCCCTGGGATTGGATACCGAAGCATTGGGCCTCAATACCCTTTTGAATAGTATTGAAAAAGCCTCTAATGACAGTCGAATCAAAGGCATCAGCATACAAGCCGGAATGCCCCAAGCAGGATGGGCGCAATTGCAAGAATTGCGTCAGGCGCTAGACAACTTTAAAGCACAAGGGAAATTTGTCTATGCCTACAGCGACTTTTATTCGCAAAAAGGCTATTATCTAGCTTCGGTGGCCGACCGTATCATGGCCCACCCGATGGGGACCGTCGACCTGCGCGGACTTGCTGCAGAAGTTTTGTATTTTAAAGATTTTCAAACACGTTTTGGTGTTCAGATGGAGGTGGTACGTTTGGGCAAATACAAAAGTGCAGTAGAACCCTATTTGGACAATGAGATGAGCATCGAAAATCGCATGCAAATCAACCGTTTACTTCAAGCCTTTTGGACTCAAATTCAGGCGGATATTCTTACTAGCCGCCCCATGGATAAGGATCGTTTTGAGCGCCTTGTCACTCAGTTGGAAGCCACCCAACCCCTAGCTGCCTTAGACTTGGGAATCATTGATGAACTTGGTCATGAAGAAGATTACAACAAATTTTTGGAAGAAACATTAGGCACATCCAAACTGGCATGGGTAGCAGCGGAGGACTATGATTTTTCGAGTGATGCTTCGCAAAATTCCAATCGGATTGCGGTGCTCTACGCATCGGGGCCCATCCTTTATGGTGAAGGTAGTGAAACCTATATCGGGCAAGAAGCGCTTATCGATGCTATCGATGACATCGCCGACCATCCCTTGATCAAAGGGGTTGTCCTGCGTATCGACTCTCCGGGAGGAGCGGCCATCACAGCCGATATCGTTTGGAAGCACCTTCAAACCCTTAAAAATAAAAAACCTTTGGTCGTGTCTTTCGGGAATGTAGCCGCCTCCGGCGGGTATTACCTGGCCATGACCGGTGCCCCTATTTTGGCTTCCCCCCTAACCGTAACCGGATCGATTGGTGTTTTTGCTACGCTTCCAAATATTCAAAAACTCACTGCCGATTTGGGTATCAATGCCGAACAGGTTGTCACCCATGAAAACGCCCTCGGCTATAGCCCCTTCCAACGCTTAAGCCCGGGGCAAGAAGCCCAAATCAAAAAAGGAATTCAGCATACCTATACAACCTTTAAAGCGCGTGTTGCTGAAGCCCGAAAGATGGAAGAGTTAGAAGTAGAAAACCTAGCCCAGGGCCGTGTGTGGTCGGGTACGGATGCCCTTGAAAATGGATTGATTGATGATTTTGGTGGGCTACAAGAGGCCCTCGGTCGGGTTGCCGAAGAAGCTGGGTTGACTAGCTACAGTACGGTGAGTTACCCCAAATGGGAGCCCAGTTTTGAACGCCTTATGTCGGGCGTATTGCCCAATGCAAAAAGTCCGGCTATATTCCAATGGCTCTGGCCCGAAATAACTAACCTCCCCCAAAAAATCGGTTTAAAAAATCCCGGGCAACTCTTCCAAATGGAACTGCCCTACACCCTAAAGATTGACTAAAATGACACCAAAAGATCGGCTGCTGGCCGAAAACATCTATTTGTTTCTTGCCGCCTTGTTTATCACTTCCTTAGTGGTTTCCAATTTGATCTTTCAAAAGTTCTTTTATTGGCACCCCGTCGAATGGTCTATCATGGGCAGTCGGCTTTTCGAACTCTCCGTAGGGATACTGCCCTACCCGATTACCTTTTTGATCACCGATTTGATTTCTGAAATATACGGCCGCAAAAAAGCCAACCTCGTGGTTGTAGCCGGGATCTTTGCTTCTTTCTTTTCGATGGGCATCATTCTCTTGGCCGACTATGTTCCTGCCATCGCCAATTCGCCGGTGGACGATGCGACTTTTGAACGGGTTTTTTCACTCTCTCCCCTAGCAGTTCTCGCCTCGATGATGGCCTATTTGTTTGCCCAATTTATTGACATACGGCTCTATCATTTTTGGAAAAAACTAACCCATGGTAAACAACTTTGGCTCCGTAATAACCTTTCTACTTTTTCATCCCAATTTATCGACACCTTTACGGTTATCGGGCTCCTATGCCTATTTGGTGTTTTGCCTTGGGACCTCTTTTGGGGGCTGCTGATATCGGGTTTTGTCTTTAAAGTACTTGTGGCGGCTTTGGATACGCCTTTTTTATATTTTTTTGTCGGGCTCTTTCGCAAGCGGTTTAACTTGGAGGCAGGCGAAGAATTGGATCTTTCAACCCAGTAAACATGAGCGATCAATCCGGAACACGTATCAATAAATACCTCAGCGAAATCGGGTATTGTTCACGGCGGGCCGCCGATAAACTCATCGAAGCCGGGCGGGTCACGCTCAACGATGCGCCCGTGGTGATGGGCAGCAAAATCAGACCTGGAGACCTTATTAAGGTCGATGGCAAGCCCCTAGAAAATACCGGTGAAAAGCCCGTTTATATTGCCTTTCATAAACCCATTGGTATTGTGTGTACAACCGACACCCGGGTAGAAAAAAACAATATAATTGATTACATCAACTACCCTAGCCGGATATTTCCCATCGGTCGTTTGGATAAAATGAGTGAAGGATTGATTCTGTTGACCAACGATGGGGATATTGTCAATAAAATCCTGCGGGCACGCAACCACCACGAAAAGGAATATATCGTTACGGTGAACAAACCCGTAACCGCCAGTTTTATTCAAAAAATGGGACAGGGTGTCCCTATTTTAGATACCGTTACGAAAAAATGTGAGGTCCAACAGATACACAAAAATAGCTTTAGAATCGTCTTGACCCAGGGGCTTAACCGGCAAATCCGAAGAATGTGTGAATATTTGGGCTACCGGGTTACCAAGTTAAAGCGCATTCGCATTATGAACATCCCACTAGATGTCAAAGTAGGGCGCTACCGTAACCTTACGCCTACCGAACTTAAAACCCTACAGAAGCTTTTGACCAGCTCCCATAAAACCGCTTATTGAAGGGTCCATTGTATTCGATAGCCTTCGTTGGCCCGTACATTAAATACGGTTTGGTCTTCAAAAAGGAGGTACTGGCCTTTGATTCCTTTAAGGACCCCGTTGTAGTGCGTTGTTTTAGCAAGGTTAAGGCTGTTTACTTTTTGGGGGTATTGCAAGACCGGGAATTGCAGTTCAATTGGGCTAGCCTCGGGCTGAATATAGGGTAAAAGATCTTGAGGTAAGGCGGCCAGAGCCTGTGCACGAGCGGTTGGCAAATCGATGGTTTCAAACTCATTTTGGAGCATTTTACGCCAATTTGTTTTGTCAGAAAAAACACTTTTTAGGGCGACTTCGGCCACTCCGGCCAGATAGCGGTTGGGCACCTCCAACAACGGAATTGCCTGATGCGCCCCTTGGTCGATCCAACGAGTAGGGACTTGCACCTTACGGGTAATACCCACCTTGAGGTGGCTACTCAGGGCCAAATAAACAATGTGGGGCTGAAGCTGGATTTTTTTTTCATAGACCAAATCCCGGTCTTCGATGTCCAAATGCGCAGTACTCAATTCGGGGCGCATGATCCAATCGCCCGCTTGAGGAGCCTCAAAAAAACAGGACTGACAAAAACCCTGTCTAAAGATCGGTTTGTCCAATCCACAGCTCAAGCATTCAGTTCCAATTTGGGTAATAGAAACATGGCGATCCAAACAGGCATTAACATCGATATAATCAGAACCCAAATCCAAAAAATAGCGAATAGGCGATGCGTTTTCGGTCAGCATTTTTTTGATCGTGCCTTCAAACATACTGAGACATTTTTTATATTTTTAATCGCTTAAAGATAACAAATCTAATGCCCATCCCCCTTTTCAATTCCATTGCTTCTTGGTTTTTAAAAAAAAGAATTCATCAAATCGATCTTTTTGTCAAATACCCCCATGAAGTACAACAAGAATTGCTCCATCAACTCCTCAATACAGCCGCAGGAACCGAAGTGGGCAAAAGGCATTCTTTTGACTCCATTCGCAAATACAGGGATTTTTCAGAGCAACTGCCCCTGGTGACCTATGAAGACCTCGCAGGAGATATCGAACGTTGCCGACAGGGGGCGCAAAACATCTTTTGGCCGACCCCCATCAAGTGGTTTGCCAAATCGAGTGGGACAACCAATGCCCAAAGTAAGTTTATACCGGTCAGTACCGAAGCCCTCGAAAATTGTCATTTCAAAGCGGGGAAAGACATGTTGTCGCTTTATTTTAACAACAACGAAAATGCCCAACTGCTTACTGGGAAATGCCTCCGCTTGGGCGGCAGCTCTGAATTATACCAAAACAACGACAGCTATTTTGGCGATTTATCGGCCATCATCATCGACAACCTTCCCTTTTGGGCCGAACTCAGCAGTACCCCCAGTCAGAAAGTTTCTTTGATGTCTGAATGGGAACAAAAAATGGCGGCTATCATCAAAGAATCTCTGGAAGAAAATGTCACCAGCCTAGCGGGGGTTCCTTCTTGGATGCTGGTCTTGTTAGAAAAAGTGCTGAAACAAGAAGGCAAAACATCAATTCTAGAAATTTGGCCGGAGGCTGAAGTCTATTTTCATGGCGGGGTCAATTTTGATCCCTACCGTGCACAGTTTCAAAAACTTTTCCCCAAAACTTCGTTTAAATACTACGAAATATACAACGCCTCCGAAGGCTTTTTTGCGATTCAAGACCAGAACGATTCCCAGGATTTATTGTTGATGTTGGACTACGGCATTTTTTATGAATTTATTCCTATGGAAGCCGGGCAAAGCACGGGCCAGCCCATCCCCTTAAGCGAGGTTCAGTTAAACACCACCTATGCCGTTGTGATCACGACCAATGCGGGGCTTTGGCGCTACCAACTGGGGGATACGGTTCGTTTTACCTGCCTCTCCCCCTACCGCATTCGAATACGGGGGCGTGTCAAGCACCATATCAACGTCTTTGGTGAAGAACTCATGATCGAAAACGCCGACAAAGCACTGGCATTGGCTTCGGAAAAATTTGGGGTCGAAGTCATCGATTATACCGCTGGGCCTATTTTTATGGAAAAAAATAAAAAAGGAGGCCATGAATGGCTGATTGAATTTAAAAATCCACCGGAAGATTTGACGGATTTTACTCATTTTTTTGATGCGCAATTACAGGGCGTCAACTCAGACTATCAGGCCAAACGCTACAAAGACATGACCCTGGGACTTCCCAAACTCCATGTGGCACGAAAGGGCCTATTTTATGAATGGTTGGCCGCCAAGAATAAATTGGGGGGACAGCATAAGGTACCCCGTTTGTCCAATTCGAGGGATTTTTTGGAAACCCTACTTCAAATCAACTAAGAAACGGCCTTGAGCTTGGGCAATTCTATTTTACCTAATTGCTCTTCGGCATAGGTCTTGGTAACCTTGAGTTCGGTGGTTTCGGTTTTGGGCAATTCAAACATGGCCTCGTTAAGAATGGCTTCGCATAAAGAGCGTAACCCACGTGCACCGAGTTTGTATTCCACGGCTTTACTTACAATAAAGTCCAGGGCCCCTGGCGTCATCGAAAGCTGAATATCGTCCATCGCAA
>Ga0255781_10003664_pt1 | contig 11909 bp, 6 predicted proteins | sample 101ome_21_FD_179979 | JGI IMG/M metagenome (GOLD analysis project Ga0255781, IMG submission 179979) | Coastal salt marsh microbial communities from the Groves Creek Marsh, Skidaway Island, Georgia - 101413BT metaG (version 2) | ecosystem: Environmental > Aquatic > Marine > Intertidal zone > Salt...
CCGCATCGCCAGCCTCCCTGACCGCAAACAGCGACCTGCCAAATTCATTGTCAGGAACAAATTTCTTCAGGAATACCGGGTAAACTACCCCTGCCTCTCCTTCTCTCGGGACTGATGCTACAAACGAGTTGGCTAGCTGAGGTGATCGGGTGAAGTGGCCTGCAATAACGCCCATGCCCGCTGTGGCTTTAAATCGCTCAATATCTGGCGACATAGATCCGTGGTAAAAAACCTCGCTCGTGTCAAAGCCTTGCTCTTCCGCTCTCTTGAGTCGGCTGGATAGCATCGCTTCGTCAACTGCCACGGGCGCGTCTGGTAAGTCTTTCCTTACCTTGCTTATAACTTGTTTGGCGCTAAGCGGTCGTTTTCGCTTGCCAGTTTCAAGCTCAATGTCCTCTTTCGTTATGCCGCGCTCTGCAACTTCGCCTCTTCCTTTCTCTGTTCTGAATGGCGTTCTGACTTGACCTCTTTCTCTTCGTCCCACGGCGCCGGACTGGATGCTATCAACAAGATCTTTAAACGACTCAACGTCATTGTTCTTGGCAACGCCAACCATTCCCTTGAAGAAATCAACAATCTTCTTGAAGATGGACTGCGGCTTTCCGGTTGGCTTCTTGACCGTACCGTCCATGACCACCCCAGTGGTTAGGGAGTCAGAGATAAGTTCTGCAATCGCCTCTTCCTGCTGAACAACAGCGCTTGCGTCTGCATATTCATCAAAAGCCCACTGTCCATATGTCTTTCCAGTTCCGGGCTTCTGATACTTGCGGCTTAATCTCTCAAGGAGGCTGTACTCGCTTGCCGTGAACAAGTCCATTGCTCTGAGGGCGTGGAGTATTTCGTGATTCATTACCCGAGCAACAGCCTGCTCGTATGTGGCCCCCCTGTTGACCAAATCCATAACGCCGTCTAAGCCAACTTGAATTACTTTAGCGCCAGCTTGAGCCGATCCGTAGACCACCTTGTCGGGATCGCTTTTGACTGGCATGATGTATATGTTGCCGTCGGAATCGCGTCTTGCATTCCCGACCTTCTCCACCATGCGTACAGCATACTCATCGTCTATGCCAAACTTTTTAAGAGCATCCCTAAGCTGTTGGCCAAGCGCCGACTCATTTATGTCAAAAGGAACAATCTCCTGCCCCTCTGGAACTTGCTCGGTTGCCCTTTCCACAGGTCTGGCTGTACGCCTAGCTTCTCGCTCAACCCTGCGAACCTCGGCTTGAGACGGCGGCTGGCCTGTCTGCCCAAAAGCCGCGCCCTCAACCGCGATGCGGGCTGGTTGATCAACCTCAATCTGGCGGCGAGCAATGCGAACGAGATCAGCGTTCGGGGTCTTTGTGCTGAAATCTGGAATTTGAGTGGCCTGTTCTTGGAAGCTGGGTAGCTTTCTCAGCCTGTGATACAGGTATCGCCTCTCGTTTGGCGTGAGATTCTCTAGGGGGGATTTCTTGGAGGGGGTCTTTCCGATGATCTTCTTGATCAAACCTCGGAACGGCTCAGAGTCTACAGTGGTGTCAATTCGCTTTCTGGCGAGAAGATCAGTGAATGCCCGCTCTGAGGCAATGATGTTGTCAAAAGATCTGCTAAGGGCCGCAAGCGCCTGCTGGCGTCTGCCAAGTGCTGGCTGTCTGGGTCGAGTAGGATCTATCGGGGCGGTGGGCGTGACTGGCTCTTGAGGCTCAAATGCCAAGAAATCGGCATCTTTTTCTGCAATTACATCCCCGAGATTGCCTATATCGCCCTTGTTGGCGGCGCGAACCTCTTCCAAGGTAAAGACCTCGGTATCGGTTTCTGCGCGAGCAATTTCATACGCCTCTTCAAAAGAGATGCCTGTCCTGCCAGATTCCTCTGTGGCTTTTTTCCTCGCCATCATATCGTTAATGACAGACGCGATATCTTTCCCTGTTGCAAGGTTGGCATCTTCCGCACTAATAACTCGCTGTTGCGGGGAGGGGATAGATCTGCCAAGCCTTCTAACCTCATCGGCTTGCTGTTCGGTGTACTCAATACCAGAGGTTTCAACGATATATTCGACCCCGGCGCTCTTTTCTAAGAGCTGACTTGTTTCCGTTAAGCGATTTGACAGCTCCTGCGCTACAGTGGGGTCTTCGATTGCGGGGCCAAATTGCTCTCCGTCAAATTCAGCAAACGATTTGCCATCCTTGGTTTCAACAGAAAACGTCTTACCCACAGGCATACGAGATCCAAGGCGAAGAATGACTTGGCTGGCCATCTCTTCGGCATCAAGCTCGGAGTCTACTTCGGTTGGATCAAGAGGGTCTTCCCTGACGGGAATCTGAGGGCCAATATCTGCGGCGGCTATGGTTTCGTCCATCTCCTGACGGCGTTGCCCTTCAGCCTCATCAAATCTTCGGCGCTCCTCTATCTCCGCCTCAACCTCTTCATCGGTCATTTCTCCGATTGGCTTGGGAGCTTTCCCCTTTCTGCCGCGAAGAGGCTGTTGTGCGAGTCCTATTACTAAGTCGAAAACAGCACCTGCTCCCCCGCCTAGCGTGAAGTCCTCTATTGCGCTGTCTGCAATCTTTCTATCTGGGTCATAGATGGCCAAGGTCGATATATCTCTTGCGATACCCTGACCTACTTCCTGAACCCCCTCTCGCAGACCTGAGGCGACCATAGACTCAATGCGCTTGAGAATCGGGTTGCCTTCGGGTGTTTGGAAAAACCCTTTTGGAAGACCTTTGACCACCCTAGCCGGAAGGCCTAGCTTTTCCAGCATACCGAGGCCAATGTCGGCACTCTTTGAAACGAGCCTCTCAGCAGTAGAAAGATCCTCTCCGGTTCTTTCTTCGTACTCGGCCCGATCCATTCCGCCCTCAGAAACGGCTGGGCCAATCATTGTCAAGAGTTGCGCCACCCTTGCCGGGGCACCGCCCGGAATAAAGAGCGAGCCAACCATCGGAGCCATTTCGCCAACAGTTTCGCCTAGTTGGGCGATATAGCTTTCGTCATAGGCGGGGTCGTAAGCTAGCTTTTCGGCAACAAACTCATCGACATCTTTTTGCACTGCCTGAGCAGATTCGTCATCAATAAACGGAACAAGCTCTGCAAGGCCTGTGCCAATTCTAGCGGTGCCCGTTGCAACGCCGCCCGCCAGCCTTTTACCTGCTTCGCCTAGAGCGCCCAGAACACTCGTCTGCTCAAGGCCTAGAGCATCGTAGTAATCTGATATTGGCAGATCGGAGTAGTATTTAGCGTGAAGTGCATCCGCGAGATCCCTGTCTGACATGTCGTCATACTGCGGATATTTCTGTCTAAACTCTGCGAGACGGGTCATTAAGAGCGTATTCCCACTGGGTCGTTGTTATCGAACCCCTGCGTTGGGCCATAATTGACTGGAAGCCCTTGAATCTCCCTGAGCATGTCTTGTATTTGCCTTGCGTAACCGGCTTTTTTATCAAGGTTTGATTCTCCCTCGTAAAGAGATACTAAAGTTCTAAGAATCTCCCTCTGGGTTGTGTCTGCATTTTGCTCAATAAGGGCATTAACCTTTCTCTCGCTAAGGCCGAATGTTTTCTTAAACTCTTCGGCCTTCTCCTCTCTGGCTTGGTCTTCACGCCCAGCCGCGTAGGTGGCCAGTCGTTGTTTTATTGCCAAGTCCTTGGCGGCTTGCTGTCCCTTGGTTGCCGCAACACCCGCCGCTGATATTCCTTTTGACAAGTCACCACCAGCGATGCCTGCGCCTAGTTGCATCAGAGCGTTAGCCATGCCAGCTTTCTTCGCATCTGCGACCAGATCTGAGAAGTCAAGAGATGGCTCACGCTTAGGATTGCTAGCGTCTGGTCCTGCGGTGGTGGTGAGCAAGTCAAGAGCATCTTTTAGTGCATCTGGAGCATCCTCCTGAGCAAGATCCTCCTTGACGGGCGCATTGCCCAAAACCCTATCCGGCATGTAAGGGTCAACCATCTCGCTGTTTAGGATGTTAGTGAGTACGGGATCTCCTCCACCCTGCCTAGAGACGGCTTGGGTTTGAATTGGGCTTTCGCCTTGCACGTTCGCCGGTTTAGCATCAAACGGGCGATATGTGGCAACTTCGCCAGCGACCTCGTAATCGGGCCTTTCTGGCACCCCAAAAATAACATCAAACAAAGATCCAAGCCCCAAATCTGGCAAATTTGGAACATAGCTCTCTCTTGCTGAAGCTATCCCCTCTCCCCGCCTTTTGTCCGGAAGGGCTACATCTGTCTGTCCGAGATCTGGCAGGCTTGGGAGGCTTGCTAGCTGGGTATTGGTATCCCTTCCAGACTGGAACATTTCAGGGATATTAGACCCCGCGCCTTCCGGCAGACTTGGGAGGCTTGCTAACTGGGCGTTAACATCTCTTCCAGACTGGAACATTTCGGGAAAGTTAGATCCCGCGCCCTCTGGCAGGCTGGGGAGGTCATCCATACTTATCCCCAGCCCAGCAGGCGCAATCATGCTGTAGTCAGGCATGTTTTCTTGAGCCTGACGGAGAAGTGTTTGATATGCCCTGCTTGGATCAGGCAGGCTTGCTAGCTGGGTATTGGCATCCCTACCAGACTGGAACATTTCGGGAACATTAGAACCGGCGCCCTCTGGAAGGCTTAGAAGATCATCCATGCTCACCCCCAGACCGGCAGGAGCAATCATACTGTAGTCGGGGTTTTGCTCTTGCGCTTGACGAAGAAGTATTTCGTATACCTCCTCAAACTTTCTGCCGGTTATTCTCGCAATGTCTTTTGCCTTCTCCTGTATTGCGTACATAATCGGCTCAAGTGCGCCCGCCCCCGGCATGCTGGTGGAGCCACCCTCCTGAAGCCTGATAATCCCGCCACTAAACATCTGCTGTGGAGGCATGGCTTGCGGTGGCATAGCTTGCTGGGGCGCTCCTTGGGGAGGCATACCCTGAGGAGGCATACCCTGCGGGGGCATACTAGCAATTCCCCCAGCGGCCTCCTGAACAATCTGATCTGCCACTGTCCCCTGCGGCTGTTGTTGCTCCTGATACCGCTTCCTCATTTCGGTGCGGCGCTGAATCTCAGAAACAATAAGATACTGGGGAACCTCACCTGACGGGGCTTGCGCCTCCTGCATCAATGCCTGATCTGGCAATCCCTTGATTAAGTCTTCAGCTTGTAGAATGTTCATCAATTATCACCGTAAAGCGTTGTAAAGACCGACACCGGCAATGCCGGAACCTAAGAGCTGTTGAGTCATGGACGGTGTGACACCATAGGCCTGAGACACCTGTCCCGGTGCGATGGGTATGCCTTGCAACATAGAGCTGTAGAAGGACAACTGCTCCTTCGGATAGGCCTGCTGGCGTAAGAAGTCTGCGTAGCCGATGTCAAGGCCGCGCTGAGAAAGCTCTCGCTGAATCTGGCCCGCAGTCTGCATGGCTCTCAGGCGCTCCATCTCCATTCCCTGACGTTGCTGGGCAAAATCACCAAGCAAGCCTGCCGCCGCCATTCTCTGCTGATCGCCTGAGAGAAGCTGGCCATAAGCCTGCTGGCCCAGAGTTGCCGCCGCACGAGCCTGTTCAAGGTTCATCTGATGCGCCGCCCTTCTGGCCTCTTCTTCGGCCATTCTTCCTCGTTGTTCTTGCTCCTGAGCACTTAGTCCTAGCTGGGCGGCCTGTTGTCTTGCCTGCTCTCCAGCCTGATACACGTTCAAGTTAAACTGCATCTGTTGCTGTCTGTTTGCTTCGTTCTGAGCAAACTGTTGCTGGGCAAAAGTTTCAGCTTGGGCGCGGGCGGCTCTATCCGCCTCCATACCCTGCATAGCAAGCTGATAAGCCTGCTGGCTTCCTGCCGCCTGAATATCTCCAAGCTGATCTTCTAGGTTTCTTTGTCGCTCGGACTGCATGATGGCTTCTCGGTAACCACCGAGGCTTCCTGCCCCAGCCGCCTGAGTTCCAATCTGCTGTTCCATGATTTCGGACTGACGCCGGGCTTCTTCTTTTTCCCTATCCACAACTTGTTGCTGATAAGGACTCATGTACTCTGCAATTTTTTCTGAATCCGTCAGAGTTCCGGGGTCATAACCAATGCCACGCTGTCCAGCGCGATATGTCTGATTCAGGGTTCTTGGGTCATAGCCGTGATAAACATTGCCCTGTCTGAAGGTGCTGGCATATCCGGGCATTTCCTGCGCCCTTTTTGTAGTCTCCAGCATCGTCTCAGCATAGGGGTTGCCCAAACCAACCTGAGCCGCAATACTGCCAGCCGCCTCTAGCTCTGGGGCTGTTCCTGCCACCCCCATCTCCTCAAAGCGTTGCATGGCCTCCTGCTCGGCAGGATCAAAATATGCAAGTCTTCTGTCCTGATAAGGAGTGTATGGAACCGCGCTTTCGTAACCTACCCGCGTGAGTAGGTCACGGTAAAATGGTTCGGCATACTCTGGTAGATTTGTCTGTGTTACTGTGGACTCTGTCGGTGCGCTTCCGCCGCCTTTGCTACCCATTATTCATACCCTTCTCATAGAACGCAGATGACTTCTCAAAACCATCATCTTTAAGCCATTTCCAAAAACCAAATCTTGCTACACCCTCGATCCCGTCACAGCCCATGTCTTTGCCATAGCGGGTAATATTCCTAAGCATTTCGCTGTACCACGAATCAAAGTCCTCGCCGCCAAGAAAATGCATGGCAAGCATCAGTTTTGCGGGATATTGAATTACTTCCGTGGTCATAACCCCGTGGATTTTTTCGTCGTCAAACGCTATCCACAGGTTTGTTCGCCCCATTGTTAAAGAGGCGCAAAGATGCTCCATCGTCCAGCGACCTTTTGAGGTCTCGACGGCAGGCTCAAGATAATCCCTCACCTCCTTCCATATTGAAAAAACATGTTCTGGAGGTACAAGGGATATTTTCATGCAGGCATCATCCTTTTGGCGTCAATCGGTGGCGCCTGCTCGGTAGTGCCGCCACGAGCCATTCTGACTCGGCTCATCATCTGGTCTAGCTCTTCGGCTCCGGCATCGGAGCTTCCATCCCCCAGACCAGATACAACGTCAGCGGGGACGATGTATTCTCCGGGCGACACAGCCACAGGCTGTTGATCCCCAATCATACCACCAACCATGTCGTCCATGCCGCTACCATTGCCTTCAATCATTCCCTCGGTTTGCGCGTTAGGAACGATGGATTGCAGGACCATTTCTCTTATTTGAGAAAACATGTCAACACCATAGCGCTCGATGAACATCTCAATAATTTGATCTGCGTTGTCAGCTTGTCCGGCAATGGCAGAGATCAGCATATTAAACTCTTGCTCTGTCGGCATTGACGCGGAGAACTCGGTCGGCATATTTGCAATACCGCCAGCGGGAACGGTCGTCTCTCCCATCGGCGTTCTGATCGGAACTTCCCCACCGGCCTGCATATCAACAACCCCAATACGCTCCTTTTCTTCTTCCGAAAGCGGGGGATAGCCAAGCTCTAAATAGCGGCGATAGTCATAGTTGTCATCAGAAAGAACACCCTGATTGCCATTGTTAACCTGCGCTTGGAACTTGAGGACATATGCTTCCTGCATGTATTCTTTTTCTTCCGGGCTTAGGTCTGCGTATTCGTCATCGCTACCCCTAACAATGGTTGCTATGTTCTCTCCCGGCTCGATGATATCGCTCTCGTAGGCTGGGCCTGCGGCAATGCCGCCTCTCGGACCGCCACCCTGTGGCGTAGCTTCAGAGATAACACCCTTGAGCGCACCCCTAATCCCTGCGCCGCCAAGAAGTCCTCTGATTCCCTTCATCTTTTCCAGAGCTTCTTGACCGCTTTTGGCCATAGTTTGTAATTCTGCCTGCGAACTTCCTGTCCCAGATTTTGCTGTTCTTGACCCTTCTCCTGACTTATCATCGGTTATTGGCGCTGGATATTTCTCTTCTTTACCCCTGTCATAGTCATCAAGGGTGCCAAATCCAACCGTCGTTACGCCTTCGTAACCGCCCGACTCAAATAACGCCATTGCCTCATCAAAAGAGGCTGGTACTTGGAAGCCCTCTGGTCTAAATCGTGGGTCTACAATCAGCCCAGCCTCGTATTTTTTGTACCATTCCTGCTCTGAATCTGTAAGTGGCACATTACGTCTGACCTTGTCGAGAATGTAATCAGAGTTTCTTCTCCACATGTTATATCTGTCAGCATACGGACCATCTTCTGGGACTGCTGGGTTATAGGGCTTGTCGGGGTCTATTGGGTCGTCAACCGGGGGAATCTCGCCAGCACCGCCACCGATAGGTGTGCCAACGGTGTCTGGATCATCTTCAATAGATGCCGCCTCCTCGGAATACTCCACCTCTCCCGGCATGTAACTGCCCAGCATCGTATAGTATTCTTTGAGCTGTCTGTTGTACTCCTCCCTGTCTAATATCGGGTCGAAGTATCCACCGCTGGATTCAACGCCGCCTTCAACGGGTCGATATCCTCGGTCAGGAATAAATGGCGCATTAGGATCATCTTGGAAATAGGTAAATTCTGGCTCAAAGCCAACCATGTAGTCTTTCGGGGGGGCTACCGAGTATTGGCCTCTTAATCCCGCCTGAACAGAAACAGGATCTATGCCCGTCCCAGCCTCAGGGGTGTAGCCAAAGAATCCGCCAGCCTGCTGTGCCAGCGCCTGATAGTCTATATCCTGCCCCTGACTAGCGGTATCAAATCGATCTTCTCTCGCCTGACGGGCTTCTTCATACCTATTGTAGTATCGCTCAAGAATTTGTTGCTCTTCTGCCGTCAGCGGATTGCCCATTTCGGCTTTCTGAAGAATCTCCTGCTCTCGACCTTGGAAGCCCACATTAAACGGAACCTCTGACACTGGAGGAAGACCAGTTCCTTGGGTCGCGGTAGATGTCTCTTCGGTTACCACATCCTCTTCCTGCATGTCTGTTGCGCCGCCTTCGGCCATGCCCATTGTTGGGCGATAAGGGATGATATCGCTCATGATGGAACGGCGAGGACTCATGCCCATTGCTAGGCCGGGCTGTGCCGCCATTTGGGCACCATAAAGATCACCGTAAGCCTGTGCTAACTTCTCTTCTCTTTCCGCCTCACGAGCCGCCGCTTGTGCCGCAAGATCGTCCTCAACATCCATTTGAGCTAGTTGAGCAGAACCCATTCCAGCAAGGGCTGTGGCCTGCATTGGGTTCATGCCCTCAATAAATTCGGGGGTGTATTTCATGAAATCAAATGGCTCAGGGCTGACGTTGCCTACGGCGGCGGATGCATCTACGCCAACGAGGGACATGTCAGGACTGGTTAGAGCAGTTGCGGGAGCGCCGGGAAGGCCCACCTCAGCGGCCTTTAATATCCCCTCTGGAGCTTGCATTAGATCAGGCTGAATAGTTGAAGCTATATCTCCAGCGGTCTCGACACCTCCCGCGAAGGCGGTTCCTGCTGTATCGATAGCTCCTTGAGTAACAGCCTCAGCACCAGTTTGAGCGGCCTCTGCCCCAAGATCCGCTATCCCGCCAGCAACCCCTGCGGTCAGGCCTGATATAAGACCTCGCTTCAGATCCCCAGTAATAGCGGCAGTAGCAACACCTGTTAGTGCGCCTGTCGCAAGGGCGCCCAGACCGAGAGATTTAATACCAATACCGGCAATAATCGGGAGGAACGGCAGAAATGCCTCAGGCTGTCCGGTAACTGGATTTGTCGTGAGCTGACCTGTTGGGGACAAAGAGGCAATGCCTGCTACCTCGATAGGGTTCATATGCACCAACATGCTGTCGCCATAGCGACCATACTGGGCCATTTCGTCCATTAGAGGTTTTGCTGGATATTGATTCATAGTTAGCTCGTCTCTACGCCAAACATGCTAAAGCTAAGGCCAGTTGCACTCGCATAGACCTTAACAACATCGTTTTGATTTAAAGTTAGTCCAAGAACTGCGGTGAATGAGTCGTTCGCCGCGACTGTTTTGTCGTAATAAATAAACTGCTTGTCATTTGCCGCCGCATCATCCACATGAACACTTACCCTGAAGGTGAGGGCGCCAGCGGTTCTGTTGCAGACAATCAGGGAGCTTACGGTCGTCTGGTTCAGATCTGGCGTTGTGTACAAAACGGTGGTGGTAGTTGCCGCCGCGTCAACCTGACCCAGTACCTTTATGGAATCAGCCATTACTTGCTCCCATCAAGAGGAACTGGAAGCGCCGAAGCGACAGCGATGATGTCTTGTCTGACTTGTTCTGAGCATTGTCTATCTGCACAAATGCGTCTTGCAAGAACTGCTCAGTAGATCGCCGGGAAACCCTTTCGTTTTCAGCGTTATACTCCTGACTTGTTGCGGGTAGTGTCGGTATTCTAGCCATTAGCGCTTTCCGTCCGTTCTGAAGTCAAAGCGCATGTCCCCCAGTGTCCAACCATAGCCTGTTCCAGATGAGGTTATCTTTACAGCCACCTCTCTCGATCTTGTTCTGATATGCGCCTGTGTAGAGCTTGCCGTGATCGATGATGTAGCCAAGTCAGTAAAGTCATCCAACGGAAAGTCCCTACCCCTCACAACGATAGAAATATCCACAGCATTGGAATTACCAGAAAATCTAAAATCTGGAATAAATCGCTTTCCGAAAGAGAAGGAGTTGCCGTCGGTCAGGTCAAACCCGCCGCTTTCCACATAAGCAACCAGTTCTGCGCCATCTGCGTCATTGCCAAACTCGTGACTGTAAACGTAGTTTGCTGACAAATCCGATATGTCTACCCCCGCGCCAACAGGGTACTCCTTGGTCTGCGCCGAGATAAACGCACTTCGATCCATTGTGCCAACTGCCCAAACATTCTCTGAGTAGTTGTAGGTAACGTAACTGGTCGCTTCTGTATTCCCGGTGCCTACCGGGTAAAACCAAGTAATCTCTGAGAAGTCAGGATTATTATACGAGAACGACTTAAAAGCTTGATCCCTGTTCAGGTTGTCAAAAACATATGAATGAACTGAGCATGGAACTCTCTGTATGGAGCCTTGGTAGATATAGAATCCATCCAGATCCATGAAGTAAACAGCGTCTCCAACAGATGCCGCCGCCCTCGGTGAGACAATGCTCATGTTCTGGCTCACCAAAGAAAACGAGAAAACAAACGGGGCGCCAATGAATCGCATCGACTGGATTCCCTCGTCTGTAAAAATAAGGATTTCCTGTCTTGTCTTGACCGCACCTATAATGCTTGTGCCGGTTGACAGCACTTGACCACCCGCAGTGTTTGTCGCCGTTGGTTGCCAGTCTGCCGCATTTTCTTGGTCAGACCATCTAACGAGCAACGGGTCTATGTCTGACGAACCTATTGGGTTTGCGCCAAAACAAATAACATGGCGATCAACATCAGAAACCATTACCTGAAGAGCCGCTGTTGGCGTCGAAGCAGGAGATGGCAACTGACCAATATCAAAAGCCCTGCCGCCCGCACTCTCATCCCAGTAATACACACCGCCAAGTCTGGGGTTGAATATCAGATCATTACCGAAAACGTCTTGGCTATACAGGCGAAGCTGATTGGCAACAGAAAGACCCGTTCCTTCACCCCAAGGACTTTGGCCCCAGTTACCAGATCCCCAGCCGTTTGCTGTCTGAACGTAGATGTTTAGGCCCGTGTTTATCTGATACGCGCCTACAACCGACGCCCCACCATTTCCGGTGTCGCTGGCATTTGCGGTCACTTCCACGCCTGAGGTGTCTTTTGCCGTTATTGTGTACGAATCAACATCAACGACAGTAGCTATCTGATACTCTTGATTCAGTACGCTGGCGGTGATGTTACCCCCCAAGGTAACAGCGCCAGAAAAGGTGACAAAATCAGAAGCAACGGCACCATGCGCTGTATCGGAGACCGTTATTGTCGAAGATCCATTCGTCGCAGAAAAAGTGACATCGCCAGCCGCCGTTGTCGCCCTTATCGGGGTGACATCCTGAAACGCGCCCCCGCTCTCGACGTA
>Ga0255781_10003668_pt1 | contig 11907 bp, 7 predicted proteins | sample 101ome_21_FD_179979 | JGI IMG/M metagenome (GOLD analysis project Ga0255781, IMG submission 179979) | Coastal salt marsh microbial communities from the Groves Creek Marsh, Skidaway Island, Georgia - 101413BT metaG (version 2) | ecosystem: Environmental > Aquatic > Marine > Intertidal zone > Salt...
CAACGAATACGTTGCAGGCATCACCTGCGAGGAGGTCATCACCGATGCACTGGGGCGAAAACACGGTTGCTTGGCGGCGAAGGTGAACGGCGTGGAGCACGACATGTCCCATGTGTTGGATTCGAACTGCTCGGTGGAAGGCATCCTCGCCTCGTCCGACGAAGGCATGCACATCCTGCGTCACTCCGCCTCGCACCTGTTGGCGCAAGCCGTGACTGCCTTGTATCCTGGAGCACTGCCCACCATCGGCCCTGCCATTGACCGGGGTTTCTACTACGATTTCGCCATGGACCCCATTGCGGAAAGCGACTTGAAGGCGATCGAGAAGAAAATGCACGAATTGGCTCGCAAAAACTTGACCGTGGAACGGGTGGAATTGGACGACACCGCCCTGCGTGAGCGGTTCGAACACAACCCGTACAAACTGGAAATCATCAACGACAAACTGGAAGCGGGCGACGGATCCACCGTATACACCCAAGGCGACTGGTACGACCTTTGCTTGGGACCGCACGTGCCCAACACGTCCCGGTTGATGTTCGTCCGGCTGACCTCCGTCTCCTCGGCGTATTGGCGTGGGGACCAGGACCGGGAACAGCTGGTCCGAATCTACGGCATCGTTGAACCCACGAAAGAGGACCTCAAAGCCACCCTCCACCGGATGGAGGAAGCGAAAAAGCGCGACCACCGTAAACTGGGCAAGGACCTCCAACTCTTCCATGTGGACGAAGATGTCGGCCAAGGACTCATCCTGTGGACCCCTCGCGGGGCGACCGTTCGCCAAGAATTGCAATCCTTCATCGCCCACCATCTCCAACGCCAGGGTTACCAACAGGTGTTCACGCCCCACATCGGGAAGCTCGATCTTTACCGCACTTCAGGCCATTTCCCCTACTACCAGGATTCGCAATACCCGCCGTTGGTGGAGCGAGAACTCATGAAGAAACTCGCTGACGAGGGTTGCACCTGCGGCGAACTGTCGAACATGATGAAAACCGGTGACATCGACGGGTACATGCTCAAGCCGATGAACTGCCCCCACCACGTGAAGATCTACGCAAGCCAACCACGGTCCTACCGCAACTTGCCGTTGCGGCTGGCGGAATTTGGCACCGTTTACCGATGGGAGCAATCCGGTGAAATTTCAGGCATGACCCGTGTTCGTGGCTTCACCCAGGACGACGCCCACCTCTTCGTGACCGAAGACCAAATCGCTGAAGAAGTTCAAGGCTGTATTGAGTTGGTGCAAATCATCTTTGAGAAACTCGGCATGACGGATTATCGCGTTCGTGTTGGCCTTCGCGACCCCGATTCCTCCAAGTACGTCGGTGACCCGGAACGCTGGACCAAAGCCGAAGAGGCGTGCCGATCCGCTGCAGCATCGCTGGGCGTGGCTTGGACCGAGGAGGAAGGGGAAGCCGCCTTTTACGGTCCAAAAATTGACTTTGTTGTGCGCGATGTGATTGGGCGTGAATGGCAACTGGGCACCGTTCAAGTGGATTACAACCTCCCCGAGCGATTTGATTTGACCTACAAAGGCAGCGACGGCGCCCTTCACCGCCCCGTGATGATTCATCGCGCGCCCTTCGGCTCCATGGAGCGCTTCTGCGGCGTGCTCATCGAACATTTTGCCGGGAAGTTCCCCACCTGGCTGACCCCGACCCAATGCCACATCATCACGATTTCAGAGAAGCACCGTGCCTACGCCGAGGAGGTTGCCAACCTCCTCAAGCAACACGGTGTGCGCGTGGAAGTCGATGACGGCGACGACACCATCGGGAAGAAAATTCGCACGCACCGGAAATTGCAACCCGCCTACATGGTGATTCTGGGCGACGGTGAGATGGAACAACGAAGCGTCAGTCTGCGTGCTCGTAACGGCGATCAAATCGCCGATGTGCCCCTCGAGCGATTCCTTGAACAACTCACGGAAGAAATCAGCGAGAAGGTCAGCGAGCCGTCGCTCGTCCCCCCACAAACCTGAGGCAGCAGCATGGTCGCCCCCTCCATCGTCCACGAACCGAGCGGAGCGATGGTGGTGCCGCTGGCCTTGGCCATGTTGACAGCTTGGCTGTTTTGGGATCGCATCGTTCCCCGACAACTGCGCGGCCTCCAGGTGGCGTTCAAGACCTCCAGCACCCATTACGAAGTTCATCGCGTGACCCATTCCGTCGACGATGTCAAACACCTGCTCCGACGTCGAGGCACCCGCTTCGGTGTGGCGTCGTACCTCATGGCGTTGGCTGGCATCTTGGTGCTTCTGTTCGACTTTTTGATGTATGCCAATGGAGGATCTGAGGGGATGCATGCGTCCGTGGTGGCGCTCGGCATCGTGTTCGTCGTGCTGCCTGCACTCGTGTCGAGCGGCACCTCACTCGGGGCCCAGGTGATCCGTCCATTGGGGACCAGCAAAGCCACCCTTCAGAACAACACGCAGGCGCGGAACGGCGCCTACGTGGCCATGATGCTGGCATGGTTGGGGTTGGCCCTCGCTCTGGAAGCGCTGCTCAAGACCCAAGGTGTCCAAACGCAACGACGCTACAGTTTGGTCGCTCTGTTCGCCTTCAGTCCGGCGGTCTTGGCCTACGGCCGAATCTTGGGTTCGTCGTGGAACGCCCTGAAGGAGTCCTCCTCCCACATGGCCAACGGCCGGGCTTCGCCGTTTCACAACCATGTTCCATCGGCCCGGCAGCAATTCGTGGCGCAACTGGTGCACCTCAACCTCATCGTGATGCCGTTTGTGGCGATCAACACCCTGCTGTCCGTGCTGTTGTTGCTGTACAACCCCGACCTCTTCACTCACAGCGACCGCGTGCTGGCGCTGCCCGAATATCGCCTGCAAAGCACTTACATGGAGGAGGGCGGTTTGCTTGGCTTCTGGTTGATCGAACTCTTTGCCCACATACCTGAGGAAGGCATTCGGGTGCCCATGGTGACGGCCGTGCTGTTGTTTTTGCTGATGAACGTCGCCATCGTGGGTTTCCTGTTCGTGTACGAAGTGGCCCGCATTCTGTTTCTTGACGTACAGGATTTCGCCGGCCGAGGTGGCATTCGCTTGGCGGACAGCCGTCTGCTGCGTGCCGAACCCGTTCAACAAGCCACGGTCTTGAATTTCTGCTTCACCGGATTTGCCGGTCAATCCATGCTTCTGCTCGCCTTGGCGATGGTCACCTTCTGGGATTCCACCTACCTGCCCCAAGGGGCAGCCTGCGGCACCTGGGAGACCAGTTTGTGTGCTGTGCTCGAAAAGAACATGCTTGAAGAATTGACGTGGATGCTGGCTGCAGGCGGTCAAATCGCATTCCTGGCGGTGTGGTCGGTGTCGCGCAGTCGTTCACGAACCTTGAGCGAATTCACGTTCGATGCGTCCATGGACGAGGACCGTACCCGACTGCGCGGCATGAGCGACATGATCTACCTCAAGCAGCGACCCATCAACGACCTCATCGGCGAGGGCGACTGGCAGAAGGCCCTCAGTCGGTTTGATGAAGTGAGTCAAGGAAACATCGACACCCTGGTCGGCTTGGACATGATCCGACGCGCCCATGCAGGGATGGTGCTGAACGCAGGGTTGGGTCGATGGGATGAAGCGGAAGAATTGGCCATCGATCTGTTGGCCATACAGGGCGGACGGGGCGCCGAAGCAACGCGCATGTTCCTGTGCGCCGCCAGTTTGGCCCAGCGCGACCTTCGAGAAGCTGAGCCAAGGTTGGATCTGTTGCCCGAGCAGGACGTGGAGGGTGCGAGGTTGCGCTGGTTCGCCAGCCTCATGAACCCCAAACGTCGGCTGGAAGAGCACGCATCCTCCATGCTCGCCATCGACCCCATCAGCCGAGAAAACAAGGCGCTCTTGGAGGCGTACGCCACCCAGCAACTTCGCCAACCCAACCTCGTCATGAACAAACCCGTCAACCGGATGTTCTTCTTGGGCCACCTTGCTCGCCTTCGGCTGGACGGGCAATCCGAACATGCCCTCGACCTGCTGGAATCGGCCATGAAAACCGTGGACCACGATTGGGTCCAAGCCAAGGTGGTTCAATGCCTGCTGAACATGGATGCGGGAAGGGTGAACACAGCGGTGCGCCAAATCGACGATTTGGCCACCAAGCACCCGCGTCACCCCCATGTTCGAGCGGCGCTCAACTTGATGGCCACATTGGGCCACACCAAACTGCCACCGCGGGAGGACACCAACATGCAGTGGGCAACCGAAGGCGACACGGACTGGCGACACGCGTGGTCGGTTCACAACGTGAGCGTCCCCCCCGCCTTGGACCAGCAACACCTGCGCAAACACGCATGGCGAGCCAACGCATGGGTGGGATGGGGAAGCAAAGCCATCAGCGCATCGACCTACAAAAAAGCGCAAAAGCACCTGCCGAATCAACTTCCGCTCGGCCTCCACCTCCACCTTTCCGGCGTGGTCACCACCGTTCAAGGCCAACCCGTCGACCTTGGTTTCCCTGGCTTCATGGACCTCAAGAAAGCCAAGGACCGGGGCCTCATGGACTGATCAAACGCGTCGACGCAAGCGCTCCATGCAGGCATCGGCCTCGGCAAGGTGGCCCAAGCACGCCTCGATGTCGCTGACGCCCAACGCTTCCCCCGCCAACGCCACGGCGTGCTCGCATGCACGACGGTCGTCGTCCTCCACGCCGATGTTGGAGGCATCGCATTGGTTGCGCAGGATTCGCCAACCGTCGTTAACGAAATCGTAGAGTTCCAAAGCCTCGTCTGTGTCTTGACCGGCCTTGTCGAGGGTGGTGGTCATGCGCTCCAAGAGGGTGGCAGCGTGCGACCATTGTTTCGCTTGTGCGGCCGATTCAATCTCGGCCAAGTGCTGATGCCAATCCGCTTCATCGCTTCGTCCCTCGAAACGTTGGACGAGTTGCTTCTTCTGCTTCATGGCTCGACGAACGTCGTCCATGGCCCGGCGCTCGCGCTCCAAGGTCCGCACCACACCATCGGCCAAACCGATGGCTTGAGCGGCATGCCCTTGGTCCAACGCTTCATCCGCCCGGGCAAGCCGGTCCGTCAATTCGACAACATCGAGGCCGTCGGTGGCGTTCAGTTGGCGCCGGGCCTCCTTGACCGAGGCAGCAGCGCGATCCAGTGCCTCACCGTCCGCTTCGAGTTGTGGCGGAATCACGACGGCAAACTCGAAGGCCTCCTTGGGTTGCTCGGCGTTGAGTTTCGTACGTGCATCGCTCAGCAGTTCGTGCAAATGCGCCACCCCCGCTCCACGCTGACCGTCCAGCGCTCGTGCCGCTGCTGCGATGGCTTGCTCGGCCCGCGCCCACCATTCAATGACATCGTTGGCCCGACGTTTGGCCTGACGGAAGAGCTGTTCACCTTCACGAAGCGCACCCAATTCCACCTCCCGGACGCCCATGTCGTAGGCTTTGCGAGGGCGTTTGACGATGGGAGCAAGGGCTTCGGCGGCCTCCACGGCCTCCAAGGACGCAAGGCGAACGGCATCCACATCGCCCGCCAGCGAAACGGCTCGGTTCATGTCCTCTTCGCATTCATCCAGGACCCGCATGCCGTACTTGACATCGAGGTGCCCCTCTTCCTTGGCCGTCGTCAGGAGGCTCGATGCCTGTGCGACGGCATCACCGTTGGCCTTCATCGCCAACAAGCGAAGTTCCAAGTCGTTCAAACGTCGTCGGAACACCTTGCGAAGTTCACGGTCCTCGTCCCCAGCAAACCAATGGTGCACGGTGTCGGCCACGGCCAACACCAGCACGGCAAGACCGAGCGCACCCGCAGCGGTGTCCATGCGTTCGCCGGTGAGCACCAGGACACCACCGGAAAGGCACCCAACACCGGTCATCAAGGACCGAAACCTCAGCACCCCGAACGAACCCCGAAGGACAGTGGTGGACGTGCGGCGGCAGGCAAGGGCTGCGGACATCACCAAGGCGCTTCCAACCAAACCCACCGCATCCGTGCTGTTGAGGCCAGTGATGCTGAGCACGGCAAGGACCGGCCACGCCACCGAAGCCGCCGCTCCAAGCCGCGAACGAGCGGAAGGAGCGTCGACCGCGAGATCTTGGAGGAAGATGCCCCACAGCAGCAGCAGCAAAGGGGCCCCGAAACTCGTCAAATCAACCGAGCGGCCCGACATCAAATCGTCAATGGACGGCCAGGCGAGCCAGGCAGCCGATGCGAGCATCAACAAGGCGGTCATCATCGTCATGGACTCGACCGACCGTTCACGACGCGCCCGTTCGGCTTCGATGGCAGAATCCGTGTCCGCCCACGTCACCATGGTTCCCCTTCACCTCATCACCCCCATAATCCATGCGCTGACCCGTGACCGTCTCAACGGCTGTCCCCCCCAAGGTTCAAGGGTGGGTTTCAACGGTGATGAACAAGCGAGGGGACCACATGACCGGGCTCATCACCATGGACGATTTAACCAATGAGGCGATTCTTGAGATCCTCGACGATGCGGAGCGCTTGTTGCCCGTCGCTCGGGGCGACACCTACCTGCCGTTGCTTCAAGGCAAAATCCTCGGCAACCTGTTCTTTGAGCCAAGCACGCGCACCCGTATGTCCTTTGAGACCGCCATGAAGCGCTTGGGTGGCGATGTGGTGAACCTTGGCGATGTCAAGACGTCATCGGTCGTGAAAGGCGAGACCCTGTACGACACCATCCAGATGGTCGACGGTTACACCGACATCATCGCCATGCGGCACCCTCGGCAAGGCGCAGCCCAATACGCACAGGATTCGGCGCGTGTCCCGGTGCTCAACGGCGGCGACGGTGCTGGGCATCACCCCACGCAAACCATGCTTGACCTGTTCACCATTCGCCAAGCTCACGGTGCGCTCGAGGGCCTCAAGGTGGTGCTGGCCGGCGATTTGAGGTATGGACGCACCGTCCACTCGTTGAGCCACGCGCTGACTCGCTTCGGGTGTGAACTCGTGCTCGCCAGCCCCAGCCTATTGCGGATGCCGCGAGAAATCGTCGACGATTTGACGGCTCACGGCGCCACCGTCACGGAAACCGAAGACCTGTTGGGTTCCATCAACGAGGCGGACGTGGTCTACATGACCCGCATCCAGAAGGAGCGGTTCGCTGATGAGGACGAATACACCAAGGTGGCCGGTGCATACAAACTGCATGCGAACAACCTCGAGGGCGCCAAGGCATCGATGATCATCATGCACCCACTCCCAAGGGTGGACGAAATCCATCCTTCGGTCGATGGGACACGCCACGCTCGCTACTTTGAACAGGCCTTCAACGGGGTTGTCGCACGCATGGCCCTGCTGTGTCGGCTGCTGGGCGTTTCAGTTCCAGCCGATGTGCCGCAAGGGGGTGAAGCCTGATGAGTCAAGAGCACAACATGCGAAGGGTCACGGCGATCCGCAACGGCACGGTGATCGACCACATCCCCTCGGGCCAAGGCATGAAAGTTCTGGAAATGTTGGGCGTCCAATCCTCCACCACCGTGCCGGTGTCGATGGTGATGAACGTCCCATCGAAGAAAATGGGCACCAAGGACATCATCAAAGTCGAAGACCGGGAATTGAATCAGGACGAGTTGAACCGCCTCGCCTTGGTCGCTCCCGAAGCGCACGTGGCCATCATTCGAGCCTACAGCGTCGCCGAGAAGCTGACCATCAACTTGGGTGATGAGGTCGTCAATGTCGCCCGATGCACGTTCTCAAACTGCATCACCACCAACCCTAGGGAGCCGTTGCCCCATCGTTTGAAGGTCAGGGGAACCGAACCTTTGGACCTTCGATGCCATTACTGCGGCCGACCCCAGGATTTGGACGATTTGGTTCACAATCTGCTGTGACGGCCGAAATGAACAGAGGTGGATTCAGACCGCTTTGTCATCGATACCAAGCAAATCGCGCATGTCGCATGCCTTGCACTGCGAACCTGAGGTGATGCTGCCACACCGGGGGCACGAGACGGGTGGAGGCGTTTGGTGACCCACACCGCCCGAAGCCACCGCTCGGTCGCGCAGCGCCTTGACTTGGTCAGCCATTTTTACCAAACCGTGCCGAGTGCCGGGCACGTCCGCTTCCATGTTGGCCACCATTTCCCTGTGACGCCACCGCAGGGCGCCGCGGGCGTTGGGGCATTCTTCGTGGTGCAACGGCAACGTTCGATGAAGTGCGTAGAGGTGGATTTCCTGCTCGGGAACCCAACGAAGCGGTACGATGCGGGGGGCCAACCCCTCGACCGGTGTCGACGTGTGTGGGGCAAGGCGCAACGTGCGTTCCAGATCGCCGTTGGTCACGTTCATCAGAACGGTTTGCGCCATGTCATCGAGGTTGTGACCCAGCGCCACCACATCGGCACCGACCCGTTGGGCGAGGTGATTGATGCCTTGACGCCGGAAGACGCCGCAATAGGCGCACGCCATGCGCGGCGCATTCTTGTCCTTCGCCAGGACGGTTGGCAAACGCTCGACGACACGATCCATTTCGACGAAGGACAACTCGGGGTAACTCACCACCTCGTGACGCACCCCCAACCGGTCGCAAAGCTCCTTGGCGCACTGGATGGACGGGGGGCGATAACCTTCGATGCCCTCGTCCACGGTACCTGCAACGATGGTCACGTCCCTGCGCTGACCCAACAATTCCACAAGGACGTCCAGCAGCACAGCGGAGTCCTTGCCTCCAGAAACGGCCACCAGCACGGTGGTATGTGCGCCTTTTTCCAACGGCAGCTGCTGTCGTAACTCCTTGCTGATCTTCTTACGAACCGACTTGGCAAGGTGCTTGCTGCACAGGATTCGGCCCGAATAGGCTTGTTCAACCACAGCAGGGCGGTCACAAGCATCGCAGGATGGGACGGAGAAAGCGACGCCTTCGCTGTCGTCCACCATGGTGATGCGAACGAGGAGAAGGGTTTGAAACCACCCCCTTTTCCATGAATGTCCTTGATGTATTTTCCAATTACAAAATCAAATTTTATATTGAAAATTTAGATGTGATGCGCGAAGGAATGAATCGCTTGGAAATTTGGCTTGGCGGTGGCTTGACAGTGAGCGATTTCAAGGGCAGGCTCGCGTGAATTTCAGTTGGAATTTCCACACGACCCTGCAAATCGCCTGATTTGGCTAACCAAGCGGTAAACTTCTTGAAGCCTACAGCAGTGTGGTGACTCTTGAGCCACCATGCTGAACCGTGTGTTGACCGCCCTCATGGATCGTGAATCGCTTCGGCAAGTGGCGATGATCGACGACATGGGTCGGTTGCTGGCCGGCGTGACCGAACCCGGCCAGGCACCCGAGGCGCTTGATCAGATACCGCTGCTCGTCACCGCACTCGAAGCGCAGCAACACCTTGGCTTGGGCGAGCTCCATGAAATCTGGACCGAAGGTGAGGAGCGAACCTTGCTCGACCTGATCACGCCCTACAGGGTGCTGATTCTCCAAGGCCAACAGGGTCGTTTGGGTCGATGGCGACACACCGTCGATCACCTTCGCTCAGCGCTCGCACACGCCCGAATCTCAGAGGTGAATCAGCATGTTTGAACTCCCGCAAGGTCAACCGTTTGAAGACGACGTTACGCTTGAGGATGGCACCTTGTTGCCGTTCGCTCACGGGGCCATCACCACCACGGTGGGTCGACGGAAAACCCCCAGCGGCCACCGTTTGGTGCGAGGTGGCAAGCCCGTGGCCTGGATGGCGAAGAATGCCAACGGTGACCTGTTGGGGGGCCTCGAAGCGCGGCTCGAATTGGAACGTCTTGAGCGCGAATCCAACACCAAGTGGACGGCCACCGTCTACACCATCCGAGGATTGGGCGAAGTGGCGGATGCCGTTCCGGAAGCGTTTGAGCACCAAGCAGACCGCCAAGGACTGGGAGCACGCGTCAACCATGTTGAACGCTTGCTCGCAAGAGACCTCTCATCGGTGGTCGAGCAGTTGGCCGCTCACGTCACGGTCCGCGGTGCACTGGCCATGGACGGAGGCTTGCTCATCGATCATGCCGGCGACCTGCCCGGTCTCGGAGAGGCTGAAGCCGTGTGCGCCCACCTCCACGATTTGCTCAGCGGCATGAACGCCGAATCCCTGACCAACGAATTGGGGCTGCACGGCCAGGGCCACATCACGTTGCACAGCGACAAAGGCTCCCTGCTGTTGGCCCAGAGCGGTACGATAGCACTGGCAGCATGGACCGAGAAGGACGCCAACCACGCTCGACTCCTCTCCGGGGCATCCTTGGCGTTGGAAGGTGAGTTGGGTGCGGCCGGGCATGGGGGGGCCGCGTTGCCCGAGGGGTTCACTCTGCGCGAGGGCAAGGGCGGTCCGGATGCTGTGATCTCCATGCTCAAAGCTGCCATGGACGAATCCGTAACCGGCCACGTCCAAGCAGGCGCATCGAGCAAGGCCGTTTCCATGGTGCTCGATCGGGGCGTTCCTGTCGCGTGCTGGGCGACGTCCACGGAAAGCATGGACGAGGCCATGCGGATGTTCACCGACCCAAAACGGAAGCTCAAGTTGATTCGTTTCCCCTCCGGAACCATCGTTTCGCCTCAATCCGGCACCGTGGAGGGGTTCACCTTGGCGGGTTTCTGCAAGGACCTGGCCACCGTCCGCACCCGTTCAGAGGCGAGGCAAACCACCCTCACGGCGATGTTGAACGAGGCGTTTGGATTCGAAATGGGCCTTCAAGAACTCAAATCAGCCCGAGCCAAAATGGCCTTCGTTTCGTCGGGGGCTGATGTGGCAGAACCCCTCCCCGTGATGAAGGAACAGGCCGTTGCGGCCATGGACGCTGGGTTGCGTCGGCGGCTCGAACAGTCACAGCAACGCGAAGATGCCCTCACCCGGGAGAAGGCCAAACTTGAACGGAAGGTGGCTCAACTTGACCAGCAACGCCACGCAGCCGACATCGTGGCAAGGGAAGCCACGGAAACCCGGCAGGAACACACCCTCGCCCTCGAAGAAGCCAACGCATCCCTCAACCGCATGCAGGTTGACTTGGCACAGTCACGAGCCGTGGCTGAAGAAGCAGATGCCCGCGCCGAGCGGCTGATGCGACGGGTCAACGAACTCGAGCACCAAGTCAGCGAACGAGCAGCAGAACTGGCCAAGGCCCTCGGCGAATCCTCGTCGAGTGCAGCCCTTCACAACACCATCACCGACCTGTCCTTGAAGGAAGCCGAGTTGAAAGCCAACCTTGACGAGGGGAGCCAGCGCCTGGCCAATGTCCGGCAGCAAAGCGACGACGAAGAGCGTCGTTTGCGTGTGCTGACCGAGCAGGTGAGCACGGCCCGGGAGCGACATGCCCGGGTGCAGGCCGACCTTCTGTCGTTGCAGGAACAAGTCCACCTTCAACAGGTGGAACTTGAGGCATCGAAGTCGGAGGTCAAGATGGCGCAAACCCGCTTGGACGAGGACCGTGAACGCCGATCGGAAGAGGAGGCTCGTCGCGCCCACGTTCAGGCTGAACTTCGTGAATTGATGGACGAACGTCGTGTGCTGCTTCGGGAATTGGGCGACTTGGGCGCCCGTCGAGGGCATGCTGAGGCTGAGTTGTCGTCCTTGGTGAACAAAGCCACCGTTCTCGCCGAAGCGCATGAGGAAGCCTTGGCGGACATCAAAGAGGCCGAGCGCCTTCGTGCTCGATTGGCAGAAGAACCCTTGGCCCAAGCCTTGCTCAACGACAACGCCACCTTCGAGGGGTTGGGTCCTGTGCTCAACCGCCTGGAGCACGCCCGAACCTTGGGCTATTCGGTGACGATGCTCGACCGCGCCGTTGAACGTTCGCTGCAGGTCATCCAGTCCACGGTGGACCATGTTGCCTCGACACCTCGCCACCTTCTTTCCAGTGAGGTCATGACCCTGTTGGAACGTCAGGTCCCCCAAACCGCGGGTGCGGTACGGGGCTTGGCACGGTGGTCCGTCCAGCAACGGCTTGAACAC
>Ga0255781_10003669_pt1 | contig 11906 bp, 9 predicted proteins | sample 101ome_21_FD_179979 | JGI IMG/M metagenome (GOLD analysis project Ga0255781, IMG submission 179979) | Coastal salt marsh microbial communities from the Groves Creek Marsh, Skidaway Island, Georgia - 101413BT metaG (version 2) | ecosystem: Environmental > Aquatic > Marine > Intertidal zone > Salt...
CGCCATCTCGCGCCCACGTAGGACGAGGCCCGACGCCGACGCTTCCGCCGCGTTTCGTCGCTCGCCACGACATCTTCTTCTCGAACGCCGACGACGAAGAAGAGACGGAAGAAACGGAAGAAACGGAAGACGATTCAAAAACGAACGTCGATTCCCCGAAACGCCGCCGCGCCAGAGAGAGAGAGATTCAGACGGCGCGCGCCAGAAAAATCAAACCGAAATCGAAATCAAAATCCAATCCAATCTTCACGTACGACGCGCGTCGCCTTCGCGCGACCGCGATTCGACCCCGATCCGATCCGTCCCCCGTCTGCGCTCTTCCTCCCGTCCTCGCGCGCGCGTCTTCGCCCGGCCGATGTACCGGCGCGTCACGCAGTCGCGTCGAAAAACGCGCGCAGTCGCGTCGCAACCGTTTCGACTTTCGGTCAAAACCACGCACGCATCATCCACTATCATCCACCCGTAACCCACTGTGTACGACCCGGTACGAGTCAATGCTCGTCGACGAGTCCGTCGACGTCGGTATCACTGGGTCGGGTCACGCCGGCTTGTAACGCGACGTCGCGAGTGGGGCCCCGCGCCGTCGGGCGCGCCCGTCGACGGCCTCGTTCTTCAATCACCGCGCGGATCGCGCGTCCGATCTCGAGCTCGCGGTCCGCGTCCGCGACTCGGTTGAAGCCGAGTCGCGGCGCGGTTGAAGCGTCGGGCACCGTGCGAGGCGGGGAACCGAGCTGCACCACCGGCCGCCGGGAGTAGCGAGCGGGTAGCGCGCGAGAGCGGGGACGAGGAAACGATCGACGGAGCGCACGGCGAAACGGATGCCTGTTGCGCTTTTGGTTTTGCTTTTGCTTTTGCTTTTGCTTTTGGTTTTAGTTTTGGTTTTGGTTTTGTCTGCTGGGTGGGATGTGAAACGTTACAACGCGGCGGCCGAGGACCAACGACGAGCGGGAACGGCGGCGTAAAAATGCGGAGCGAGCTCGCGAAGCCAATCTGCATCGACGACTGTGACGTCACGCATGTAGTCTCGGTCGGTTCTCACGGCGGAGCAGTAGACGACGCAGTGTGGTCTCGCTCTGAAGAGGGCGGACGCGGGATGGATGCGGAGCTCTCGGGCGCGCGCGCGCGCGCTCGACGCGCGGAGAGAGTGGAATACAGAACCGTCGGCGCCGCCGCCGTAGGGTGCGAGCGCAGCGGCGTTGGCAAAGAATCCCGCGGCGATGGCTCGACGGATGGGGACGGTGTCGGAACCGCAGGAAGAGTTGGTGATGATGCCCAATCTGGAGAGGTGCTTGCGAAGTTGGTCTCGCACGTCGCACGCTCGCAGTAGCGCGCGATTGTTGAGCATGTTCTTTTCGGCAAACTTGGCTTGGTTTCTCGCGTCGCAGTAAGCGTCGTGAATATTGAGCGTCATGATTCCATCGCCCTCTTCGACGGCGAAGCGATCGCGCATCATGTCGAGACGCTTCTTTTGACCGCGATGCGTCACCCAGAGCGATTGGACTTGCATGTACGCCGCTACGGTTAACGCCTCGCGAACGCATCCGAGCTCGCCGCTCACGAGCAGCATTCTTCCGAGTTGTGGCTCAACGGGGAGCTCGGCGAGGTGCATTCCGAAAGGCTTTGTGAGCTTGGCGTCGTCGTCGAGCGCCTTGAGGGCGTACAGCAGCTCGAGCGCCTTGATCATGTTCGCTGCCGGCGGAGGCGACACCCACTCAAAGTTCATAATGTTGTCTATACCCATGGCTTTGATTTGCAGAACTGTGCTTGCGAGATCACTGCGGACTATCTCCGGTGGGGTGATTTCGCTCAGGGATCTGTAGCCAAGCTCGGTACACAGCCTGAAACATTTCCCGGGCCGAACTCTGCCGGCGCGACCCGCGCGCTGATTCGCGCTCGCCTGACTCGCAGGCGCGACGAATAAGCTTTCCATACCGCGCTCCGGATCGTACGCTTTTTGTTTCGCAAAACAGCAGTCGACGACGTACACTATTCCCTCAATCGTGACTGATGTCTCGGCGACATTCGTCGCGACGACTACTTTCCGCGCTCCCCGCCGAGGCGGTCTAAACGCCTCCAACTGCGTAGCCGGGTTCAATCCCGCGTAAAGCGGACAGATGGAGAGGTCTGACGGCGCGTTACTCGAGCGCTTGTGATCGTTTCGCATGTCTCTCGCTTCTTCCTCGAGCAGATTCACCGCGTCCTCAATTTCACCTTCCCCGGTGAGAAATACCAAAATATCGCCCGGTCCTTCTTCTCGATGAATCTCCAGCACCGTCTCCACCGCGCTTCGAACGTAATCCCCGGTGGGCTCGTCTAAGTAATGAATCAATACGCTATGCGCGCGGCCCTCCACGGACATGATGGCCGGCTTTCTAGATGGTTCGTCGTCGACTCTACCGTCGTCCCCGCTACTCGACGCGTCGAAAAAACTCGCAAACGACTCGGCTTGAATCGTTGCGCTCGACACGATAATCCTAAGATCCCTTCGAGCTCGCTGAACCTTTTTCAGCAACCCCAAAAGCACATCCGTCGCCAGCGTTCTCTCGTGTGCTTCATCCACCATGACGACTGAATACTTTGTTAGCAAAGGATCCTCCGCCAGTTCTCTGAGCAGCGCTCCGTCGGTGCAAAACTTAATCTCCGTCTTCTCCGTGCACACGTCCTCGAACCGAATCGCGTATCCCACGACGTCTCCTAAAGAGCACCCAACCTCCTCCGCCACGCGCTGCGACACGCTCTGCGCCGCGACGCGTCTCGGTTGCGTCACGGCGATGCCTCGTCCGCCCGCGCACCAACCGGCGTCTCGCAAAAACTGTGGAATCTGCGTCGTCTTTCCGCATCCCGTGTGCCCGACGACGATTGTGGTGGCGTGTTTTTCGACACAGTAGAGGAACTCGTCCGCGTGCGCGGCAATCGGAAGCGCGCGGCGCTGCGCCGCGAGCGACGCGCGGGGATTCCGATTGAAACTGATTATTTTTCCCTCGCGACCGCCTTCCGCATCGACGTCCACGTCCGCCGTGAGAAGCGTCGAGACGCTCGGTTTGAGCGACGCATCCGGCGCCGCGGTACCGGGACGCCAGAATCCCGACATCCGGTCGGTCCGCCGCGAGTCGAACACTGAGGACAGGCACCTCGCGCGAGGAGGAGTTTTTTGATGACTGTTGAGACTAGACGTTTCCAATATTACCATTTGTGTTTGTATCTACTCGGCTATTCAACGGTGACGGATTTCGCCAGGTTGCGAGGTTGATCGACGTTGTGACCCCGGAGGACGGTCAAGTGATAGCTCAACAACTGAAGCGGAATTATGTTGATGAGCGGTTGAAGGCAGTCGACAACTTCCGGAACGCGAATAATCATGTCTTCGCTCTGCGCGAATTGGTCCAAGGAGTCGTCATCCTCGGAAACGATGAGAATGCAGCGAGCGTCTCGTGCTCTGAGTTGTTCGACGACAGACTTTTGCTTTGTGTAAGAGTTGTCACGAGTGGCGATGACAACCAATGGCAAAGTCTCATCAACGAGCGCGAGAGGACCGTGCTTCATTTCACCGGCGAGAATACCTTCAGAGTGGAGCAACGCGACTTCCTTCACCTTAAGCGCACCTTCGAGAGCGGTGGCGTAGTTGTAACCACGACCGAATAACAAGAGAGAGTTCTCGTTCACGAGAGTGCGAGCGAGGTTGAGCATTTGCTCATCAAGCTTGAGTGCGGCGCGCATGCAGTCGGGCAGCTTGACGACGCCGCTCATGATGTCCATTCGTCGATCGGCACGAGAGCGGGAATCTTCGCTCAACGCCAAGGCGAGAAGCACCATGGACGTGATTTGGCACGTGTACGCCTTGGTGGACGCAACACCAATTTCCGCACCGGCGTTGATGTGAATACCGCAATCAGTTGCGCGGGAAATCGCCGAGCCTACGACGTTCACGATGCCGATGCAGAGCGCACCCTTGGATTTGGCGTACTCCAACGCCCGCAAAGTATCGGCAGTTTCGCCAGACTGGGAAATGAAAATGATGGAATCATCGCGGAAGAACGGGCATTGGCGATCGAGCACGTCAGAAGCCAGTTCGAGCGTGACGGGAAGCTCGGTGAGTTCCTCCATGAGCTGGCGCACCGCAATGGCGCTGTGATAGCTCGTGCCGCAACCGCACAAAATGATTCGTCTGGATCGGCGAATCGTGCCCAAGTAATCAACCATACCCCCCAGGAAGACGCGCTGAGCGGTGACACCGTCTTCTTCGAACACGACGCGACCTCGCATTGTCTGCTGAATGGCGTCGGGTTGCTCGTGAATTTCCTTTTGCATAAAGTGATCAAAGTTACCCTTCATGATTTGCTCCACCTCCATCGTCAGCGTCTCAATCGTGCGCTCAACTTCGGCAGACTGCACGGTCGGTGCGTACGCCAGGCTTGGCGAGTCGTGACCCTCCGTGTGGACTCTTTCCATGCGATAAATCCCGTAGCCGCCGTTGTGAATGTGTGCGACGTCGTCGTCCTCGAGATGCAACACGCGCTTCGTGTGTTCAACCATAGCCGAGGCGTCCGAGGCAAAGTAAAACTCCATCGAAGTTCTCTTCGCCCGCTTCGTCGTCGGTTGGAAACCCTCACTCGTAACTAAGGCGTGTTGCTCACCTGGGTGCGGTCCTTCGGATATGCCGAGCAACAACGGCGAACCTCTCTTCGCCGCCACGAGCTCGCCCGGGTAATGGCTCGACTTAAAGAGCAGCGCGTACGCCCCTTGCAACTGTCTCAATACCTCCATCACCAACTGTCTGAACGAGCACTTTTCTTGAAACTTGTCATAGAGATACTTTGTCAACTTTGGAATCACCTCGGTATCCGTATCGCTCTCAAACATGTACCCCTTACGCACCAACGTCTCCCTCAACGCCTGATGATTGGTGATGATACCGTTATGCACCACCAAAAACTCATTCTCCTTATCGCTCGTGTGCGGGTGCGAGTTCTTCGGCGCCGGCGGACCGTGCGTCGCCCATCTCGTGTGCGCGATCCCGCAGTGCGACTCAAACACCACCTCTGGATGCAAATCCTTTTCCGCATCCTTCAACAGCGCCTCAAGGTTCGCAATCTTCCCCGTCTGACGAAACACCTTTGCCTGGCACTGCGTCGCGTCCGCGCCGTCCTCCACCGCCAATCCCGCAGAGTCATACCCGCGATATTCCAACCGCTTCAGACCCGTGAGCAGCTTTCCGACGATTTCCTTTTGGCTCTTCGGGCAGTTGTAATTGCTATACGCAAAGATCCCACACATGGTTTCGCCCAGACCGCGCCTCCGCGATCCGTTCCGTCGTCGTTTCGCGTCGCCGGCGCTCGTCCGCGCGCTCGCGTCTGACGCGCGCGGGCGGCTGACATCAGATGTGCCAGTGGTAATCCATCCAGTGGTGAGTGGATAAAAACACACACTGCAAAACCCTAAACCCTGATACTTTCACACGCGGGTGTTTTTTGGGCCCAAGGTGCCCGGTCGACCGGACCCATCCGCGCCGTCCCGCGACCGAACGACGATCGATCGATCGTCGCTCGAGCGAGCGAGCGAGCGAAGGTGTAGGTAAATTTTTTCCAGCGCATTCCCGCGGTTCTGCCTCGGATTCGCGCGTCGTGTCGGTGAGAAATCGATAAAGGCAGCGACGAAGTACGTCGACGCGCGTTTCAAAAAGGAAAAACCGTTGAAGCGTCGAAAGTCTGGACGGGAGACGCCGACGCATGCGCGGAGACGATCGCGCGCGAGGAATCGACGAGGGAAGAGACGACGGGGGGATCGGAAGCGGAGGGGCGCGATGGACGTCGACGTCGATGTGGATGTGCGCGGCGTGCGGCGTGCGGATGAGAAACTGGTGAAGAATCAGAGTCAGAATCAGCATCAACGTCAACAACAACAAAGACGACGACGACAGGTATCGACGACGACGACGACGACGACGACGATGTCGACTTTACCGCGTTCGAGCGCATCGCCTTCGAGGGGTGGACGGCACCGCAAGGGACAAACGACAAATAACAACAAGCGAAGGGGCGCCGGAGCGGCGCGCGACTCTGGACGCCAGAGAGTCAGAGGAACGTTCGAGAGCCCGGTGGGATCACCGCCGGGAGATGGGAGGAACTCGGTGAACGGTGGGGTCGGGGCGAGGACGGCGAGACGGGCGAGGACGGTGAGACGGGCGTGCGCGGCGGCGGTGGAGGTGACGCCGGTGAGAGAGGCGTGCGCGGGAACGTCGCTGGCGGCGTTGCCGCGAGAGCTCGTGGCTCGGGCGTGTTCGTTTATGGATCTGGAGACGGTGGAGAGTCTAGGGATGACGTGTAAGGCGATGCGGGAGGTGACGATGGAAGATGCGCTGTGGCGTGAGCTGTATGAGAAGCGGTGGAGGTGGAGGCCAGAACAGTCGTGGGCGCGAGGCGCCAAGCTGCCAGAATCGTTTGCGAAGACGACGCTCGGTACAGGGGCGCTCGTGCGGCCGGACGTATATCGGGGCGGACGAGGCTGGCGCAAGGCTTTCAAAGAGAGGCATAAGACTCGTCGATTGCCGTTTCACCCGTCGAAACGCGTCATCGCTGTTGAATGTCCCAAGGACGGCGTCGTGCACGCTAAGACGCTTCAAAGAGTGCTGAACGCGACGACTCCGGGAGACGTCGTCACGCTCGGACCGGGGACGTACAAGGGTAGTCTCACGATTCCTCGTGGAATTGAAATTCTAGGCGTCGGTAACCGTGAGGAAATCCTCATCGTGAGCGAGGAAGACCCAGCCCTGCGGACTGCGACTTCGCACAACCGCTGCGCTGCCGGATCAGTGGTGACCAACGTGACGCTCTTTCGTCAGAGCGCGACGAAACGGCGCAGCTTGTCGATCGATGGGCATCAGGCGTCTGTGTACGTCTCTGCAGGGTCAGAGCTTCGCTTGGACAGCTGTGACGTCATCAGCGCGGGTGAGGGTGTCGTGGCGACCGAGATGGATTCCATCGCGCACGTGCACGCGTGTAACATCCACTCCGTGCTGAGCTCTTTCATTAGCACCGCTGGAGGCTCCTTGTCCGCATCTCGCATCACCGCTTCGACCAACGCGAACGACGAAGAAGTGATTGGCGATAACCCCTCAGAGTTGGGTTACGATCAACTCTTTGCGGCTGTCATGGCCTTATCAGGTGTGGTGAAGATTACAAACAATCGCATCGTAAACGCTTACGCGCACGCCGTGGTGTTGTTTGACTATGCTCACGGCGAAATTCACGACAACTTGATTGCGAATAACTTTGGCGCGGGGATTTCCGTCGGGGTTTCGTCCTCTGCTGATATTTCTGACACCATAATTGCCAACAACGGTAGCGTCGGCGTTGCGATGTGCGGAAGAGGTACGATTCAAAACTCTGAGGTGTGCGACAATGCCTTCAACGGAATTGACGTTTCCCAGAGATACACTACTCGAGACTACTTCACGGCTCACTCGGATGACATCGATGAGGAGCATGATTTGGAGGAGGAGTTTTCAGCCTTTCTTCTCGACTTGGACTCGGAGGAGGGAGAAGATTTTGAATCTGAAGAAATCGACGTCGTCATCGAAGGATGCCAAGTGCGCAGAAATGCAAACGACGGCATCTGTGTCTCAGGCGGCGCCAATGTCGACGTCGTCGACTGCAAGCTGTCCGGCAACGCCTGCAATCTCGCCATCGATCGAGGAAATGTTCGATGGGGACGTCTGTGGATTGATGATGGCGAGTTTGAGGAAAACGAGCACACGTGGGACGAACGAAACGTTCGCATCACTGGCACTCACTCAACCATGCAAAGACTGCGAGCGGAGCATAACCGCGAAGAAATGGCTGGGATGTCGATCCCGATGCTCAATCGCTTCATACCGGACGCTCAACAAGTGACCTTTGTCCGTTGAAACGTCACCGCAAATATTTTGAACTTCAATTTTTGCAAATGTCTCATTAAACATTCAACCGTTTAGCTGCGCTTTAGGCCCGTTCAGTGTACATCACGACTTACTGTCTGTATCTGTAACCAGCTGTAAATACAAAATGCTACTAATCTATTCCGCTAACACTGACTTGGCTGCGCTAACTCCCGCGAGGCGACCACTCGTCCAAGCCCAAAGAAAATTGAACCCACCGATGCGTCCGAACACGTCGCACACTTCCCCACACATGAAAATCCCAGGCGACTTCAAAGACTCCATCGTCGCCGTGTTCAACTCATCGAGCTTGACACCGCCACCGGTAACCTCTGCCTTTCGATATCCTTGATGTCCCTTGACTGGGATCTCGTATTCCGTGAGAAGATGAAGGAGACGCATCCTGCTGTCCTTTTTCAACTCAGCAACTTTACACCTGGAATCGACGCCAGATTCTGCGACGATGGCGTCAGCCAAGCGAGTTGGCAAAACTTCCCGAAGTCTATTGACAACGAGCGCTTTACCCGGAGGAGCCGTGAGACGATCCTGCCACTCGTCCCTCTTCATGCCGTTCCAATTCACCAACATCTTTGTCGACGGAGCCTCAAAATCTTCGTCTTTCGCAGCGCCTCCCTTGCTCGCATTCTCTCGAACGAGCGGCCTTACGAGGTGGTGGCTCAGGTCCAAGATGCTAGGCCCAGAGAACCCACGATGCGTGAAGAGAAAGCCCTTTCTATTGGCTTGCGCCGCCTTTTTCTTCGTCTCTCCAGCAACCTTCAATTCCACTTGCGCCGACACGCCGGGCATGCTCTCTCCGCCTGGATGCGGCCCGACCAAGGGCACGAGCGCTGGGTACGGCTCGTTCAGGACGTGACCGAGATCTCTCTTCGCGATGGCATACCCTGTTCCATCCGTGCCGACCGCAGGGAAGCTCATCCCACCCATGGCCAATACGACAGCTTGCGCGCGCGCATCGCTTTCGCCTCTCACGCGAAGAGTCCATCCGCCGCCATCGCCGCCATCATCCCCATTTTTCACAAGCGAGTCTATGGACGTCTCGCATCGAAACTCAACCCCGACGCTCTCGCAGGCTTCGACGAGCTTATCTCGCACCTCGCGCGACGAGTTGCTTAGTGGAAAGTACTTATTTGTCACCTCCTCGATTCCGAGCGCTAGGCCGACGTCATCCTCCAACCAAGCGCGACACCTATCGACGCTCCACGATGCCAACACCGATTTCAAGCCGCGCATCGGGCTCTCCGTCACGAAATCGTTCGTCGTCGCGGCGACGGGTAGCACGTTACACCGAGAGCCTCCGGACATTAAAATCTTCTTCCCGCACTCAGTCGTCCGCTCAAAGACGACGACTCGCGCCCCTGCTTTCGCTGCAAAATACGCTGCAGTGAGGCCCGCCGCACCACCTCCGAGAACGGCGACCTCGACGTCGGAAGAACCGCCGCGCGCGACCGCGGCGACGCGCGTAAACTTGCGGTCGTGGCGGCTACTGCGTCTTCCAACCGTCAACGCGAGCGCCGCGCGTTTCGCATCGGGCGGCGGGCGGTACGAGACCCCACAGCGAGCAACGCCGGCAGATGCGACCGCTCTTGCGATGACGACACACGACGCAGACATGGTGCCGCGACAAACGGGCGAAGGGCGCGACCAGTTTTGGGGGAGTCAGGCGAGAGCAAGTTGCTTTTTCATGTGTTTCAGTGTGGTATTCCATCAAAAAGTACGATCTCGGTTACGTGTGCGCGCGTGCGCTGCTAAAAGTGTGTGTGGGTCGTCAGCTAGAACGTCGTTCGTCGTTAACTTTCCGATTCGAGAATGTTCATGGGGATGACGTCCTCGCTCGCTCTCACGGCGCGCTTCTGTTGGGAATGCGGCTCGGAACGCGGCGAGTTACCGATGGAACGCAACGGCGAAGGAGTGGGCTTTTCGCCAGTCTCGTCCGCTTCGATAGCATCCTCGTCGACATCCTCGGCATCCGTAGCTTCGGCAGCGTCCTCGGCATCCGTAGCTTCATCGTTCTCGGCGTCATCTTGAGCCTCCGCCGGTGCGGCGTCGACATCCGCTTCGGCTTTGGCTGCGTCCTCCTCCATGGCGTCTTCAGGAACATTCTCTTCGTCTTCTTGGGCCCTGTCGTAAGCTTCACCATCTTTGCCATCGAACTGCGCTTCACTAGCTTTTCTAGCATCATCGATGACCTGTTCAGTTGAAACGAGTGATGAATTGAGCTTTTCGTACAACTGCCTTGCCAAATCGGCGGCACCACGCAGCTCTTCAGAGTTGCTCACCAACGACGACTTGGCGCGTTCGAGCGATGCCTCGAGGGCGGAAACGGTTGCTATTTTCTCCGTCGTCTCGGCGAGCTGTTTCTTGAGCCCTGAAACTTCCTCGAGACGCGCCACCACAGCCTCTTCGAGCTTGGACTCGAGATCGGACACTGCATTCTTTGCCTGCTCAAGCTCCTCCGCCGCCCGTGCAGCCTTGGTTTCAGTCTCCGCCAACTTTGAGTTAGCCTCCGACACGTTTTTGTTCGCTTGTTCTTCCGCAGCCATGGCTTGCTCCCGTTGCTTCGCCGCCTCCTCCTTGGCCTCGACGAGTTCCTTGGTGAGTTGCTCCACCGTCGCTTCGAGTTGTTCATTCTTTCGCGTCAGCTCAGCCGACGCTTGCTGGTCCTGCACCGGTACACTCTCTCCACCGCTCTCTCGAATACGCTTCGATTCGCTCCCTTCACGAATGGACTCACCGTTCGGCGACGCGCGCTTCTTCTGCAAAGGCGTCGAGTTGTCTTCCGGCGGCACGCGCGTCGCGCGAGGCAACACCCCGTCGGGGTTCAACTCAAACCTATACTCGAGGTGAAACGGCAGCGTCACCACGTCGCCATCATTCATCGGGTAGTACCTATCCTTGACCAACCGCTCACCGTTGAGCCAAACCCCGTTTCTCGACAAGTCGACGATTTTAATCTCGAGCTCTGGCGGGTTTCGTTCCGCGTCGATCACCTCGCACGTAATCACCGCGTGTTTCGCGCTCACTGTCCCGCGATGAAACGAACCGGTGGTACACTCAAAGTCAGTCGACTCGTCGAGATCACGAAACACTCGACGACCGTCCACGATCGCCGTCACTCGAACGAAGAACCGAATTCCAAAAAACAAAAACAAAATCAACAGCCCTTTTCAAAAAACAAAAAAAAAACGAACGAAAAGACTGATGATTCGATCCGAACACGCACCGCTCGGCACGTCCAACGCCACGTCCGCCGACTGCTGTTTCGCCCGCGCCGTCCCATCCTTATTCATCACCAACCGTCCGAACACGCAGCTCTTCAACCGCAAACGCGGCGGTTCCTCTCTCAACACCGCTTCGCTCGTCGGCACCGTTCGCAACGCCCCGGTCGATGCGTCTCGCGTCAACGCCGCCCGGTCGACGTGTTTCGCCTCTTTACTCCCCTCCGCGATGGGCATCATTCGCGCCCACCATCGAAGGTCGTCCTCCGCGTCCGCCATCGTCCGTCGTCGTAAAACCCGTCGTCCGTCGTCCGTCCGACGAGTCTCCGTGTGACGCCGACCGGTGAAGAAACAAAAGAATTCAAAAAACAAAAACAAAAACTCAGCACCCACTCTGGACGGGGTTTTTATGGTTCACGACCCGTCAAAATTAGATGGAATTCCAAGAAACTCGACCGGGACGACCGGGTCCGTGTACATGTGTAAATTTGTAAATTAAATACCCCACTCGGGGGTACTTGAACAGTCGTGACTCGTAATAATACCCATGTGGGTAGGTGGTAACGCCACCAATTAACACGACGGGGCGCTCGTGCGGCGCGAACGCTCCACGACGACGTGTGGATGGATGACGACGGGTGGATGCAAGGGTGACGTTCCAGTTCGACAGACGACGACGACGACGGACGAGCGGCGGGGGTAAGAGATCCATCCGTACCGCGTGCATCCGCGCCGTCGCGCACGGTACCGGGTGTCTC
>Ga0255781_10003678_pt1 | contig 11895 bp, 17 predicted proteins | sample 101ome_21_FD_179979 | JGI IMG/M metagenome (GOLD analysis project Ga0255781, IMG submission 179979) | Coastal salt marsh microbial communities from the Groves Creek Marsh, Skidaway Island, Georgia - 101413BT metaG (version 2) | ecosystem: Environmental > Aquatic > Marine > Intertidal zone >...
TTATATGGCATCAGTTTCTCCCATTGTGTGGGCATTCAGTTACAGGACAGTAGCGTTTGCATAGGCCAGAGGGGCGTGGGTTCCACACATCCGACTCAAACGCTTTCTCCATTTTACCATATATTTTAAGCCATTTCTCCCATAGATGTGGCTCTGCGTCTATTTCGTATTCGGCTTTGACCAAGCTGTTTGCAACCACAAACAGAAGCCCTGCCTTCACTTTCTTAATCTCAGGGTAGTGTTTGAACACAGTAAGTGCCATCAACTCTAACTGCCCTTTGTCAGCATACTTAGCCGACTTACCAGTCTTGTAGTCAATGACATATGCAACACCTGCTAACACGTCTACGATTATTAGGTCAGCTATACCACGAAACCACACATCATGCGCAAAGAAGTCACATGCTTTGAGGTCAGCGGTCAGCCCCATCTTCTTCTCGCATATCTTTACACCACGTCTGGATTTTAGATTGTCTAGCATACCTTGTATGAACCCAAACTTCTTTGGGATCGGCACATCGCTACCTATGTAGTCTTCGCAAGCCTTGTGCAGTTCAGTGCCATAGCGCATGGCCTCTGTCTCTTCGACAGGGTACTCTTTCAATATCTTTTCGTGATAAAACTGCTTTGGGCATGTCTCAAATGCCTTTGCTTTACTGAATGACCAAGGGGCGATACTCACTCACAATCTCCATATGATTTAGCGGTTCCGCTTTCACAATCGACAGGTAAACCTTTCGCCCACTCAGGCGTCCAACGCATACATGTCTCTACGAATGCCTGTGCTTCTTCCACTTCGTTATCTTTAACACAGCATACAATACTGTCGTGTACGGTCAACACAACTTTGTAATTCTTGGCTATTCTTAACATCTGCTCACCAATTATGCACCGTGCAATCCCTTGGCATACGTTCTCTATTACCTTGCCGCCGTAGATTTTGTTTCGGCCTCGACGTACCTTATATGTGTATTCGTCACCATCATAATTCAGGTCTTCATAGAACAACGGCAAGCCAGACGGTAAGACCAAAGCCTTGTTACTGGCATCAACACCGATTATCCCTCTGCGCCCGAATGGCACGGCTCTACCGTTAGCCAGTTGGCTAACCATATACTGCGCGTCACGCCACAGCCTGCTAATCGCAAAGTTTGATTGGCGGTAAATACTAATGATGCGCCGCGCTTCATCTGGCGACACACCATACCCAAACGTCTTTAGCTGCACACCAAACTTCTCAGCACCCATTCCGTAGCCTGCGCCAAGGATCGTAGTCTTACCAACAAAACGTTGGTCTTTTGTTACGTCTTCTTCGTCACAGCCGTATATACGTGCAGCCATTTTTACATACACATCTTCGCCGTTAGCGAATTGGCTAACAAGATCATCCTGTCCCGCCAACCACGCAAGCACTCGCGCTTCGATCTGAGAACTGTCGGCCTCTACCACCGTGTAGCCTTCAGGTGCAACGATAGCTTTTTTCAACTTCTTACCATTTGGCCCTCGGCTTGGTAGGTTTTGCAGATTGATCTTGTCAGACCCACCCCATCTACCAGTGTGCGCGGCGTAGTATCTTACAGGTACGGGTAGCTTGCCACGTTGAGCGATACCTATAAACCTCTCTGTACGTGTCTCCTCAAGCGTACTTTTGTTACCCAAACGTGCCGAAACCAAAGTCTGCACACGATCATCTTCATGTTCTAACAATTGTTTGAACGCTTCGTCAGACTTAGCAAACGCATATGTCTCTTTACCTGTCGTCAAACTTATCTTCATTGGTGGCTCAACATCAAAACCACGTAGCATGTCAGCGAACTTCTGGTTAGACATCAGGTCTTTCTTGTCGGTGACGTTGGCATCGTCCAACAGCTTTGCTTTACGCGCCTTCGTATCCTCAAGATGCTGCTCCAGTAACCCAAGGTCTAACTCCAGTGTCGGCTCAATAAACATACGCAGTGTCAAGTCTATCAGCTTCAACTCTTGTTTAGGAAAACTTGTACCCATGTGTTTGAACAACTGAAACGTCAGGTCTACATCGTTCTTGGCGTATTCGCCGTACCGATTTATCTCGTCGTCGGTGAAGTCTGCGCGGCGTTTGCCCTTGGCGTTCTGCACCTCGGTTCCTTTCACACCTACACCGTACCTCTCAGCAACGGCTTTGAGCGATGCGCCCTTTTCCACACCATGCAGTGCGCGTGACATATACATAGTGTCGAACCATATCTTCGGGTTAACTCCGTATCGCCACTTCAGTATCGCTCCGTCAAACATCGTGTTGTGACATAGGATTGCGCTGTCAGAGAAGTCTATGTGTGTTAGTAGACGTTTGATTTTGCCTGGACAGTCTAACCACACCGTAGCACCACTGTTCTTTTTGATAGCTAACCCGATCACTTCGAACTGCTCGTCACGCACATACTCTTCTGTCGTAAGTTTGGATAGCGAGTACTGTTGATCGTAATAGGTCTCAAAGTCTAGCGTATAGATATCCATCACTTGCTCACGATCTCGCCGCCGCAAGCCATGTATCCACAGGCATCTATCCAGTTGTCGATATGCTTTTCGTTCTGCTTGATCCGCGCAAGTTTCAGCAGGGTCATCATCACTGCCACGTCTTGTGGCCCAATCGAATGTATACCAAGATGCGTGTTCCAGTACGCCGCTATAGTGAGGAAGTTATCTTCCATGTCGCCGTGGTCTGCTGCACGATCTTTCGTCACGTATTTCTTTGCCGTCTCTAGAATACCTGAGCGACTAAACTCGTGTTTCCACTCTATATCTTCACGCCAGTTGTCTGACCCAATACGACTAACAAGTTGTTTAACAAACTCTATGTCTACACCACAGGCTTCTGCTACCTCGGCGTATTCGGCTTTGCGGTTAGCAAGTAAATACTGCCATACACGTTCTTCTTTATTTGACATGTCGTTCTCCTATTTTATGTCTTTTCTAGGCAAGCCATATTGCTTCTTCATGTGCGATACTGCTTGGTGGCTTATCCCTAGTATTCCACCGATCTCACGAACCTTCATACCCTTGTGCAGCATCCTGTTAACAACTTTTGCCTTGGGGGTTAGCTTAATCGTGATATCACGCGGTGGGTCGTATGCCATTTGTCGCGGACGCCCACCCTTCATTGCATTCTTACGTTGCTGTGCGTAGTCAATCGCAGGAACTTGCAATCGCTTGTTATTCTCCCTGTCGATCTTGTTCTGCTTCAGCCACGCCTCACGGTATAACTCCTCATACGCTTCGCGGTTCATGTGTCTACTCCATACGCCTCTTTTAGTTTTGCAACGTAGTCGTCAAGTTCTTCTCTTGCTGCAAACAAGTCTCTCTCCAAATTCGGATACGCATCTCTCGTATGCCGTAACGACTTTAAATTACTGACCTGCTGCTTCAACCATTTTAGTTGCTGTTTTTGAAATGTTGTTAGCTGCTCTTCTAACATATGTATCTCCCTAGAACGGTGGCTCTTCACCTTCGTATGTTGGAACCCACGCGACATGATCGCGTAGGTCATTAACTTCTTTTGGCTTGTTAACCTCAAGCAAACCTATTTCTCGTAGGTGCTGCTGCAAATCTAAAGGTAGATTAGTTTCGACGGAACCATGCATCGTCCAAAGCCCACAAAATATATGACGCGGCTTTGCTATTGTTACCGCATTCTACACTTGCTTTGCTAACGATACGATCTCGTCGCATTCGGCTTAAGGTTTGGTTAACCTCAATTTCACCTGCGCCTAGCTTCTCAGCTATCTCCCCGCCTGTTTGTGCGTAAGAGTGTTCAGGTTGCTTAAACAACCACACTACACGTTCTTCCATAGACGTATCTGGGATAGATGTATTACGTTTAGAGCCTGGCTCTGTAGGTAAAACTTTTTCGGATTTTGTGTCACTACGATCACTAGGTGGATCGACACGGCGCACCAAACCAATCGACTGCCACTCGCAATCGGTGGGACGAGACTTCGTTGAAGGTACATTTTTATAGCACTTCAACTCGTACCATTGGTTAAGTTGTAGGTCGTCACGTGCTAGTGCGTTTGCGTGAATAAAGATAGCCTCATCATCTTCTGAGATAGCAAAGGCACTTTTGTTTGGTAGTATATTATATACTAAGGCGGTTTTGTTTACGAATTTACCCATGACTGGGGGTGTTCCTTTCCATTGTTATATTTTGGTTGTCTACTAAAGGGGGCTGTTTGAATTTCCCTAATAGGGCAAGGTTTCAGCTTCCTCATAGTGCAACCTTTCAAGTGTTAGCCAACTGACTAACGGTTCAAGATATCTTGAACATCAGATATATTCTCCTCGTTTACTACTAGGGCGATGCCACCTGTCTCCGCAATCTGATCAAGATTAACCTGTTGCAAAGGTGTAGGTTTTTTCTTCCCTGATTTACATTCGATACCTATGAAGCGTCCGTCATGGCAGACTACAATATCAGGCACACCGCTACGTCCATACCCACCTGTTACTGGGTAAAAGAAATATGCGTCATGCTCTTTCAATATAGCTACTACCTTCTTTTTTACTTTCGCTTCAGGGGTCATCAGTCTTGCATCCTTTGGTAACTGGTGTCCACAATTATTTTGTAGCACACCTAATTTTATTTTTTAGAAGGTGGTAAAAACTATTCCCACTCACCTCCAACTATTGTGAATGTATGCCTGTCTCTACGCATCCCTGCGGCCTCTATGTGAGGGTTAATTAGCAGGGCGGCTAACTTACTTTGCATCCACTGTGGCAACTCATCTACAGAGCCATACCATCCTGTAGGTACTTCATCACATGCAACTCCAATACATGTAACTTGTACTCTACAAGAGGTAGGCTGTATGTAGACATGGTAAAGGTTATCGTCAACCCATTCAATATGTTTATTTTTGGTAGAGCGTACTTTACTGAGAGTATACATAGTAAACATTGTCCAAATGTTCAGGTCTGTACCCAACACCATCGACGAAATGTCCCTGTGGAACCATGTTCAGTTTCGTAATACCTTCAAGGATATACTGAGGTACGTCCTCTTGTGCATACCACTTGTAGTCTTGACCCCCTGCTTCGTGCCAGAAGTAGCTAGTCATATCCACCATCGGCATGATACCAACCTGTACACCAATACGTGTCTGCTTGATATACACTACGTCAGCTCTAGGATTTTCACGTTCCCTACTACGGGCTTCGTCTAGTTGTTCAAACATTGTAATAAGTTCCGTCTTGAAACCTTCGTTTACAAACATATGATCTGTAGCAAGTAAGTGTCGTAGTTCTGCTTCTAGACTAGACTTCTCACCACTTAGAAAATCTCTGGTAAACTCACGGCGTGATTTGGTAGAAGCGTTGTTTGCATTAGAGTTTAACTCTGTGAACTTGGTACGCGCATCTCTGCGAGTTGCAGCAATGATTTCATGTATTGAGAAAGGCGTAAGGTACTTACATGCATTCTTCACAGCCTTGTCAAAATGCTTCGTCGAGGATGAATTTTCCATACGACCATGCCCATACTTAGCATTCTGTATATTACGCGAGAACACTGTGTATGTTTTGTTGGTACCGCCAGTGTACTTGAAATCGCCGTAAGCAACGTAGCCCATAGCGAACGGTTCTTCTTTACGGTATATATACCACTCTGTACCCAATGCTACTTTTTGTGCATAGGACGCACGTAGTTGTCTAGCAACAGTCTCAGCAAACTCTTGTGCGTTTGGACAGTGGCGCTCCGTAAAAGCATTTGCCTCTGCGATGAGTTGTTTTACTGATTTAGGTCTTTCACTCATATCATTCTCCATTGTTTAAGTGATGGGGGAACCGTGTACAGCTCCCCCTGTGTGCAGCCACTCGCAAGGATTTAACGAGACTTACACTGACGTGGTTAAGGGTATACAATGTGTCCAGTGACCCCACGCACTCACGCCTTACGACCAAGTGTTAGCCGTGTGGCTAACGCTCGGATTTAACCATAAAACCTGCGTTGTTGTTGATGAACGAATTGTACCGCGCACGTATTTTGCTTAGGTCTTCTTTGTTCTGTACTTCTTTGATCTTGTACGTCTGGTTCAGATACCACCCATCGCTTGTGCTTGCTGCAAACATAACCCAGAAGTTTAGGCGCATCGGGTGGTTCTCGTCCTTCAGTATCTCACGTGTCCACTCTGACTTCCAAGGTGACCATACGTTTATACCCTCACGTTCACAGAAATAGTTATGCATCTCCCCATTCTTGTTTGTCGTGTACTCATACTCCAACGGTAGCAAAGGTGTCATAGCCATGCCCCATTCGAAAAATTTATCGAGTGCGGGTTTGAACTTAGCCTTCAGCGTCTTGTTTACTTTCGGCCCTGTCGGTAGAGAACGCCCAGAGATACCATCGTGTTCCCACACACCAATACTTCTCTGTATGAATGTCAGAGCAGAGTTGTCGTCTGTCGTACGTTTCCACTTGTGCCAGTGATGCTTCTCTTTACCATCATGCTTGATCTTCGCCCACTCCGCACGTGGTACGGTCTTGTTCTTGGCAAGGTAGAAATCACCAGACTTGTTATGGGTATCGTTGTACCGATAGTCGGGATCAGTTCCGTTGTTGAGCAGACGTATGTACTGCTTGCCACTCCCATTGTGAATAAACGCCATACCCTTCGGCGTGTGTCTTTCAAGCATAGAGTAGTGAGAGATACTGTACCCAATACCTGTCATGTTGTTGATGGTCACGGTGACTGTACCGTCTTTACGCTTGCGCCACACAATCGGTGCATAGTCTTCTAGCTTCGCACCATGATCGTCATACGTAGCCACGTAGTTACCATTAACTTGTTTAGACGTGTTGTAACCCCAGAAACGAAACAAGTCGTTACCACGTTCGTTTCCACAACTGATAGCGTAGCAGTTTCGGCTGATCTTCTGGATAGTCTCCCACTTACGCGCACGATCACCGATAGGCCGCACGTTGCGGCTCGTACCATCCCTACGCTCACGTATTGGTTTCGTATTTTCGTAGTGATAAACTACGTCCTCGAATGTGTTGAATGCTGAATATGTAAGCATTACATGTCTCCCGATTTGATATGTACTGTTTTGCCAACGTCTGGATTGGCACGTTCGTTGTCCAAGATTGTCCACAGCACAGGCATAGTCCACTGACCCCAATCACCCCAGACGTACCCGTCTGTAAGAACGATCACCGCTTGTGCGTTTATCTGTTTGTCTCGGATGTAGTTAGCCACACAGCTAACGTCCGTGCCGCCACCACCCGCAGGTTTAGTTGACTTGGTGATGTTGTCGATCTCATCCGCACTGTAGTACTCGTCTGCACATACTTGTGTATCCCAGTACAGAATGCGTATCGCTTCAGGCCGCACCGTGTCAGAGATAGACTTAATCTCTGTTAGCCACGTGGCTAACTCCACACCACCGACTGAGCCAGACATGTCAGGTGCCAGTATTAGTTCTCCGACTTGCTCGGTAATACCGCTTGGCATAGCGACACCCATACCGACATATCTACGGTTTAGCTTGTTGTATGTGCTGAAGTCTTTACCTGCACACGTGTCTGTGATGAAGTCACGTAGTGCCTCACGCCAATTGATCTTTGGTGTTAGCAGTTCTTCTAGGTCACGGTTACCACCGCTGCCCATCTTACCTGCAACCGTATTGCCTTGACGGATACCCTCGTCAATCTCACGTTCCAACTCACGTTTCTCTTCGTCAGTCATTTCTTCGGCTGCTTCCCAATCGTGATCGTCGAACGGCTGCTGTCCATCATCGGGATTACCACCGCCAGTGCCGCCACCGCCGCCACCGTTACCAGGGGGCAGCAAGTCGTACACTTCCTGAGAGTTCATACCCACGTATTGTCTGTCGTAACAGCCAGATGCTAGTGCGCCTGTCATTGTGGCGAACTTGTCTTCGCTGAACTCGTCAGTGATCTTGATGTTGATCACGTGATCGCAAGCGATGTTGGCACGTTGTGGGTCTTCCTTCCAGAGATGTCTCCACGTGGTAAGGTGCTTGTACAATTTGTGGTACACTTCGTGCAGCACAAGAAAGCGTAACTCGGCATCGTTTAGCTGCGCCACGAACTGACGTGAATAGAACTCGTCTTTGCCGTTAGTGTATGCAGTTGTTGTCTTTGGGTTGTCTGTGATCTGACGTTTGCCGATCATCAACACCGCAGATAGATACGGCGCACGACCCATGATTTTGACAACGGCCTTTGACAGCCGTTGTTCTTCTGTAAGCGTGTTAAGCATTAACATTGTTGTTCTCCACTTCTTCTGCATTAGTCACCATAGTTTCACGGTGTACTATTTTTTGCTCGCCCTCGTATGGAAAGACAGCTTCACTATCTTCCAATATTTCTTCGGCCTTTTCTTTTGCTTGTTCGATACTGTCTGCGTAAATACGCAGAACAACACCCTCTTGGTAGTGAACCCCTACTCTATACTCTTTCATCGTTGTTCTCCTTTCTGTTAGCCAATCGGCTAACTATTCTTTATCCGCAGCAAACATGTAGTTGTTTACCATTGCCCAATCAGTGAACTTCTTGTTCGTCATCACCATAGCTTGCTTGCTGTACTTCGGTGACCCGACACCGTTAGCGAACAAGCCCTGTGTCTCGGCATCCAGACGTGGCAAGTAATCCATCCACGCATTGAGCCAATCTTTCTCCAGACTTGCCAGTGTACGATACACGACCATGACTTTCGCTGCCGCACTATCAGGAACGAGTGCGTTCTTTGGATCATCCTTGATAGATTGCAGTGTCGGTAGCTTATCGGCTAGTCGCACGAACGCCATCAAATCCATCGCACCACGATCACCGATAGTACCCATCAGCGCTGCCGTCAGTGTCTTGTCATTCATGTGTGCGCGTCTGTGTAAGATGTTAGACGCCTTATGAAGAGATCTAGGCGTGACGAAATGCTTGCGCGATGCTTTCGGATGGAAGATGTATGGGTTTTCTTCTGGGTCTTTCACATCTTCGTATGCGGCAAACAACTGTGGATTATCTTTGACCCAACCAAGTAAGGTGTGGTCAATGTCGTTGTTGATACCCCATTCGATCCACGTCATGTGGTCGGTCTTGCGTACTTGCACCACAGTCACACGGTTGTACTGATGCGGTAGCAATATGTCACCGACACCCTCGCTGCCTTTGTTTGTCGTCGCAAAGACAATACTGTCTGGGTGCAATTTCTTGCCACACATCTGCCTCTCTTGCATCAACAAGTTCAGCGCGTTCTTGACCGATGGATTAGCCTTGCCGTACTCGTCGATCATCAGGATCACAGGCTTGTCTAGGTGCAAGCCCATCTCTTCGTTAGGCGCAAAGCTAACATAACCTTTCGTCTCGGCATCCTTGATCACAGGCAGCATCATGTCGCCCAAGTCTTTGTTCGTAGCGTCAAAGTAAATCGGTACGTGATTGGGGTGACGCTCCGCCAGTACAGTGAGCATTGAAGACTTGCCGTTACCCATGTCGCCCTGCGCAACCACAGTCACATCTGTGCCAACTGCTGAGATCAAGTCAGCAGTTTCGTCCAAGTCTACTGCATACATCATTTGTGCATTGTTCATTTTGTTGTCCTCCAAAGACTAATTACATATCTAATGATGGCAGTGCTGCGATTGCCGCGTCCACTGCACGTTTTGTTTCGGCACGGAAGTAGTCGTCCTCACGTAGTGCGTCAGGTGTGACCCCGACCAGTGCCTCTTCGAGTTGATCTGCCATTGCTGTCATTTGAACAGAGTTAGTCACATTGCTAACACGTAGCAGTTCAATCATATCCATGACGTTCGAGACGAGTGTATCGCGGAAAACTTTTTTGTTCTCCTTGTCGGCGTAGTCGAGTTTCTCCGACATGTTCTTCAACACCTTGTACAGACGTTCCCACACGTCATTCATTGCTTGCTTTGCTTTCTCCTCGTAGTAGTTGACATAACTAGATTGCAGTTCGGCGATAGCCTCTTTCGGCAAGTCCACACGGAAGTCACCGCTCTCAGGCAGAGGTGCGTATGCAATCACGCATTTGAATTTCTGACGCAGTTCATCCACTGTCGGATAGTCTTTGTCGTTGTACATATCGCCAAGATGTACTTGCGCCTCGGCGATACTCAGATTGTAATCATCTAGAAACGTATCTACGAGAGTGTAGAACTTGCTTTGCAGTGCAGTCATTTCGTTGTGGTACTTCATGTACTGCGCTGTCGGTAACAGCCTCGCACCTTTGTCAGCCCAAGGCATTGTCATATGCGTATGCAGTCGGTGTATTGCCGATGCATGTTCGATAATAGCCTTGAGTGCGTCACTGTTTGGTAACAGCTTCTTGTGTACGTTAGCTGCACCGCGTTCTGCACCGTTCGATGCCACGATATCGTTTGACGCTTTCTTGTCAAACTTGCGACCCTCCCACTTTGAGATGTTCACAGTCACAAGCATCGAACTTGATGAAAGCGTTGCGGTGTTGTTAGCCAACTGGCTAACGGTTGTATCGATGTTGTTAATAGCGTTCATTGTTTTCTCCATTGCTATTTTTTAATTTCGTTAGTTATAAACTCGTCTGTCATTTCTTGAACTAGACGGTCTAGGTGATCTACAGCAGCCCACGCTTTACACGCGGGACACTCAGGTTCGCACTCAGGACAACGTGTACCCATGTAGTATTCGACGAACTCTTTTAGATTGCGTATGCTTTGAGGCATTTCGGACAGGTGTCCTATCTGTTCCCAAGTTAAATCAAACTGCTTTATTAACTCAGACGTACTCATTAAAAACCCCCCTCTTATTCCGACGTTGTAGCAATAGATCAGCTACATACATCCGTTGGTTTACATAATCAGACCGATTGATCTGACGTGCTAAAGTAAGCGCATCCCATACAAAGGTCTGTATCTCGCGATGGGGGCGTTCTTGATTGAATTTGTAGTACATAAGACGTGCTACTACTTTGCTAACAAAACTCATCATTACCTCGACTTCTGGTTTAGATGTTTCAGTTCTTCGCGGTTTGTGATCCGCGTGTAATGTCCCTTCGGCGTGGGTACGATTGTCCATCCCATGCGTTCATGTTGTGCGTTTTTATCTCCACATGATAAGCAAGTATCGTACCCCAATTCGCCACGTTTTGGCGGGAAGGGGTCGCCACATTCTATGCAGTAATTCATCACATTGTTCTCCTTGTTAGTGTTAGCCAGTTGGCTAACGGTTGGGGTTAGTTGTCTGACCATCTGGCGCAGACATGAGGGTTTGTTTTGTTGTAGCTGCCGTATGAATTTGGTGGGTCATACGATGCAGGCATACGGTCATTGACGAGCCTACGTGCGCCTGCGCGGTAGACAACAGGTGCGCCGTATTCGGCTATGTATTGGTTCGCAAGCGCGAGTAGTTCAGCGGTGCTGTTAGCCGACTGGCTAACACCTGAAATATGTGGACGTACTTGTGCCATGACAGCCTCCGATTGATTAACTGTACTTATATAATACCATATGTATCTGTCTGTGTCTATACTTATTTTATTCAGAACACATGTATTTTGATCTGGTGAAGCGTTGTATGTTTCCAAGTTTTGTGGTGAGACGTGGCTATATGTGGCGATACTTGCATGGGAGATTGGTTGTTTTGGGTTGGGGGAAAGTGTTAGCCGATTGGCTAACTGTCTGTAAATAAAGCAATGTTACCTTGTTACTTTTTGGTTTCGTGCTGTGTTACCTGTTAAGTCATTGAAATTAAAGGAATGTTACCATGTTACTTTTTTGGGGGGATTTGATGAGGGTTTTGGGGATGCTTGATGGAATCGCAAAAAGAGGGTCGAACAGAAATGTTCTCAAGTAATTATTTTAAGGAAACATAGGAAACATTGGTAACAATCGTTTAAAAACAACAACTTAAAAAGA
>Ga0255781_10003679_pt1 | contig 11895 bp, 11 predicted proteins | sample 101ome_21_FD_179979 | JGI IMG/M metagenome (GOLD analysis project Ga0255781, IMG submission 179979) | Coastal salt marsh microbial communities from the Groves Creek Marsh, Skidaway Island, Georgia - 101413BT metaG (version 2) | ecosystem: Environmental > Aquatic > Marine > Intertidal zone >...
GATTTTTCTTACGAAGAGTCTCATTTACACTACGAAGAGTCTCATTTACACTACGAAGAGTCTCATTTACACTACGAAGAGTCTCATTTACACTACGAAGAGTCTCATTCACACTACTACGACATCGTAGGGTAAATGAGACTTTCCGCGACGAGTCGAGTCTCATTCACACTACGACATCGTAGGGTAAATGAGACTCACCCCGACGCGGTATGTATACACCACTGATGATCGTGTGTGTCGTGTTTGTCTACGTACACCGTGTCCGTACTGTACGACCGATCTCCCATTCGACCCCTCGCGTCCCGTCGATCGGTCGGTTTCACATCGATCGATCGGTCGGTTTCACATCGATCGATCGGTCGGTTTCACATCGATCGGTTTCACATCGATCGATCGATCGATCGGTTTCACATCGCCTCGCCTCGCCTCGCCTCTCGATCGATCGATCGATCGATCGCGCGGGGGTGACGGACGAACGCGCGGGACGCGTGGCCGTCGGCGCGGCACACACGCGCGCGCGACACTCGCGAGCGACAGTAGTTTCTCGTCGTCGAACGAACCGACGCACGAACGCGCACGCGCACGCACGCACACGCGCGCACACCGAACGCCCACCCCTTGTTCGGGTTCTTTCGGATAGGACACCGGCGATGATGACGATCGCTCGAACGACGACGACGACGACGACGGTGACGACCCCGGTCGTGGGACGCCGCGCGACTCCCGCGCGAGGCGCGAACGCGATCGCGCGCGCGAACGCCAAGGACAAAGTCTGCGCGGCCGCGCTCGCGATGACGGTCGCGATGAGCCCGTTGGCGGCGAACGCGGCGGTCGAGGTGGCGCAGGTGGCCAAGGGTGACGCGAAGTCGCTCGCGGGCGATCTGTTCGCGGAACAACAGGCCAAGTCGAAGGCGGTGGCGCCGAAGAAGACGAAGCAACTCGCCAAGGCGCCGGCGCCGTCGGTGTCGATGCCGTCGATGAGCGCGCCGTCGTTGCCGTCGTTCAGCGCGCCGTCGTTGTCGTTGCCCAAGCTCGGCGGGGGCGAAAAGAAGGAGGCCGCGGCGCCGAAGAAGAAGGAAGCCGCCGCGCCCAAGGCGAAGTCGTCCTCCGGTGAGGGATCTGGCGTGCCGTTGCCGCTCGTGATGATCGTGCTCTTCTCTCCGCTCGCCGCCGTGCAAGCGTTTTCTTTCTCCACGCTGGCGCGTCTCGCCAAGCAAGCCGCCGACAAGTAAACGCGCCTCGCGGTTCGTCGCTCGACTTGAAATATTATCATCATACGTGAGATTTTAAAACATAAAGAATGGTACACGGCGACGCGACGCGACGCGACGCGACGCGAACGAACGTTTCGACGTCACCGGGGGCGCGTCTCGTCGTCGAGTCGCTTTCTGCTGGTTTCGAGCGCCGTCTCCGCCTCCTCCACGATGCGTCGCAACTCGCGAATAGCGTCCGTCGCGCGTTGGTCGTCGCGAAGCGCGTTCTCGTCGTCGCGCGCGGTCGGTTGTGCGCGAACCTCGGCGTCGAAAACTCGTTGAACCGTCTCGAGCGCCGCCGCGCTCGGGTCGCGCTCGACGGCTAGACCGGGTTTCATGTCGCGCGAGGCCAAGTCGCCAAGTTCTTTGCTCGCCGCGAGCTCTGCTCGAAAGTGTCGCTCGGATACCTTCGGATCGATGCTCGCGTACTTGCGTTTGGAACCTGTCGGTACGTCGTCGACGTTCTGATAGTGCTTTGCCAAGAGCTCCGAGTATTCGCTGATGTCGAAGTTCGTCAACGCGTCGAGACCTTTGTCGGCGACTGCGGCACAGTCGTAGGCGACTGCCGCCTCTCGTTCCGTATCGAACAGCCCGAGGTCTACAACAAAGCGAGAAAGAAAGAGTCAGTGACGTGAATCCATCAGAGCTCGCGACGTGATGATGGCCGATGCCTACGCGACGACGGCGCTCGCGTACATCTATACTTTTTCCCGACAATCTGTCCGATTCTCGCTTCGAATTTGCCCTTCGCGTGTCGCGTCACGCCCCGAAAACGTGAAGAAGACCCTTTGTTGAATCCTTTACTCTGTCTTCTGAGCGATAACACGAGATCTTCCTCGGTTATCTGGTTGAGATTTGCGAGCTCGCCGTGATAATTCTGGATATCAAAATTAGTTTGCGCGCGTTCACCACGGCAACGAATCGCGATGAGGTCGTACGCCACGGCGGCCTGGTGTTCGCTGTCGAAACCACCCAAATACACCTGTTTTCCTCGGCTCCACACGTGGCTTTCGAACTTACCAGTCCTGCAGTGATGCGTCACACCTCTAAATTTCGACGTCGACCGGACGCTTCGCTTCTCCCCTGACGTCCTCGCCGCTCGCGCTCGCGGTGCTCGCGTGTCTCGCTTGCGTTGGTTTCTTTCAGATATCGGTGCTTCGACGATAGCCGTTCGTTCCAAGCCAGAATTCGGTGCTTCAACGATAGCCGTTCCGTCCGGTATCGTCGAGAAGAGGTCGGTGAAGTCTTCGTGCATGAGAAGAGCATCCGTGCTCATGGCGTCGAAGCATCCTAGATCCAGAACGGTGGAATCATCGCTTCTGTTCGCTCCTGGCACGCGACCAATCGTAGAATATGAACCAAATCCGCAGAGGTTGAACAGTTCTTCATCGATGAAGCCATCCAGATCGTGATCCAAATCGCCAAATTCACCGCGCGATTCCTCGCCCGCCTCGAGCGCGTCCAATTCAAAGTAGCCTTCGCGCGCACAACCTGGCGACATCCCCGATCGACCGATGATCGAACGAGAAGAGTCGCGCGATGAAGTCACGATGAAGACTCTCGCTCGTTTGCGCTCGCTCGTTCGTTCTCTCGAGGCTGCCTCGAACCTGCAAACTTTCACGCGCGGTTAACAAAATCATTGTCTCGCGCATACAGCAGTGGGCATTACAACAAGTACCGTTCATCTTCTCTATCCTTCTCCGATAGGCACTCCTTCCATTCCGGCAACGATTCTATCAATTCTTTAACAGCCTCGTATCCCGGCGCACGTTCAGGTTTTCGATTCTTCGCGAGTTCCAGACAGGTCTCTGCGTCCTCGACGGAGAAATCACAATCGTTATCGTAAAGATATTTCAACACCTCCGCGTGACCTTCTTGCGCGGCGACGAGCATGAGGTGGTTCGGTCCTCCATCGTATCGTTCAAAGTTTTCCCAGGCTTCAAAATCGCAGCACTTGACGTTTTCTTTCAAATATCGAACGCAGTCGACGTCCCCAAAGGCGCACGCCGCGTGCATCGAGTCGCAGCTAATCGGAAAGTTGCACCTGTGCAAATGTTTCAACACCTTGACAGCCGGTACGTGGATACCACCGTCCCTAGTGTTCAAGACCGTCTGTGTGCGCTCGACCGCGGCTCTGACCGCGTTCTCGTTGATCTCCTTCGGTGAGACGCCGTTCGCGAGCGCCCAGTTGATGACGCGCACGGGGTGCTTACTTTGAAGCGCGGCGACGGAGAAAATTTCTCGATCCCAATCGACCATGTTGGGGAAACGTCGCTTCATTTCGATGAAACGTTCCTTGAAATCCGCGAGTTCGCTGTCTTCTCCCTCTCTGATCGCCTTGACGAGTCCAAACCAATGGTGGTTTCGTTCCTGCCATTCCAAATTACGCTTGTTGCCGGCGATCGCGCCGTTGTTTCCGCGCGCGGACGACTTGTCGAGCGCAATACCGTTTTTCTTCAACGCGTCGATCTCTTTGACGCGATTAACGCACGGTACGCACATGCTAGCAATGTTGAATTGCACGAAGTCGTGGAAGTTGGTGCGTTTGCAGCGATGACAAAACATGACGCCGGGAATCTTCTCTCGAACGATATCCCCGCCGGGTCCGGTGACCAACCTCGTCGTTTTTAAGAGTCTCGTTCGTACGTGACCCGTCAACTCCAACCCCTCCACACCTATCGTCAGATCATCGTTTTGCGTGGTGCGCGTGATTTGTGTTCGGCTTCTCTTCTTCGGTTGCGCCGCGGGTTCGCTTGCGCTCCCTCGCGCGCTCTTCTCGGGCGATGAGACGCGCCTCTTGTCCGCCGCCGCCTTTTCCGCCCCTATTTTCTTCTTGACAAATGCGATGTAATCGTCTCTCAATCTACTGGCGAAAAACTGCTTCAGAGCGTTAGGATTCGCCGTGTGTCTTCCATCCACCTTTCCGAACTCGCGCGCCATCTGCACCGTGAACACGTCGCATACGCGACTCGCCCCTCTCGCCTTCTCCGCCTCTTTCCACCCGTCGCCCCACAAATGTTCCCAATTACCGACGCATCTCTGCCCCCACATTTTCTCGAGGATGAACGCCTTCTCCTTCTCCGTGTACGGTTTCGGTGGTGGTCTCTTGACCGGCGCCTCCTCTTCGCTCTCGCGCTCGTCGCTCTCGTCGTCATCTTCCATCATCTCCGACGACGTCCTCGCCGCGGCGATTTCCTCCGCCGAAGTCCCCACGAACTCATCCGAGGACGTCCGCAGCATGCTCTCCAATCGATCGAGCTCATCGTCTCGCACGCGCGCGAGAAGCGCCTCCTCGAGCGCCGCGATCTCCGCGCGTTCGCGCGCCACCTCGGCCAATTGTTTCGCAACCTTGGCGCGTCGACGCGTGATTTCCTCGCGGAGATTGGACGCGCTCGCGGGCGCCATGTCGACGGTCGATTTTCTCGCGCGAGGACGCGCGTTCTCGCGTCCTCGCGTCACCGACTCGACGCGCGCGTCGCGGGGTGCCGAACCGTTAGAAGCCGTCGTCAACCTCGGAGAATCTGGTGGTTGGAGGCGCGCGTACGTATCGGTCGGTCGTCTCTATCGTCGTCGTCGTCGTCCTCGTGCATGGATGACAGAGAGATGGATTTATTCGCGCCGCGGTGTCGTAGAGAGATGGAGACGCGCCCGTGGAGACAGCGATCGAGGGCGTTCCCGGCGTTCCCGGCGAGACGCGGGCGCCCGGTTTCGACGTACGAGGAGGATGAAAGAAAAAAGCTCGCGCTTTCGTTACACCGCGTGTATATGCTAGCACACACCGCCTCGAATCGCGTTCGGGCGCTTGATTCTCTTCTTTTTTTCTCGTTCACGCTAATTTAATCACGCACATCCCCCGACACAAAGACTCTCTCTACAGGACTCTACACAAGAGGCACTCTTTCTTTAGATGATGCCGATCTTGTTGGCGACTTCGACGGCGTCGCAGTCCTCGGTGAGTCGGCAGTACGCCTTCTTGTCACCGTTCGGGCGAATGAGGGTGTTGACCTTCATGCACTCAATGTCGTACATGCGCTTGACCGCTTCCTTGATTTGCTTCTTGTTCGCGCGCGCGTCGACGATGAAGACGAGCGTGTTGTTGGACTCAATCTTCGCCAACGCATTTTCATTCGCGAGCGGGTGCTTCAAGATCTGTGAGACGCGGCACACACGGAGGACACACATCGTCAGTCACCGTTCGCGTCGTCGGTATTTGCCTCGCGGTTTCATTCGTTCGTCTCGCGTCGACATCATCCCGCGCTTTCGACGTTTTCCTCGGCGTCGACGGTCATCCTCCACGCAAAAACCCTAAACGCGCATCGCGCAACGCATCGAAGACGCACCTGCCAGCGGTCGAGCTTAGCCTTGGACGGCACGGAAACGCGCGGGTAAGCCGGCTTACGTTCGTGCTTCAAGGTGCGCGGCCTGTATCGCGTCACGTGTTCGCATCGTCAGTCTCTCGGTCGCGCCATTCGCGCGAACCATCCCTCCGTCTCGCGGGGTCACCGCATCCTCGAGGTCCACTCGCATCGTCCACTCGCGTCGCTCGTCGTACCTGTGGAAGGTGGCGGAGAATCGCTTCTTGAGAAGCTTTCCCTTGGCGCCCTTCTTCACAAACTTGGCCGCCTTGCTCGCCTTGTTCACCTTGTCGTCTGCGTCGCGATCGGGTCGTCAGTCGCAAAGCCCTCTCTCTCTCGCGCGCGCTCGATGTCTCTCTCGCGCGCTCCGCTCGCGCGCGCGCGCGTCGGTGTCGCGGCGCACGAACGACGAGAATAAATTCATCGCGTCGTCTCGCGTCTCGCTCCAGCGCACCTTTCTTCGCCGGCGCCATCGTGAGTGGTCGCGCGTCGCACAGAGGCGGATCGTGCCGCCGACGACCGGGGCGAGGCGCGGCCGCGCCGGGGGTGCGAGTCCCCACGATCGACCGGTCGCGACCGGTCGATGGTGGTGTCGCGGTCGTGTGTGTTTTGTGTGTTTGAGCCCCGTAGTGTGTGTCATTCGAAGACCATCAGTGTGTGGGATGGGTGGATGCACGCGAGGCGCACACCATTTGGACGTGTGTGGGGGTAAATAGTGTACGTCGTGCCCACGTGGTGTGGTTCGAGGGTGGTTGACCGCGTTCGCCTCTGCTCTTTCTTCACATCCGTGGCCGAAGCGCGACGAAGGGCGCGTTTCGCGACGTGAACGGTGAATGAATGCGATACACATATGTTTTACACGGTACTCAGAGACTGTAAGAGTCGTGAGTGGCGTCGGGGACGAGAAGTGATCGATCGCGGCTCTCCGGGGCGGACTACCCGAGGCCCGAGCCGCGCCCGGGTGCGCTCTGATTTGGACCTGGAGGTCGCCTCGTTGGATCCACGGTGACTTCAGATGCTGGTGGGAGGGCTACTTGTACATTTTTCACTGAATCGATGAATGTTCTCACACTGAAGCACGGTTGCGCAGCCCACTCGACGTAGTCGTCCATGCGTAATTGACGCCGGAGCGCGCCGTCCCTCTCCGTAGCAATGTACACTGCGTATTCGTGCACGCAACAGTAGCCATTCTTGGCGCGACCGCAACAGGTACATGTCCTTTCAAACGCGTTCACTAAGTGCGATCGTAGTCCCGGTGTTGTTGACTGAGCGTTATATACTTCAATCACTTGCCACACGCTCGGGTCGGCTGGAGTCGGGACGGCCCGGTGTGCTCTAGCATGGGCATTCTTTTGTACTTGCTCGATTTCTCGCGTAGCATACGGTGTGAAAGGGTGTTCATCACGCCGGAATCGTAGTTCCTTGGCGGTCTCGGAGAGATCGGCCACAAGTTGGGCGGCGTCGGAGAGGTACTCCTCGACGAATGCGAGAGGCGATCTATACCTCATATCGGGCTGCGTGGAGTGTGTCTGCTCTGTAGGATTGCTAGTTTTTCGCCCGTGCGTACTGACTCCACTTGAAATCCAACCCCACAGCGTCCATTGACGAGGGGGCTGTTCACGGAGGTAGTTCGCTGTTCTCGGAAACTCACTCTCGATTTGCTTCATCATCGACTCAAATGCCTCTTCCGTCTCGGTGGCTTGAAGCCTCCAGAATAGCGCGTCAGAGAACCCGGTGTCACAATTCATTGACTTTTTGACGTTTGCAAGAAGACGCAGAGCGCACACTAAGACGTGACCATTCCCGCGGCACATCAGCCCGACGCGTTTGCCGAGCGTTTGCCGAGCGTTTGCCAAGTCGCCATCGGTGAAGATGACGGAGTCCTCGCTGACGATATGATCATAAAGCGTGTCGACACCACCTTCTTCGTTCACATTTCCTACTAACGAGATGTTTTTCCACATCTCCATGTGCTCCAAGTATGACTCTTGCACCTCGTCATCGGAGATGGTGAGGGCGAGCGGTACGTTCCTATACGTCGCGCCGTCCAAGCGTCCGTCTATCACCGCAACAGTTTGAATGGCATGGCCGCGATAGTGAGGTCCCTTGAACGTACACGCATCGATTACGAACATACGAGGAGACGATTTCGCCACCATTTTGGCCATGCCGTGATGGGCGAGATGGAGCGAGACGAAATCCTGACCGCGCCACCTCACGTTGAACACGCTCCCCTCGTTCCGGTCGAGGAACACACGAGCGTAACTAGGTAGAAGCTGAAAAGACTCACGATACTTGTTAACTTCTTCACCAAGTGCACGAAGTTTCACACGCGACGCTTGACTGCTCGTCAATTCAATTCCGAGTTGCTCTTGCGCCGACGCCTTCACCGCCTTCGCCGTCGTCTTGGCACCGCCAGCGGTGATGATCGCACTCACGTGACTATCTGCGGCAATCGCGCTGGCAGAGAAGTGTGGTTTCGCTTGGCACAATTCGAACGTGTGCGGGGTGTACTTCGTGATCCAATAGGTTCCTGGTGCCGTGGCGCCCTTTGCGTCCCAACGTTCAATCACCGCCGCGTACGCGCAATCGACCCCGCGGTGGATATCGCGCTCAACCGTCGTCTCGAGACTCGTCACAGCCTTGCACATCATGACTGAACGTCTACCCGAGTGCCTTTTCCTGCAAACTTTGATACCGCGCCCATCCGCGCGAGCGATCTTCCGCAACGCGCCCCCGGCGTCTCGCGCGCTCTCGTACGGACCTCTCGGAACCGACGTACACCCTCCTCGCGAACCTATGGGGGTGCGATCCACCTTACTCCACCAGACGTCGGCGTCACACCCACGCGCGCGCGTCGACTCGTCCCCTCTTCGGCGTCTTTGAGGCGCGTCACCCGCGGGAACGACCGTCTCCCGCGTCGAGCGCCGGCGCGGCGTCTCGGTGCCCGCTTCCTGGCCATCTCTCCTCTCATCCGCACCCACGCCCGGTGCGGTCGCGACCGCCTCCACGAGCGACGCGTCGCGCGGCGGAGACACGCGTCCACGCGGTGCGCGTCCACCGCGCGCGCGTCGCGGCGTACCGGCGTCGCACGGCGCGCGCGCCATCCTCGAAATGACGTCGTCGATGAGACACGCGTGCGTCTACGTGTGACTTTTTGATCGGATCCCCAAAATAGGACTCAAGTATGTGGGCGATGGCCATACATTGTTCAAATTACACCAGTTTTGTCACCATCATCGACACGATCCGTCGCGAGGGGGAGAAAATCAAAAGAGCATTCGTTCGACGCGAGACGACGACGACGAGGACGATGGGACGCCGCGCGGAGGACGCGACGACGTCGACGTCCGCCGCGTCGAAATCGAACGCGTTCGGTGGCGCGGCGTTCGAGTCGTACGTCGTCGAGCGTGGGGATACGTTGGCGAGCGTCGCGCGCAAAACGAAGACGCGCGCCGAGGTGATCTTGCTCTTGAATCCGCACGCGTCGGCGTCGTCGTTATCGAGAGGGATGGTGTTGGACGTGCCCGCGCGCGAGTTGGGATCGTCTTCGAACGCGTTGTCGTCGTCCGCGAGCGCGTCGTCTGCGAGCGCGAACGAGAAGGGTGGTGACGCGCGTCGACGCGACGAGGGGGACGCGCGGGCGGAACGGCGGGGACGCCGACGGGAAGAGACGACGCCGACGACGAATAAGACGACGTTTAGTGGAAAGTTGTACGACAGGAGTTATCCGACGTTGGAGATGAGGAGTAAGGAGGTACAGGCGAGCGTTCGGGGGAAGATGGAGGCGTTGGGGGCGACGAAGACGGTGGGCGAACTCGTCGGCGCGTCTCGGGAACGGGTGCGCGCGTGGAGACGGATGATGATGTCAGTCGTCGCGGAAAAGAGGGAGGGTATGGCGGAGAATATCGGTGAGGTGGTGGATAAGATGCGTCGGAAGCAAACGACGACGCCCACGAAGTCGGTCACGTCGACCGGGCGCGACAAGGGGAGGAAGAAATCCAACGACGGCGTCGACGCCAAGGAGAAGGAGAAGCGAGAGGCGGAAAAGAAGAGGCTCGACGCCGAGAAGAAGCTCAAGCAACAGCGAGAAAAGGAGAAGCGAGAAAAGGACAACGCGCGAGCCGCCGCCGTCGCCGCCGCGGAAAAGGCGAAGAAGGCGACGACGACGACGACGACGCCGAAGCGCGTCGAAACGTCCTCGAGGAAACGCGTCGTCTCGTCGACGGACGCCAAGTCTGATCTCTTGATGACGCTTCTCTTCACCTCGGGGCTCGGTTTGCTCGGACATGTCTTAAAGTTTGTCGGCGAGCGATACCACCTCGCCGAGGAGGGGAAGAACGACGTCAAGGAGTGGCACCCCTCGACTCTGTGGCGGTGGGTGAGGGAGCGCGTAGCGCTCGTTCCGTGCCAAGGCGGCGGATTGTGTCTGATGGTGACGCGCGACGACGAGGATGCCGACGCGTCCGCGAGACCGCATTCCAAGGTTGGTTCTCAATCCAATAAGCTCTTCCCCGTCAACTTTGCTCAGCACGCCGCGCCGGTGGAGAAGGCGATGGTCAAGGGCGTGGAGAAAACCAAGGCGCAGGTGCAAAACATCGTCGAAGGGATGAAGATTCGAAGCATCGACGAGCTCACGGATAACCTGTACGCGCTTCAAGAGGCGCTCGCTCGAGGCGAATTCGAGAGTCAACAAGACCGCATCAACACTCAAGAAAAGCTCGCCGAGACCAAGGGACGTCTCGCCGAGGCTCAAAACCTCTTGGGCAGGTGGGTGGACCACTCCGCCGATGCGGCGTACCAAGACAATTTGAAACGCAAGGTGCTCGCGTGTTGGGTCGAGCTCTTGAATGAGCGGTACGCTCGCCTGCGCGTCATGTCCAAGGTATACGTCCGTTGGCAGCAAAAGTCTCTCGCGCAAGCCTTCGATCAGTGGTACGAAACCGCGCACGCGCTGAGAGTGGCGCGCCTTCGAAAGGAGGGCATCGCGATTCAAGATAAGCTTCGCGCCGAGAGACAACGCATGATCGATAAGAAGGAGGAGAGGGCTCAGAATCAGCTCAACGGCGATAAAGAGGCGTTAGCGAACGCAAAGAAGAACGCATTCGAAGAAAAGTTGGAGTCGGCGGCGAAGGATTCGTTCGTTGTTTAAACACGCGCGCGCAACTCGATAGCACATCCTACACAGTTGTCATCATTTCAAGTCAAGGAAATTCTACTTCATGTTACGGCGCGGCGCAGTGCCACAGGCATTGATTGGAATCTTAAGCGATACCCATCGTCGTTTCCAACGTCTAAAAATCGCTCAGTGTGCCACTGAACTCGTCGGGAGGCCCCAAAAATCGCCGACGCTGCGAGGTCGCTCGCGCGTGGGAGACTCTAAAAATTCACTAATCATCGCGAACGCCGCCGCCATGGGCGATTGCGGAGTCGCCGCGTCGAAACTACCACCCAGTTGCATGGACGAAGGGGATTTCGTGATCACGCTTTCCAACGCTCCCGGACTCATCTCCCCGATCGGCGTCGGCGAAGGCACGTCGCAGCAGTCTTCAAACAACACCCGCCCACCAGTCGGCGCCGTCCCCGTCTCCTCCTCGTCCTCTTCCTCCTCCTCGACCATCGCTCGAATCGCTCGCACTCTGATGTTATCATCGTTTTCTCGATCGCTCATCTCCATATCATCCACTCTCGCCCGCTTCTTCCCTCGACCCGCCGCCGTCGTCGTCGTCGTCGTCGTCGTCGTCTCGCTCGCCGACCCCCGTCCCCGCGTCGGCGTTCCTCCCACCCTCGCCGCCGGCGTCTTCACCCCCGGCGTCTTCCCGCCCACCGACGGTCGTCCATTCACGGGTTTCAACGGTTTCGACCCCTTCACGCTCGCCCCCGACTGTCGTCGTCCGCCGCCGCGTCCCTTCCCGCTCTGCGTCGTCGGTTTCACTTTTGAATTCATCGGCATCACCTCCGCGCTCGGCGTCTTCCTCTTGGTCGTCGAGACGAAGTTCTCCACGCACCGCCCGCACCCGCGCTCGGAGTATCGACACTTGGAGCACCCCATGGCGTCGTTCGGGACGGACGGACGTCGTCGTCGCCGTGTGTCGACGCGCGCGGGTCGACCCGATTTCAAATTTCTGGCAATCCGTCCCGGGGACATCCGCGGATGCTGTTTTTGTGTCGTAATACAATAGGACAACCGGAACGTATAATATATGAATACTAAATATATACGTATTGCATCGCATATCGACGTGGTAGGGATACGCTACGAATAGATAGAATTACAAATGCTA
>Ga0255781_10003680_pt1 | contig 11894 bp, 10 predicted proteins | sample 101ome_21_FD_179979 | JGI IMG/M metagenome (GOLD analysis project Ga0255781, IMG submission 179979) | Coastal salt marsh microbial communities from the Groves Creek Marsh, Skidaway Island, Georgia - 101413BT metaG (version 2) | ecosystem: Environmental > Aquatic > Marine > Intertidal zone >...
TGTACCCGTTAGGAACAGCAATAGAGATTACCTGCTTGTCTCCGGGCGGCGTCATGCCAAAGAGATCGTTCTTATCGTGTATGAAATGAACCATGTCTCCTTTTGTGTTTAATACAAACTCATCACCCACGCCCCCAAGACCTTTAGCGGCAGACAGGTGACTTCCCCTTACGTACACAACGCCGTCTTCTACTTTAATTTTGCTCTTAGCTTTCTCAATCATTGCCTGTGCTTGTTCGTAAGCAGATTTCTGACCCTTTGTTAATTTACCTCCAGTGTCTAAAATCTTTTTGTACTTAAAAAACTGAGTAATTTTATCGTAAGATTGTTGCCTACTGTTTTTAGTAGTGTACTTAGAACTTTCTGTCATTTTATTAATGAATCTTTCAGCGGCATTAAGTGGCTTACCAGATTCTTTATTTACCATTGTTTTGTCCATAATTTTAGAAAGAGCCGCAAACTCTACTAACTCGTCTTGACTAAACTCTTTCTTATCAGGAAAAATCTTACGTATCTGTTGCATCCCGTGGAACAAGAAAGATGCTTCAGTCGATTTACCTTTTAGACTTTCTTTAGCAATATCTGAGAATGCTGTAGGATTTCTTACGACAACAAGAGCATCATCAACGCCCTGCGCTTGTTTAATTCTATTCACAACGGTACTGATAACATTATCGTCTAGAGTAATATTGCTTTTTTGTAACTGACCAGAATTAACAACAGCGTTTTTAACTGTAGGTACGTCTAATTCTCCGAAGGCTACTGCCTGAAGACCTTCAAAGTCTTTAATTATTCCTTTGGCTTCCTCCCCTCTTCCGTATTTAATTAGCTGTGTCTGGTCTAACTGCCCTTCCAAGTACGACAAATCTTCTTTAAACTCGCGTAGAAACGTGTTATCTTCAGCGGTCTTGTCTTTCTTTTTATTCAACTTGTTATATCGGCTTATACGCGACTCAGTAATCGGAGCAGCAGACCTACGTACAGACATAGGTACACCTTCTCTACGAGAGGCTACAGCACGAGGGTCTAGAGTATCTGCTACGGCCCTAGGAGCAGTAACACCGACAGACGCTAATTGACCGCCTAGGCCAGAGCCGTAAAAGTACGGTTGTCTGTTAGGTGCTTCTAAAGATAACGCCCTTGTGCCCGTCTTAGCGGCAGCTGCTGCTGGTACTATAGCACCTAAGTCAAGGCCGTATCCAAGACGTTTAGCCATGTCAGGGTTTTGCTGTAGGTATTGAGTGGCTGCTTTTGCCGCCTCAGTATCCATAAGTTGATTACCTAAATCCCTAAGGCCTCTTTTTACAATATCAGGAGTTACTGCAGATGCTGCTGTCATAAACATCTCAGCAGGAACGTCAGCGAATAAACCAACAGCATTGGCTGCCCCCTGAAGCATTTGATCTCCTACGCCAATTTCACCACGGGAATACCTACGAGACTGATTAGAAAAATCTGCAATACGTCTCTCAGCATTTTGACGCATACGTTGTAACATTCCGTCTGCCACTTATTCTTCCTCTTCTCGCGTTTCGTTTATAATGTCTACCAGCAACATTCTATCAGCTTTTAGAGCATTAACAACATTCATATCATCTTGATAAAACTCTATTGCCTTATCCATAGCAGACAGAGTAGACGCGTAAAACTTTAAACGATTCTTTTTCGACAAAGCCCTAGAAGCACCAAATAACAAGGCTCCCGATCCCGCCCCAAGCAGTACGCTTTCAGTCAAAAGTTGACCAGCAACACCACCGGTTGCTACAAGCCCTAAGGCAGTGCCCGGTAGCATGGCTCGCTTCTTTATCGTATCCCACGCTCTAGCAAACATATTACTGCCTTCTTTGGCTCTTCCTTCACGTAGTCTATCTTTAGCTATTAAAAGATTGTGCATACGATCTAACAAGTGATGTGCTTCATCTCCGTCTGTGATGTCTTTTAACGTTTGATTAAGCACGTTTCTTACGTGTTGACCTGCAGCAGTTTTAGCAGATTCAACAGTAGGATCAAAGACCTTTTTTTGACCAGATGTTAAAAACCTGTCAAACTCTCTCCTAACTTCTAGGAGACTTATTGCATCTCCTTTAGTTTTTTGTAGCATCTCAAGAGCAACTGTAGCAAACTCTTTTGCTTTGCTTTGTGCATCAGGACTTAAAAGTTTGTACGCAGGTTGATTACTAAAATCTTCAATAGTTGCTACCATGTCTTGTACAATAGTATCTACGTCAAACTTAGGATTACCCGATTTATTAATGTGTGCTATTAATTCTTTGTCTGCTTGAGTTACTGCACTATTAACCACTTGATGATTATATGTATACGACCTGTTTGGGTTTATGTCTTCAACAGTCTCCAAAACTAAATTTACAGTCTCTTCTTTGTCAGAAGGCACATACACTTTTTTACGTGTAGGGCCAACTTCAATTACTTCTCCTGCACCCTCAAAATTATCAGGACGCATCATCTGTAATATACCGGCCCTAAGTTCTTCAATATTGTTCATGTTATAAGCAGCCTTTGCTCTCCGGGCCTGTGCTGCAAGACTTGCTTGAGGAGTTGAAAGAATACCTACGTCAATAGCTGCTTCAAACTGTTCTGCATCTGCAGGATTCTTCTCTTTCCATTGTGCATAATATTCATAACCTTTACTAAGCGCTGTTGTTGCTGCTTTAACAAAAGATACATCTTTTATTTCATCCCAAGCCATTTCAGCGCCCACGCGGATAGCGTCAGGCAAAAGAATATCTATAGCACCACCAACAAGCGCACCACCTGTTCTAGCAGCCTGAGAAATTCCCAGAGTAGTTGCTTCAACAGCGCTGAGACTTGGCTCTAAGCCCATTTTTTGTTCTAACTCAGTAACTGGTTTGCCTCCGCGAATGACTTCAGCGCGTCGCTGGAACTCAGGAACAGCGCCAGACAAGATTTCACCCGGAGCAAATTCCCCGTATCGCTGACGCACTTGTTCAGAATACGGAGACAATTCCTCTAGACGTTGAGCAAAAGTAGCTTCTGTTACTGGTTCAGCAAAGTCCTCTTCTGTTGCTAAACCAGCAGCAATAGCTTTACTCTTTATTTCTTCTTTAGATGTCCCTTCAGGAACATTCTCAAGAACTGTGCCGTTTGGTAGTGTAACATTCATGCTCAGAGATCACCCCAGTTAACTGTTTTGACGCCGCCCTCTGGAATCTGTACCGCAGGGAAGAACGTAAGAACTCCAGATTGACCTTCACCTAAACCTGATCTTACGTCTTCTCTTACTTTGTTGTACTGGTTAATTTTGTTTACTGCTCCATCTCTAAGAGAATTAAGGATTCGCTTAAGTGAACTTGCGTCTGCTTTAACATCTCCTGCGACAACTTGTCTTGCAAACTCTAAGTCTTTATCCGACAAACCAGTACCAGCACCTAAGTTAGTAATATAGTCTGCAACGCGTGTTGCCGCCATAGCAGCATAAGTTTCTGTGTTAGTTATTCCTTCAAGACCGCCTAAATCTACACCAAATGCTTTTGCGTATCTATTAACATTCAGTTTTACATTAGCCAACGCTCCTGTAAACATATCATCTACCATCGGTAGAGACTCATCAATAGACCTAATGGTATCTGCCGCTTTTATAGCTTTGTCCTGAAGATCAGTAAAGTTTTTAGCACCAACTTTAGCTAATTCAGTTCCCATCTCAGAGGCAATCTGTTCAACTTTTTGCACTTGAGGCGGTGCTTGAGTTAATCCGATTTCTCCCGGCTGCTTCCAACGTTGGTCTGTCTCATCATACACAAGACCGGACTCGTTTACTCTAAAGGCTGCTATCTTGCCATCAGCAGTCATCCAAGATTTAACGTTACCTTTTTCACCCAAGATGATAGCATCAAATTCTTCATCTGATACGTCAGCTAACCCTAGTTCGTTAAACGTCCTAGAGTCAATGCCTGAGGTTTGAGCAATCCGTTGACGAACGGGTGTGCTCTTTGTTGGTACACCTTTTAGTTCTTGCGCTCTAATGTCCTTAGCAATCTCTTTTAGTACTGTTGAATCGCTGGTTGCTAAAACTGTCTCAGCAACACCGTCAAGACCTAAGTCAGTTGCTCTCCTTGCAAGAATGTCTTTACGTTGACTCATAGCTGCTGCTGACTGATTTGACTTAATAATTTCATCAGCTTGTTTAATCATCGCCATTCCTTGCTCAATAGCGCCTTGATTAATTAATGTACGACCGGCATCAAAAAGAGCCTGAGGATTTCTTTCTTGAATACCTGTAACAGCACCTGCTAGAGTTTCTTGTGCTGATCTTCCTTTAGCTGCTTGCGCGGCTCTTCGGAATGTTTCTGCAAGAACGTCCTCACCCCGAATATCATATCCTTGGGCTAGTTGCTCTAGAGCCTGAGGATTATTCATATTTTTTTGTATTAATTGTTCTACTTCTCTGGCTTGCTCTTCTTTTTGTTGTTTTTCTTGACGTTTAATAAGCATACCGCCTAGCCCCTGACCAAAGGCAGAGATAGGTTGACCGATTGCTTGCCCGATATTCTGACCAGATTGTGCCAGCATACCCGCTATTCCAGACATATTAGCCATTGTAATTACTCCTTAAGGGCCAGTAGGCTCGTCTTTAATCAGACCAGTTACCCAATCAAACAAGCCACCGGCGGCTGACTGAGCAAACGGAGATAAGATGCTTCCAAGACCTCCTAGAACACTTCCGTATACTCCTCCGTATAGATTTGCAAGACCTGTCTGCTGTCCCAAAAGACCCTGTAAATTAGCAATCTGAGCCTCAAGACTTAACTCACCTTGCTGCCTACGTGCTACATCAGCCAAGCCAGCGATGTTAATAGCAGGACTAAGAGCAGACAAGAGTGCAGCTTGAGGTGCGTAACTCTGTTGCAAGAATTGACCACCAAGTTGAGCCTGTTGTGCTTGCTCTTGTTGTGCTTGCTGAATAGCAGCTAACATTGCTCTATTACGTGCTTCTCCTTGGGCTTGCTCCATAGCAAACGCTTCAGGAGTACCGCCAAACATAGACGTACGTACACCTAAGCGTCCCTGTTGAGCCAGACGCTCTTCCAAAGCAAGTCTTTGCCGTTCTTCTTCAGGTCGTTGTGTTGCCCTGATACGTTCGTATACATTAGCTTCGCGAGCAGCCGTTGGCATCTGTGCCTGACCAAAAAACTGACCAGCGCCTCCAAACAACTGTTGTTGCATCGCTTGCTGTTCAGGGGATAGTGTATAAGTTGTTCCTGACGGGCCTCCGGTTACACCGCCAACTCCTGATGTAACAGTGAAAGGCTGAAACGAAACATCAGGTGCGCTTATTTGAGGAAGAGGAGTTTCAAATACTCCTGTAACATCGCTAGGGATTATTCCAGTAGTTATATCCCCTAGAATATCGCTTATCCAGCCCATTAGTAAGTACCTCCGTCAATCGTTCCTGTAGACAGAGTTCCCGTAAAGTTTAGCGCAGGGATTGTCACAGTGCCTGTAAATGTAGGTGAAGCTAAGTTAGCCTTAGTTGTAATCGCCGTTGAGATAGCGTTAAACTCTACGTCAAACTCAGTACCGCGAATGATCTTATTTGTATCTCCAGAAGGCAGACTGTCCTTAGCGGTAAAGTTTGTAGTCTTTGTATAATTGCTCATACTGTTTTACCTATTAGTGCTAGTACATTAATTTCTTGGAGAGACAGGGCAGACCCATCAATTTCAGCTTCTAATCCGATGGTTATAATGCTTCCATTGCCTGTTGCTTGAACAGAGTTTCTGGTTGTTAGTTCTCCACCTGTATATTCATCTATGTTAAATTGTGCAATTCCAAAGTAAGCTGGTGTCTGGTTACCGATAGTAAACTCGTAGTTATTAAACGTCGTGTTAAAATCGTATGCCCACTTCATAAAACAAGTAGCGCCACTAGCGCCAACAATGGTAGGTCTTATCTTCTTCAACAGCTTAATCTTAGACGGATCACCAAAGGTAAGGCCGGGACTGTAGTACCTAAAGCGGTACGCCGATAAGTTATCTAAGTAACCAGAGTAAGTGCCTAGTCCATCTGATGTACCTATGTACAGTGTTCCGTCAGTCTTAACTTCAAACGACTTGTGTGGCGCTGAAGTCCATCGTGTAACCCTGTAAGACCCGTTTTCTAAGCGGCCCTTTAGATCAAAACAGTAAACTGTAGATTGATCTGGGAACGCTATCAGGTAAAAAGAGTTCTCAGGGCTGTACACAGAAGCCGTAGGCAATGATCTAGACTCAATTACGTTAATCAACTCTGTCTTGATGTTCAAACTCAAGTCAGACAGAGGTAACGACTTCTCTTGAATAGTACGTCCCAGACTTCTTAAGCCTGAGTTAGACATAAACAACACATCCGTACCAATGTGCTGAATAGAATTTCTACAGATGCACCCAACGCCAGCCACTGTATCAGCCAAAGCCATATTAGCTGGACTAGATGCGTTACCGTACACAAGTATGCTGTGCTTACCAAAGATAATCAGAGCGTTATTATGTGCAGCCAAAGCCCTGATCTCGTCGTATCCATCAGGCCACGCCTTAGATACATCTATAGAACCACTAGAACCACCAGTGAAATCTGTGCCAATCAACAGGTCAGACCAGTAAATAGTCTGAGTGTCTGTAGCGTTGTCTACGATCCAAAGACGCCCGTAAGCCGCAAGAGCCTCGTGACACTTTAGAGTAGCGTCAGTAGCCGTACCGTTAGCTACAGTAAACGTACGAAGACCTGTGGCGTTGTCGTACACCAAAGGGTCGTATCCACGTTGGAAAAAGTAAGCCTTGTCGTTAAAGTTAACAATCTTCCAGTTGTTAGCAGTAATGCTGTAGGCAGCAGGAGTTACATCAGTCAGGGTAGTCGTCCCTGTCATAATCTTGTTGTTACCTGCAGTAAAGATTACCTCGTTACCAGCGTCATCATAGAAGTGATGAATCTTGTGAACGTAATCAGAGCCTAACTCAGTCTTGTCTGTAGTAATAACCTCAACGCCCTTACGCGCAGCAATACGACCACGCTTGTCAATAACGGCGTTGTCAGCAATGTCTGCAAAAGAAGGGTCTTGTGCAATCGGAGAGTCTTCCGTATTGACGCCCTTAAACGCAGGAGCAACTAGATTAATACTCTGTAGCGGCTGTGCCATCCACTAATCTCCTACGGTGTGTACCAGATAGTTTCTTCTGGGTGCTTCTGTGCATCTAGAGCAATAGCATCAGACAAGAACTTATCAGCAATAGCAAAGTACTCTGCTGCTGATGTACCGCCTGTTTCACCACGCTCACGAGCCAACAGAGCAACCGCCATGTGAATTACGGGCTGGCTAGGAATAACAAGCTGATCTGTGTCAGAACTCAAGTCAGCGTTTCTCAGAGTACAGTTGAACCGCAAGCTGTAAACACCGTCTGGCTTAGGGTACAAATCAATCTGAGTATCACCACTGGCATCAACACCGTTGTAAGTGTAGTAATCTGGTGATCCTGACACTGGGTCTTGATTTAGGTACTTGTTGTTAAACCAGTGTGAAGTCTGGTACTCCATAAAGTTATTAGACGTATCGTTAATTACGTCGAGAACCTTGATTTTATTCTGTGAACCAGTAAGGACGTAGTTAAAGATGCCTGAAGTAGTGGTTACTGTCAGGGTAGTTCTAAGTCCAGACCAATCCCAAGCATCTTCTACGATGCGCTTAGAGTCGTTAACAAAGTCACCTACCATTTTACTGTAGGCGTTATCAACAACAGTAGGCACCTCATCTTCCCTGAGGCGTCTAAGTACGTTATTTACTAAATTTAAATATGTCATCTTATGCTCTACCGCCTCTAGAACCAGTAAATATGCCAGCTAAAAAGTCTGTAATCGGGAAATCTCGTCGGGCCAATAACTGAGGAGATGCTGTGACAGCTACATTATACGGTTCAAACATACTTTTTCCACCGCCTAATCCACCACCGCCACCTGCAGCAGCACCGCCTTCTTCTGTTGTTTCTGCAGCAGGACAATCTCCTTCTGCTTCACACTGTCCAGTAGACTCACAGTAAGATTGACCTTCAGGACATTGAGTACACTCTACAGGATTAGCCGCAGCGTACTCAGCACAACTACAATCGTTACACTCAGGCGGCGCTTGGATACACTGATCAAATCCTTGAGGATCTGGCGTAAATCCGGGCTTACACTCGCCACAAGATCCATCAGGGTTTTCTACTCTATTCTGTTGGTCACAAGGTGACGCACCTTCTTCTGGGGTTGTTTCTGGAGCAACGTATCCGGGACAGTTAGATCCCTCAGCGTCTGCCTTAGGAGTACCGTCCGTGCAATGAGTGTCACGACAGGCGTATTCCCAAGAAACCCCAGCAAAACCGCTGGGCTTAGGCTGAGTACAGTCAACACCTGTTTCTGAAGGTGGTGCTGTAGTTACCTTTGGTTGCTTGCAGTCTCCGTTTTCGTGTTCACTGGGTAAACTACCATCTGCACACTGCTCACACCCGCTTTCTGTAGTAGCGTTGTTTGCACAAGGTTCTGGCTCTGGTGTCACAGGATCTGCAACACAACCACCGTTTGCATCGTATGTGCCACTTTCACCTGCTTCTGTTTTACAAGGCTCTCCTTCAACAAAACCCGGTTCAGGGTCTTCACATTCACCAGTAAGATCGTTGTACACCTGTTCGCCCGGACACTCAATAGGTGCTTCTACACAGCCACCCTGACCATCTGGGTCGTACCCTTGGAGACACCCACCACATTTACCTTCGTTTTCAACTATGCCTCCGTTTTTAAACACACTGGCACAATCAAAATCTTTAGGTGTAACAGGAGGAGCCGTAGTAGTAGTTTCGTCTCCAAAGCCTACAGAACCATCTCCGTCAAGGTCAGAATCAAAAATACCTTCGATTTCTTTAATTACTTTATCGCCGTATGTGCCACCAATAATGATGCCTTTAACCCAATCAGGAATACCGCCTGATGACGTAGGGTCTACAGCGCCTTCACCAAATATATCTTTAATTGTATCAATGACACCTTGAGCGCACTGTTTAGTTAACTCTGGGTCGTACCCAACGACGTTACCCTCTGCATCTTTTTCTATTCCAGCACAGCTTGTAATCTTATCAGTAATTTCTGTTACTTTACCAATAGTAGCTTCTGTAACTTGACCTACAGCGTTCTCTGCGCCTTGTGTTAAAACATCAATAATACTTTGGTCTTCTAAACACGTAGAGGCTGCTTTATCGTCGTTTTGCCCTGTATTTGGATTTACTCCAGTTACTCCGTCAGGGCCAGCCATACAATCATTTAGAACTTGTCTAGACGCTTCTTTCCAAGGGCCTGTGACAGTATCAAAGATTTCACCAATAGTAGGTAACTCAAAGATTCCGGGCAACGGAAGCCAATCAGGAATGGGTAATTGAATACCCTTACCAATAACTTTGATGTGTCTTATAATTCCTTCCCAGATACCTCCGTATCCCGGCAAGTCTTCAAAGTCAACTTCAGCACCAAAGATTCCATCGCCAATAGCAGCATCACGAATAATCTGTTTAAGTATAGCGTTATCAACAGTGCCTGTTAGCACTGATACGGCACTTCCGCTAGACGCTAAGTCCGCTTGTATGTAAGGGTTTGTCTCAATTCCCGCGTTGCCGTACTCATTAAAGATTTCTGTTAGTTTATCTGGGTCGCCGTTAGCCGCGTTGATGTCTTCATAAAGACCGGCATACTGAGCGCTGGCGGTCATTTCGTCTACGTATTCTTGAAACCCATCAATATCACTTAAGAAATCAACTTCAAAACTTGCAAGGTCGCGCCAGTCTGCATTACCAGCAGCAATGTCATCAAGAATGCGCATAAATTCTTGGGCTTCTTGTTGACGATAAATTCTATCTATGTCATCTACAGGATCAGTCTGCTCATAAAACGCGCCAAGAAGATCATTAAACAAACCTTCAACAAAGTTGGCCCAGTCAGCACCGTTTTCAAAATTGCTGTTCTCAAAACGCCAAGTACCGTAAGGATTTACTATAGGCCCAGCCATTACTTCTTCTGTCCTTTCAATGCGAGCAACTTATCAGCGCCACGGATGCCAAAGGATGCACTTACCGCCATAAACAACAGGTACTGATACCAGTCAGGCAAGCGGTCTAACTCTGTAAAAGCAACACCAATTCTACTAATGATGTCTAGATCGTTCATACCAATGCCCCACATAAGTGCAACAACAGGTGCGCTAAGAAGCAAAGTAAACCACTCGTCTTTCCACGAGGTAGCACTGGCTTGAGCCATAAGCTGCTCCCAAGACGCAGTGTTCTTAATGACTTCCATCTTGGCTGTGTGTACTGCTGCTTTCTCCTCAGCTTTGTTCTTGAGTACTTGACCCAAGAGGCTGGCTATAGGAGATATAATTGCTTGCCACATATAGTTACCTCATCATATAGACAACGAGGGACGCACAGGCACTAACAGCTATCCAGAAGAATCTCTCTGCGTTCTTAACAGAAGTAGCGTTAGTAGCCACGATGCCAGCTAGTTCCTTGATGTCGTCCTCTTGATCGTCTAACCGCTTCTCGTGTCGATCCATGCGCTTAAACACGGACAACATCTGTTCTTCAACACGAGCAATCTGAGATACTGCTTCAGTCAATTTGTCTAGCTTTTGCTCAATACGATCTAACCGATGTTCTTCTACCACTGTGTACCGCCTTACAACGTAGATGCAAGATTAAACAAGTCATCCATCTGCTCATCAGTAAGCCCGAGAGCCGGTTGCAACACAGCTACCCACACAGAGCCTCTCTCGACGACTGAGGAATACTCCCATTCAGTCTGTACTTTGCTCTTGTCAGGCTCAGGGATCAGCGCAAGTGCATCGTTGATCTGGCTTGCAAAACCCTGCTGTGATAACGCTAGTCGTGCCTGACGCATCGTTACCTTAGCCGTAGACCGCCAGTGAACTCGCTGGTCAGCAGTCATGGTGTCGTAAGTCACATCCATGATGTCTGAGTCAGGCCAGTTGCCTACAGCCGCAGGAGTGTCCTCAGTAGCCGTGAACAAGGCCACAAAAGCACCGTGGTCAGCCGCAGAGTCAATAGCAGACTCCATGTCAGCCTCAGCTTTGCGTACCGCAGAACGATACAGAGAGACTCCTACGGGTACGCTGGTAGACTTCTCAGCGTTACGGGTGATGTACCAGTCGGTGTCCTTCAGCAGACTGTTGGCTTGTGCCTTGACCTGCGCCTTGAAGGTAGACTTCAGACCCTTGGTAACTAAATCGTCACCGTTGTCGTCTGTTGTCGTTACGTCATCAAGAGCCTTTGGCGTATTCGCGTCCCAGAAGAACCGTGAGTCAAAGGGTGCTGGGTCAGCCTCAAACACTAGACCAGCAGCAGTCTTGTCTTCAGTTGACCACGATCCCCAGTTAGTCGGGTGCGTTACTCCGTTGTCATCAGTCCAACTTCGACCTTCGCGGATAACGCGGTTGTTGTAAGTCCATGCCATTGTTGTTACCTCGCGTTAGCATATTTAAAGGGCATCTCTGCGAATGCCATGTAGATGTATGTGCCGCCTGATGCGTTTGTATCTCCGCTAGCACCCCTACGCATTTTAATACCGTTAGACAATATGTCATATCTAGTATTAGTAAACTCCGCATTTGATGAATTAGCTTGTAAATTATCGTCAGGGTCGTTATATGTGCTTCTTGTTGTATCTATTATAGTCCAGTTGGCAGTAGAGTCAGTTCGCCTTGTTAACACAAAAGCTGGCCTAAACCCTGTGTATACAAACGTACCGTCATCACTGCCGTTTCCGGTGTAGCTACCGAACTTTGAGTAGCCGTCTACGCTGTGGAAGGCATATCCTACAAAGTTGGTACCATCACGGTTTCCTTGACC
>Ga0255781_10003681_pt1 | contig 11893 bp, 11 predicted proteins | sample 101ome_21_FD_179979 | JGI IMG/M metagenome (GOLD analysis project Ga0255781, IMG submission 179979) | Coastal salt marsh microbial communities from the Groves Creek Marsh, Skidaway Island, Georgia - 101413BT metaG (version 2) | ecosystem: Environmental > Aquatic > Marine > Intertidal zone >...
TCGGTCGGTTGATTTTGGAGAAGCGGTTTTCGTCGCCGTCCTGATTCCACTGCCAGACTTTGGGTGGGGTATAGGTCGGTGATTCTTTCATGGTGTAGTCATCATAGTCGTCGGGGGTAGGGTAGAGCTCGTCTTCGGCCATTGTATTGCGCTTCTCAAATTGCGGTGAGGGTTACGTGGGGTGAGTTGCTGGTGCTCACCCTCGAGGGGGCAGGCCATGAACCATCGTTAAAAATTCCAGCGTCGTGCCCGCGCGCCGGTGCTCACTCAGCGCCTGATAATCCGGGTCGTTGTACCAGGCAACGGCGTGGGCTTCGGAGGGGAAGGTAAACATCACCATGCGGCCCTCGCGCGGGCTCGCGCCCTCGAAGGTGACCGTATTGTCGTCGTAGGTAAAGAAAGTACCTTCGTGACGCTTGAGAATGGGAAAGAATCCCTTCTCGTACTCGCGATACGTTGCAGCATCCTGCACCGTGAAGTTGGCGACGACATAAACGGGGACATCAGACATGGTGCTCTCCTTATAAACCGGCGTGCCAAGCGGCGACCGCCCGACCAATTTCTTCTGGTGAATCTTCCTGCACAAAGTGCAGGCCTTTTACCGTGACCTCGGTCTGGTTGGGCCAGCTGCGGCAAAACTCCCGCTGCTTACCGACCAGAATCGACCCCGGATCGGCATTGATAAACAGTTTGGGTATTGAGCTGGCGGCCATAAATGCGCCATAGGCCTCGACCAACGCGACCATATGCGCCGGCTCCCCCTCAATCGGGATCTGTCGCGGCCAGTTCAACGTTGGCTGCCGGTGCTCGGGCGTATCAAACGGCGCGCGGTAGGCGCTCATCTCTTCTTCGGTCAGGTCTCGCAGTATGGAGCTGGGCAGCACCGCTTCTACGAACATATTGCGCTGCAGCACGAGATCTTCGCCCTTGGCGGAGCGAAACCCCTGAAAAATCCCTCGCGCGCCCTCTGGCCAGTCTTCCCAAGTGATGGGCATAACGATGGCTTCCATGTAGGCAATGCCTTTAACGCGCTCGGGGTTAAGTCGCGCCCAATGGAACCCCAACCCGCTGCCCCAGTCGTGAATCACCAGGGTCACATTGTGATCGGCACCGATGGTGCGGAGCAGGCCGTCCAGATACTCAAACGCCACGTCAAAACTGTAGCGATCGGGCCCTTCGCTCGCAGGTAGTTTGTCGGAATCACCCTGGCCAATCAGGTCCGGCACGATCACGCGGCCGCAGCCCTCGAGCTCGGGAATCACGTTACGCCAAAGATACGAAGAGGTCGGGTTACCGTGGAGCAGCACAATCGGGTCGCCGGTCCCCGCCTCGAGATAAGCGATGCGCTTGCCATGGACCTGAGCGAAGTGTTGGACGATGGACATGGGGCTCCTCTCATCAGCGGGGCGCCACAACAACAGGGCACCGTGCGGCAGGCCGGTCTGTGGGTGGTGACCCGTGGGCGGTGACCAGATGCTCGCAACTCAACTATTGACAGCTAAAGTGCCATAAAAGTACGTGTGCGACCAGTGCTGGCCCTCGCGTGCAATCACGTGTTTAGCCCCGGGCGATGGGGGCCAACGGGCGAGGGCCGCGGCGTCAGTTTGTGAGCGCGAGCATGTATTCCGCCACCAGCTGGCGCATCGGTTCAGACAGATGATCCTGCGGCGGCATCGTAGGAAAGTCAGGACGCTTTTTGGCCGGGCTGGCGATGTAAGCGGCAATGCCCGAGGCGTCGGCACCGTATTGCGCCTGAATAGCTAACGTGGGTGGCCCAATCAAGCGAATGTTGTAGGCATGACACCCCGCGCAAATACCCTGATACACGAGCTCGGCCCCGGCAATATCCTCCTCGATCACCCGCGGCGCCGCAGGCTCCGGCAACATTTTGGTCACCAGACCCCGGGTGGAGGCTGCGGGTTCGCGCCCAACAATGGCGTCTTTGGCCGCAATGGTGGGGCTGTTGCAGTCGGCCCATTCATCCACGCCAAGGGTGCGGTATGCCGCTCGCCGCGAAATACAGCTACCTCGCGCGGCTTCAGTTGCGCCCTGGTAGGCAAAAATATCCGGGCCGGTGGTTGAGAACTGCGTCAGCATCAACAGCTTCATGTCGCCCTCGGGCGAGGCACCGTTATTGAACATCACGTTATCGCGAATCTGCACTTTGTCTGGGTTGGGGTCGGAGCCTGTATCGCTGGCGATTTCGGTCACAAAGTCCTGACTGGTAATGATGATGCCGGCATTGTTGTTGCCGGTGATCACATTGTCTTCAATGATTACCTCGTCACCCGACATCACAATAATCCCGCTGCCGGCGGGGATCTGCGAGACCAACGAACCCGGAATCCCAAAATTGGGAGTGTTGTTATCGAGCACAAAGTTGCGGCGTACGATGGCGTCGTAGGAGCTCTTGATCGGCAGACCCGGGGTAATAAAGACCAGAATCCCCCCGGTGTTGTTCTTGGCCAGATTGCCCTCTACAAGAACGTGGCGGCTGTTTTCAATCTCGATGCCCGCCACATTGTCGAACACCTGATTGTTGCGTACATCGATGTAGTCACTCATGCCCACGTAGATGGCGGCGTCTTCGATGCCCGATAAAATGTTGTTTTCGATCAGACCGTTCTCGCCAAACTCCGGAAAGATGCCATACACCCCGGAGTCAATAATCCAGTTGTTGCGAATGGAAAAATTATTACCCGCCTGCCCCATAATGGCATTGCCCTTGTAGTGGGTGATCTTGAACCACTCCACCGAAAAGCCGTTGCCGGAATACAGGATTGCGTCGTTGAGCTGCTTGTTGCCATCCAAGTGCGGCCAGTTATCGCCCTCGACCACACCGCGTAGGGTAATGTCGTCTTTGTCGACGTAGACCGTCTCGCTATAGAGACCGGGGTACACAAGTATCTCATCACCGGGTGCGGCCCGATTCACCGCGTCCTGAATGCGGTCGCCTTCCCGGACTTCGATCACCGCGGCCTGCGTAATCGATGCGATATTGACTATCAGGCCGACGGCCAGGGCCGCGGCCCAGTGGTTAACGCGGGTGTTCAGCATGGCGATGGTCGTGGTCATGATGCGGTGTCCCCCGTGGGCGGTCAGTATTGCCCGTGTTTTAGCGGTCCGTCTGTGCGGCCTGCTCGTTGTCTTGCTTCGTGGTCGCGGTTTATTTTTTTAACGCCGCTATGGCAAAGCGGTTACTCCGCAAGCCGGCCATTATTGTGCACCAAATAGTCGGTCGTTGCCCGAGAGACATGAGGGGCGTTGCTCGCGCGCCCAACGGGCAGTCCCGACGGCACTGCCGATGGGATCTCCGGCATAAACCCCTCGTCGGTCAATGCGCCCAAAAACGTCACCAGCAGCGAAATTTCTTGATCGGTTAAGCGGGGCTCCCAGATGTGCCAGTGGATCATGAGCGATTCACCCTCGGGGACCTCGTGCCCGCGGCCACCCGTGTAAAAGGCAGCGGCGTCCGCCAGCGTCGCCTTCTGGCCGCGGTGCATATAAGGCGCGGTGCGCACCGCATTACGCAGGCTCGGCACGCGAAACGCGCCCCGCTGCGTGGCATCGCCGGTGATGGCCCCGGCGCCGGCATCGAGCATTTCACCGGGTGCGTCCGCCACCCCAATCACCGCTAGCTGTTGGTTGGTAAAGAGCGGCGGCGTGTGGCATTCCGCGCAGCGGGCCACAAAGGACCGGAACACATTGAGCCCTGCGATCTCTTCTTCATTCAGTGCTGCGTGATAGCCATGGGCATAGAGGTCGTAGCGACTATTGAGAGAGATCAGCGAGCTCTCAAAAGCCGCAATGGCGGTATAAATCTGCTCGAGTGATATCGGTGTGGTGCCAAAGGCTTGCTCAAACAGCGGGCGGTAGGTGTTGTTGGCGTTGAGTGTGGCCAAAAGTTGCGCTGGGGTATTGCCCATCTCGATGGGCGAGTACAGGGGCCCCTGCATTTGCGACTCGAGGGTTGATTTGGAGCCATCCCACAAGAGCGCTGACAAAAAGCCCACGTTCCACAAGCTTGGTGCGGAGCGCTTGAGTGTTTGCCCTCCAATACCTGTGGCTTGCGCCTGACCATCGGCAAAGCCGAGGGCAGGGTCGTGGCAGCTGGCGCAGGATACGGTGCCATCGGTTGACAGGATCGGGTCAAAAAACAGGTAGCGCCCCAGGTCAATTTGTTCGGGGGTGAACCCCTCGCGCAGCCGGGGTAAGCCGCTTTTGAGTCCTCCCACGCCCGCGTCGCGCAACGAGGCATAGTCGCGGTAGCGGTTGCGGAGGACGCACCCCCCGTTGTTGTTGCGCTCAAAGGACGCCGGGCAAGTGGTGCTCAGCACAAAGACGGCAGAAGGTGATTCGTTGGTGCCGGGGGGTTGGGCTTCAGCGCCACCGGCATGGAGTGTTAATGCAATGAGCGCAGCGAAGGCGCTAAACAATAACTGTGCGCTGAATTTGCTACTCATCGCAGCTACCCCTGTGTTCGCTGCCCAGCATAGGCAAGCGGTCAGGGTCGCTGGGGCGGCAGCGTGCTAATGAAGGCGATGACATCCAGCAGGTCGTCACGGTCGGGGAGTGCAGGGGCAAGCCTCGCCATTTGTGCACCATAGGTATCGTCGGGGTGCTGGCCGCGAAGGCCATCGAGAAAGCCCTGATAAGCCGAGAGCAGATACCAGTCGCTGACCCCTGTCAGCGCTGGGGCGCCCAGCAAGTCGTTACCCAACGCATTGCCCCCATGGCAGGCGCTGCATAGATTGCTGTAGTAGTCCTCTCCGCGAGAGGCGTCGCCTTTGAGGGTGGTGGCGGGCCGGGTGCCGGGCACTTCGCTGGAGAGATAGCTGGCGAGGCCGGCGATGTCCTCGGGAGTGAGGTTGGCTACGCTCAGTGCCATTCGCTTACCGGCGGCATCATCGGGATGCGCGCCGCGCACGCCGCTCACAAAATGGGTGAGCTGGCGGCTGAGGTAGGCGGAGGAGAGCTGGGTGAGTGCGGGTGCGCCCAGGGCACGATTACCTTCGCCCGAGCTGCCATGGCAGGCCACACACTGACCACGCCAAATGGCTTCGGCCGGCGCCCCGGCAAGGGATGCTGTCATCCCAGAGTCAACTGGCAAAGGTGTATTGGCTTCGCCACAACTGAGCAGGCACCCCAACAGGGCGAGCAGTGTGGCGAAGCGATGCACGGCTTACTCGTCCAGGAAGCTGCGCAGGTAGTCTGAGCGGGTGGGGTGGCGCAGCTTGCGCAGGGCCTTCGCCTCGATCTGCCGGATGCGTTCCCGCGTGACGTCGAACTGTTTGCCGACCTCTTCAAGGGTGTGATCGGTATTCATATCGATGCCAAAGCGCATGCGCAGGACCTTGGCTTCGCGCGCGGTCAAGCCGCCCAGCACTTCGCGAGTGGCCTCTGTGAGCCCTTCCTCGGTGGCGGCGTCGATGGGCGACGCGATAGTGAGATCTTCAATAAAGTCACCCAGGTGCGAGTCTTCGTCGTCGCCAATGGGTGTCTCCATGGAGATCGGCTCTTTGGCGATCTTGAGCACCTTGCGCACTTTATCTTCGGGCATGTCCATGCGCTCGCCGAGTTCTTCCGGCGTGGGCTCGCGGCCCATCTCCTGCAGCATCTGGCGCGAGATGCGGTTCAGCTTGTTGATCGTCTCGATCATGTGCACGGGAATACGAATGGTGCGGGCCTGATCCGCAATCGACCGCGTGATGGCCTGACGAATCCACCAGGTGGCGTAGGTCGAGAACTTGTAGCCGCGGCGATATTCGAATTTATCGACCGCCTTCATCAGACCAATGTTGCCTTCCTGAATCAGATCCAAAAATTGCAGGCCGCGGTTGGTGTACTTTTTGGCGATCGAAATCACCAGGCGCAGGTTGGCTTCGACCATTTCTTTCTTGGCGCGTCGGGCTCTAGCCTCACCCATGCTCATGCGGCGATTGATCTCTTTGATCTCGGCGATGGTGAGACCGGTTGCTTCTTCTACGTTACCGATCTGGCGCTGCAGGCGCTGAATCTCTTCTTTGTGTTGATTGATGCGCGGGCCTACGTCTTTCTTGCGCGCAACACGCCCCACCCAACGGCTGTCGCTCTCTGATCCCTGAAAGCTCTTGATGAACTCTTTGCGGTCCATGCGGCAATCGCGAACCACAATGCGCATGATCTGCCGCTCGGGCTCGCGTACTGCTGCCAGGGCAATCCGGGGCTCATCGATGAGCGGATCAAATACGCGCGGGGTCAGCTTAAAGAACTTGAACAGTTCGCCGAGCTTGTTCATCTCGGCAACGGCCTCTTTGTGATCGCGTCCCTTGGCAGCAATCGCCTTCTCGGTCTTGGTGCATTGCCGCTTCAGCGCCGTAAACCGCTTCTTGGCTTCGACGGGGTCGGGGCCCACACTGGCCTCTTCCTCATCGTCGTCATCGGTGCCAGCTGCTTCTGCAGCAGCTGCCATTTCGGAGGCAGAGGGCACATGCTCCGCGGGGTCGAGATAGCCGATCATAATGTCGATCAGCTTGCGCTCTTCCTTGGCGACCAGATCGTATTCGTTACAAAGCTGGCGCACTACGTTGGGGTAGTGGGCCAGCGCGGCCATTAGCTCGCGGATGCCTTCCTCAATCCGCTTGGCGATGATGATCTCGCCTTCCCGGGTCAATAGCTCCACTGTGCCCATCTCGCGCATGTACATGCGCACGGGGTCGGTGGTGCGGCCGGCCTCCTGCTCCACCGCCGCCAATGCCGCCGCAGCTTCGGCCGCTGCGATCTCATCAGCAGAACGATCGCCCTCGGCCATGAGTAATTCATCGGCATCGGGCGCCTGCTCGAACACCTGAATACCCATGTCGTTGATCATCTGGATGATGTCTTCAACCTGATCGGGGTCAGAGATGTCTTGCGGGAGGTGGTCGTTGACCTCAGCGTAGGTCAGGTATCCCTGTTCTTTTCCCTTTGCAATCAGGGCTTTAAGGCGGGATTGCTGATGCACTCGGTCGGTCATTCGGGGCCTGCATGGGTGTGGCAAAAAAAGGACCGCGGAGTATAACGACTTGGCGCGCTAATCACCAACCTGATTGGCGGCAAAATGCCGGCCACTGTTACGCACCTCAAACGCCATTTTTTGACGCAAATCACCCGGTTGGGGCCGTATCTTCATGCCCTAGCAGGAGGAGATACGAGAGGGGCGCAGCGGGCACCCGGTTGAGCAGCAACGTGGGTTCGTGCCGGGTCAGTCTCGCCCGCTGACGTGCCGAGGGTCCTGCCAAGGGGCGCTCTCTGGCCACGGGCACTCAGTGTTTGCCAGAAAGCTTGCGGATTTCCCGGGTTAACGAGAGTAGGGTTTGTTTCTCTTCGCTGGTGAGTTCGGCGTAGGACTTATTTTTAAGCTCGTCGACCTGTTGTCGCGCCGCGCCCAGTGCGGGGTGGCGGCGCAATTTATCAACCAGAGCGATGCAGAGCGCTTCGAGCCCGGCGTCTTCTTCAATGGTCTCCCGTCCGGCAAGGGCGTTCAGAAAATCCCCCTCCGGGGTGCCAAACCAGAATCCGAGCAACGCTGCCGTGGTCACCTCGGGATAGCGGCGAATGTGTGCCACCACCTCGCAGAGTAGCGCTTCATCACGACGGCCTTCTGGCTTTAACACCGTCTCAGGCACCTGGCCAACCAAAGCAGGCTTTAGCACCAGTATCCCCAATAGGCGGTGCACCGGGTTGAAAGAGCTGGGCGACAGGCTCTCTTCGAGTGAAGTATCCGGCGGCATCTCGGTATCGAGCGGCGGTTCGTCCGGGTCAATGGGGGGCGGCCCCTCATCGAGTCCGGTAATGTCAGCTGAGGTATCGCGCTCGGGCACTTGTCGCGGTGCGGGCGGGGGTTGCAGGCGCTTGAGGCTGTCTACATCGATGCCGGTTTTATCAGCCAGCGCCTGATACATGAGTGTTTTGAAAACGCCCTCGGGTAAGCGATGCAGATGTGGCGCGGCGAGCTTGGAGAAACGCGCCCGTCCATCCATGCTCTCCAGATCAAGGCCCTCAGCTAGATGGTTAAACAGGAAGGTCTCCAGCGGGTCGGCGTGGTCGAAGAGATTCTCCAGATACGCTTTGCCTTTGGCCCGCACTACCGTATCGGGGTCCTCGCCTTCGGGCAAAAATAGAAATTTGGCTTGGCGGCCATCTTGCATGGCGGGCAGTGTGGCCTCGAGTCCCCTAAACGCTGCTTTGCGCCCGGCCTCATCGCCGTCAAAGCAAAACACCACCTCGGGCACGATGCGAAATAGCCGTTCGAGGTGGGTCTCGCTGGTCGATGTGCCGAGGGTGGCCACGGCATAGGGAATGCCGAACTGGGCCAGGGCAATCACGTCCATGTAGCCCTCGACCACCACGATTCGCTCGAGTCGCCGGGGATATTTGCGTGCCTGCCAGAGCCCATAGAGCTCCCGTGATTTTTGAAATACGGGTGTCTCGGGAGAGTTCAGGTACTTGGGTTTGTCATCCCCCAGCACTCGCCCGCCAAAAGCAATCACACGGCCCCGCTGATCCTGAATGGGAAATATCACCCGCTCGCGAAACCGGTCGTAAGTGCGCCCCTTGTCGTTTTTCACCAACATGCCCGAGCGCATGAGTAAATCCTGCGCGCTGTCATCGGTGCCGTTGGCCTGCAACAGGTTGTCCCAGCCCGCCGGGGCAAAGCCAATGCGAAAGTCCCGGGCAATCTCACCGGTGAGGCCGCGGCCCTTGAGGTAGTTCACCACTTTATGGCGCTCGGGGTGCTGGCGTAGCGCGCCCTCGTAGAATTTGCTCGCGCGCTCCAACGCCTCATAGAGCGGCTTATTCTGATCCCGTGGCGGTTCGCGCCCCTCTCTTGGGTCTTCCTGGGGGATCTCGAGGCCTACGCTGTGCGCCAGCCCTTCCACCGCCTCGCGAAAATCGAGGCGCTCGTAATCCATGACAAAGCCCAGCGCATTGCCTCCCGCGCCGCAGCCAAAGCAGTAGTAAAACTGGCGCTCGGGGTTTACTGAAAACGAGGGGGTTCGCTCGTCGTGAAAGGGGCAGCAGGCGGAATAGTTTTTGCCCGCTTTTTTGAGTTTTACGCGACGATCAATGACCTCGACGATATCAAGGCGATCCAGCAGGTCATCGAGAAATGCTTGTGGGAGTCTTGCCACGGTCAGGTCGTCGGAGTCGCTCGTTCACGAGCAGTGCGGTCAGCAGCCCGTGGGGTTAGTCGGTTGGTGCATAGGCGGCCAGTGTGACCGGCTGACTGGGGGAGGGCAAGCATCGTTGTATCTGGGGTGCGCTCGGAGGACGGCGCACAAGTTTCAGGCGCCGAGCTTGGCCTTGACCCGCTTGGAGACCTCGCCCATATCCGCCCGGCCCTGCAGTTGCGGCTTGAGTTTGCCCATGAGGGCACCCATGGCCGCCATGCCCTCGGCATCAATGCCTGCCAGCGCCCCATCAATCATCGCGTCGATTTCATCGGCGGAGAGTTGTGCGGGGAGGAAGGTTTGGATGATGGTGATTTCGGCGTCTTCCTGCTCGGCGAGCTCAGGACGCTCGGCATCCCGAAACTGCTTGGCAGAGTCGCGGCGCTGCTTGACCATTTTGTCCAAGATGGACAGGGCGCGGTCGTCATCGATCTCGATGCGCTCGTCGACTTCGACGCGTTTGAATTCAGCTTGGATCAAGCGGATGGTCGCGAGGGTTTGCTTCTCGCGGGCTTTCATGGCGGCTTTCATGGCCGCCTTGACTTGTTCTACCAGTGAGGGAGCGTCACTCATGGGCTGGCAATCGCTCAATTAATCGAGCGTGCGGGCACTGAATCAGTAGAGACGCTGACGCTTGCGGTTTTCGCGCAACACCTTTTTGGCGTGGCGCTTGACTGCCGCGGCGGCGGCGCGCTTGCGAATCGTGGTGGGCTTCTCGTAGTGCTCACGCTTGCGCACCTCGGCAATGAGGCCGGCTTTTTCGCAGGAGCGCTTGAAGCGACGCAAGGCAACGTCGAAGGGCTCGTTTTCTTTAACCTTAATCGAAGGCATTCATCTGTCCTGTGGTCTAAAAACCGCGCCCAAAAGTCGCGGACCCGTTTTGAGGGCGCGCAGTATAGGCGCGAAGGCATCATTTTGCAAAGCACCGAGGCATGTAAGTTTTTGCCCCTTTTCGGGGCCCGAGCGGCCGGATAACAGGCCGAAATAGCGCCAATTACGGCGATTTGCCTTTACTATGCGGCTTGCTGAGCGCCTGGGCTCCGCTGTGGCGGCTCTGGCGGTAGGTATGCTTGTGAGCAGGTGGTCTAAAGGCACAAACAGCGCGCTGTTCATCCAGAGCCCGGCCCTTAACCTGGGGAGTGACTGCGCTTGACCCTGTTGCGTTGCGCGCACCGGGGGTAAATACCGGGCGCAGCAGGTAGTGGTGGGGTGGTTTGTCGCGTGCAGCGCTGATGACATAAGTAAGTCGAAGAGAGATGACATGCGGGTACTGGGTATAGAAACCAGCTGTGACGAGACAGGCGTGGCGCTTTACGACACCGAGCGCGGCCTGCTCGCGGACGCGCTGTACTCGCAGGTGGAGATCCATGCCGAGTACGGGGGTGTGGTGCCCGAGCTCGCGAGTCGGGACCATGTGCGCAAAACCCTGCCGTTGATTGAGCAGGTGCTCGCTGAGGCGGGGATCGACCGCACCGCGATCGACGGTGTGGCGTACACCGCGGGCCCCGGGCTAGTGGGTGCATTGATGGTGGGTGCCACGCTGGGGCGCGCCATCGCCGCGGGGCTGGGCGTGCCTTGCCTGGGCGTGCACCACATGGAGGGCCATTTGCTGGCGCCTATGTTGGGTGAGCGCCTCGGTGAGCGGGTACCCGACTACCCCTTTGTCGCGTTGTTGGTCTCGGGCGGCCATACCCAGTTGGTGCGGGTCGATGGCCTCGGCCAGTACAGCTTGCTGGGTGAGTCTCTGGATGATGCCGCCGGCGAGGCCTTTGACAAAACCGCCAAGATGCTAGGTTTGCCCTATCCCGGTGGCCCCCATGTCGCGCGGCTTGCCGAGCAGGGAGATCCGTCGCGCTTTGATTTTCCTCGCCCCATGGTCAAGCAGGGTGGGCTCGACTTCAGCTTTTCGGGGCTCAAGACCCACACTCTCACCACGGTTAAAGCCTGCGAGGCGGCGGGTGAGCTGAGCGACCAAGACAAAGCCGATATCGCCCGGGCGTTTGAGGCGGCGGTGGTGGACACGCTGGTGATCAAGTGCCGGCGTGCCCTCAAACAGGAGGGCCTGAAGCGTCTGGTGATGGCCGGGGGGGTGAGCGCCAATGTGCGTTTGCGTGCCGCGCTCGAGCAGAAGCTGGGCAAGGAAGGGTGCGAGGTGTTTTACCCCGCCCCAAGTTTATGCACCGACAACGGCGCCATGATTGCCTATGCCGGCGCCCTGCGTTTATTGGCCGGCGAAATGGATAGTGCCGATGCGGAGGTGCGACCCCGTTGGCCGATGACCGAGCTGACCGCTCCCATGGCGGCGGCATAATAGTGGACACGGTTTTTATCAAAGGCCTCAAGGCCGCCTCGGTGATCGGTTGCTACGACTGGGAGCGGGATATCCGCCAAACGCTGGTGATTGATCTCGAGTTGAAGGCCGACTTTGCCCGCGCCGCCCAGAGCGACGCCTTGGAGGATGCGCTGGATTACGCGGCGATTTCGCAACGCGTGATTGCTGCCTGCGATGCTGCGCGGTTTCAGTTGCTCGAGGCACTCGCCGATCATTTGGCGGCGATGCTGTTGACTGAATTTGCGATTGCGGGCCTGCGCATGACCATTACCAAGCCCGGCGCGGTGCCTGAGGCCGAGGGTGTGGGCGTAGTGATTGAGCGCGCGCGTTAACGCACGCTAACTCATAGGGCGCTTGCAGCGCGATGACT
>Ga0255781_10003691_pt1 | contig 11875 bp, 10 predicted proteins | sample 101ome_21_FD_179979 | JGI IMG/M metagenome (GOLD analysis project Ga0255781, IMG submission 179979) | Coastal salt marsh microbial communities from the Groves Creek Marsh, Skidaway Island, Georgia - 101413BT metaG (version 2) | ecosystem: Environmental > Aquatic > Marine > Intertidal zone >...
GCGGCGTCGTCGATGATCTCGAGGTGGTGGTCAAGGTGGGTGTGGGATCGTTCGCGACGCCGGAGTGCGTCGCGACGGCGCAGAAGACGGCGCTCAAACTCGGCAACGTGGTGGAGGTGGTGGGAACGCTGACGAGACGACCGCCGGGAAGTCACGGGGAGTGGAGTTTGGCGTGTGAACGAGTCGTCGGCGTCGTCGAGTCGTGGGCAGAGGCGAACCCGGGACGCGCGTTCGCTCGGGAGGCGGTGGAGGGAGCGCGCGGGGATGAGTCTCCGGATGCGACGTCGCGAGCGAGCGGGAAGGACGCGGGGCCGTGCAAATTTTTCATCAACAACGGGTACTGCGCGAAAGGGGACGCGTGTAAATACGCGCACGATCGCGCGATGCAGAGGAATTGGATCGCGGAGAGAAAGGCGAACAGGAGGCAGCTCGCGTTGGAGTCGGGAGATCCGCACGGCGAGTCGGTGGCGAGTAAACACGCGCGCGCGGGAAAATTTACGAGTTGGTTGGTGGACAAGTTCGGCGTCGACGTGTTAAACTCGGGAATGGGCGTCTTGGACGTGGCGGGCGGAAGAGGCGACGTGTCGTTCGAATTGCATACCAAGATGGGGATCAAAAGCACGCTGGTAGAGCCGAGAGCAAGGAAATTGAACAAGCATCAACACAAGTGGCTCAAAGCCGAGGCCAAGCGATTGAAAACGGACGCCCCGGATACCGATTCGTGGCTCTGCGAACAAATCAAGACGGAATTTTCGAGCGAAAATTGGCATCTGTTCAAAGATTGCTCCGTCATCGTCGGCATGCACCCGGACCAAGCCACCGAACCCATCATCGATTTCGCCATCAAGTTTAAGAAACCGTTCGCCGTAGTTCCGTGTTGCGTTTTCCCAGACCTCTTCAAGCACAGACGCGATCGTCAGGGGAAACTAGTCACCCAAAGAGCATCTCTCGTCGAATACATAGCCGATAAAACGGGAGGTGAGGTCGAGTATCTCGACATAGAAGGTGCGAATCAAGTCGTGTTCGGTACGCCGACGGAGTCTTGAGGATGCACCGGCGCCGGCCCGGCCGCCGGCCGCTTGTATTACAATCAGTATTAGCTTCATCATCGATATATGGCGGTAACCACACCGAGCGCCATCGTTTTACCAGCCATGCGAAGTGTGATTTGGCTCAAAGTGGGAGAAACTTCGACCGGCTCGACGCAAATATTGCGAGACGTGCGCACGCGCAAAATCGCGCTCTGTTCGCGCGTGATGCACCTCGGCTTCGACTTGAGCACCTCTCCGGTCGCAGTGTCTACTTGAGCGATGAGATCGTCGATCGTCGCATCACACGTGAGCATGTGAGAGTGCAACACCACCTTTGAACCTTTGAGCAACGGAATGCGGAGAACGTCGGTGGTGAGCACGCGAATTTCAATCTCATTCGTCGGCGTGATCGGGTACGATGCGTGACACAACACGCTGCCCACTTGCAAGTGTCGCGGGTCGATTTCACTCAAACCGACGTCCACCGACGTTCCGATCGGGGCGAAATCGACCCTCATACCGTCCACCTCGAGACATTTAACCGTGGCGGTGACGTTTGCCGGCATCACAAGCAATTTTTGCCCCTTCGTCATGCTCCCAGACTCAATTTTACCTCCGCACGCCGCGTTACCGAGTGAACGCACTTCGGTGACGATGTCCGCGATCGGCATTCTCAGCGGCTTGGGTTCACCGCGCGATGGAGTTTTCAACGAACGCAACGAGTCCACCAGCGTTTGACCGCGGTACCACGCGGAAAGCGCGTCGGGCAAAGGTGCATCTTCTGGTGTAATGTTCGCGCCCTCTATTCCCGACACCGGAATAAACGTGACTTGGCCATCGTCGAACCCCACTTCATCGATCAGGAAGCTTCGAAGTGCCTCGCAGATGTGCTCGTACCGGGATTTGTCGTACTCGACGGAATCCATCTTGTTCACCGCAACAATCAAAGAATGCAAACCGAGAGATTTCGCGAGTCGCGCGTGCTCGCGCGTTTGACCGCCGTGTCCCGCTTTACCTTCAAATCCATTCTCAAAACCACCCACGGCGCCATCTATGACTAAGACGCCGGCATCTGCTTGCGATACGCCGGAAATGGCGCTCGGCACGAAATCTCTGTGCCCCGGCGCATCCAACACAACCAATTGTCTGCGGTTATCGAGAACGCATCGCTTCACACTAACGTCTATGGTGACTCCACGCTCGCGCTCCTCCGGTCTCGAGTCCATCACCCAAGCCCACGCGAAGGACGATTTCCCGCTCGCCTTGGCGTCGCGCACGTTCTTGTGCACCGATCTGTCGTCGACAGCCTTCAACGCGTACAGTAGACGTCCGCTCAGCGTCGATTTTCCCGCATCGACGTGACCCAATATCACCACGTGCACGTCTCCATCGTCCGAGGCGTACGCCGCGCGTTCCTGGGACGATGGTTCGTACCCGGAGAACGTCGTCGACTCGCCGCCCACTCTCGCCTTTACCGCAAACTCCGTGCGTAACGCCTCTTCCACCTTCGCCGTCGCCGTCGAAGACGACGCGCGAGCGTGGACCAAAGTATCACCGCCTGTCCTCTTCGCTCTCGCCGCGAACGCCGCCGCGTCCGGCGAAGGCGTATCGAACGCGAACGCTCCCGCCGTTCGCTCCCCAGTCGGTACGGCGGGATACCTCGCGTTCTCCTCCGCGTCTCGTCGCGCCTTGACCTCCTTCGCGCCGACGAGTTTCGTCTTCGGGTTCGTCTTCATCACCTCCATCGCCTTGGATGGTCCACGAGCCGCGCTCGCGCCGCCGGCGCCCGTCGTCGTCGTCCCGGACACATCGCTCAAACCACGGGTTTTTCCTTCCTCGTCGTACTCATCGTCGTCGTCGTCGTACTCGTCGTCGTCGTCGTACTCGTCGTAGTAATCGTCCTCCTCGTCGTACCACCCGCCCTTGCGCGACATCACTCGAGCGGTGTCGACGACGTCGCGACGGATGTGACGACGACGGGACGGATGTGAGACGAACACGCCGCGAGCCCGCGGGACGGGACACTTTGACGCGCGATGTTGTCGACGCCCGCGCGCGCGCCGACGACGATCGGCGGTATGGCGTCTCGCGGAGGCGCCGCGACCGCCGCGCGGGGCGCGCGCGCGATGGCGGGCGCGCGACGCGCGATACACGCGCGGATGATGAAGGCGTCTCATCGCGGGTCGGCACCGCGTCCTTCGAGCGCGATGGCGCGCGTGCGAGGAGGCGTGGTGCGCGTTGACGAGCGCGCGTCGATCGTCGCGCGTGGGTTTGGGTCCGGGCGATCGTCGAGAGACGCCTACGACGGCGAGTTTGAAGCGCTCGCGAGGGGCGACGAGGCGGTGGACGCGAAGATGAACTCGGCGCCGGGGGCGAGAGTCGAGAGCGATGATTTGAACTCGGATTTACGAGACAGAACGTTGCAGGCAATCGAAAAGGCGAATTATCGCGCCACGGTGGGTGACGTGAGCGCGATTTCTGGCGCGAGCGTGTTCGACACGCAAAAGGCGTTGAACGCTCTCGCCGCCGACACGGGGGCGACGTTGGAGGTTTCCAACGTGGGAGATCTCACGTACGTTTTTCCGAAGTCGACGAAAGCGATTTTGAGTTCAAAATCGTTCAAGATGAAGATGGAGCCGGTGATGAGTGGGGTGAAGAGTTTGGCGTCGTACCTGTTCCGTGTGGCTTTTGGAACGTCCCTCGTGGCGAGTATCATGATTGTCTACACCGCTATCTTCGCGCTTTTATCCGCGCAGCGCTCCGGAGATCGCGACGACCGCGGTCGGTCGTACGGTGGGCCGAGGTTTTACTTCTATCCGTCGGATTTGCTGTGGTACTGGGATCCGTATTACTATCGCAGACCGCGAAGACGGGACAGAGAGATGAACTTTTTCGAGTCTGTGTTCAGTTTCGTCTTCGGGGATGGTGATCCCAACTTAGATTTCGAAAAACGTCGATGGGAATTAGTCGGTCGCGCCATTCGAAAGAACAAGGGGGTGATGACGGCGGAACAACTCGCGCCGTACTTAGACACCGCCGGCTACGAGGACGAGTCCTTTGTGTTACCGGCGCTCACACGTTTTGAGGGTACCCCGGAGGTCAATTCCGTGTCGGGATCGATCATCTATCGGTTTCCAAACATGGAGTCGACCGCGGGGAGAGTCAGCGCGGTGGGTCGTGGCGACAGCGATGCGTTGGTGCAAGAGGAACGCTGGGTGTTTTCTCTCGCGGAACCATCGCAGCGATTCCTCGCCGGTTTGCTCGGTGTTGCGAACATCGTCGGCGTGATCATCCTCGCGAACATGATCAACGATCCAAAATTGATGTATCACAGCCGCGAATACGTCGAGTTGGCGCGTTCGTTCGCAGGTTTGCTTCCCGGCTTGTTCACGTACGGGGTCCTGTTCTTCGTCGTGCCCGTTTTGCGAGTGATCCGCAACATGGGCAAAAACCAAGCCATCGACGCCCGCAACAACGCTCGCTTGCTTGCGGCTCGAAGAATCGCAAATCCCGAGCCTCGCCTCGCGGCTAAGCTCGCCGCAGCGTCCTCCGCGTCTTCCCAGCGAGTCGTCGGCGACGCCGTGTACACTTCGAAGGAAGGCGGAGGGGACGATTTCGAGCTCTCTGACTTCGATAGGCGCTTGCGCGAACGTAACTAAGTCGAAATGTAACATTTTCTCTCGCTTATCGCGGTTTACACTCTCTACGTTTATCGCTAATGACTCGCGCCGCGCGAATCGTTCTACCCACTCCGATCCGCACGTGCGGGACTAAATCGGCGTCAGAAGCTGCAAAATACTCGGCTTCGGCGTCGTGTTCATGCCGACGATGATGATGGCGGGGATGAGCGCGTAGTGCAGCGCGTCCGACGCCAAGACTTGCGCGATCGTGCGCTTGATGGAGCTCATGACGACCCGAGTCTCGTTATGAGGGTTTGGAGGGACTCGCGCGTCATCAGTATGCGTTACAACATTTAAATTTCGTCGTCTCTAGAGAGTACGTCGGCGACTATGGTGCGAAGGATGTTTTGTCCGTACACGATCACGGCGAGATTCAACACCGGTGCGGCTTTCCGTGCGATTTGGTCAATCACGGGGCGGAGCGCGGAACCGCCGACGGACGAGAGGTGGCGTTCGATTCGCCGAGACACGGCGGCGCTCTCGAATCCGTGAAGAAGACGAACCGTGAGCGCTCGTCTCAAACAGTTGACGATGGTCAACGACATTTGGTTGTCGTTCGCGGTGAGTTTGGCGAGCATGTTGGTGATCGTTTCAATTCTTTCCGTGTGCGCAAGTTTGGACTCTCGGATGACAGCCGCGACCTTGGCAAGCTCTTTCGCTCGGTTCTCCTCTTGAAAAGACCGAGAGACGCGATCGACGAGGACTGAGACGAATGCGACGTCCACGTCGCTGGCAAAAATTTCTTTGGATAAAACGACGCACGCGGAAAGGATGTGCGCTTCGTGGAAGAGATCGAACATCATCTGGATGCGCTCCTCGTCGAGCGCCAATACCTCTGGGAAGAAATTTTGGACTCGCGCCGTGGGACTTGAAACAAGCCTTGAGAATGCAATTCGCACGACGCCGTCGACGGTACACACCCCGACCGGGTCCAAACTCTGTTTGACGACGACGCGAGCGCTGCTGTCGGACGTCGCGTGATTTTTCGGTGCCTTCAAGCCGCTTTGGAGACGCATGCCCGTCCATTCTCTTTCGACGGAGCGCAAGAGCGGAGTCAACTCGGCATCCATCGCGTGCAATTCGCTCGACACGGACTCTATCCACGCCATCGTGCGCGGCGCCGCCAAGGAAACGCGTGCAATGTTCGTTTCTTCGCCAGGCTGGAGACCAGAGCGTTCCAAGAACCGACCGAGAGCGTGTTCCGCTCCGTGAGAGACGGACGTTGAAAGCAGCTGTCTCAAGCCGTCAATCGTCAAGTTGACAACGTCCAGATGCACGTGTTTTATGACAATCTCTTGAAATGTAAACAAAAATTCCAACGAATCCACGACACTTTTCAGAACGCGCTCTCTGCCGCTGTCGAGCGTCAAGCCGTCGAGAAGTTTACCGTATTCGACATCCAATCGTACGTCCGACGCGTGTCGAACGCTCTCGGCGAGAGTCTTCAGAATCGAGTAGCCAAGCGCCAAAGCCGAACGAAGCGCTTCGCACGCATCGGCGAGATTACGATCGACGTGGGCAACGCACGTCTCGAGGTCTGCACCGTCGATGTTATGAAGTTCGTTTTGAATCGACTCGACGCGACGCTCGTCCAACGTGCCCAGAGGTAAGCTCGATAACTCGCCTTTGATGGTTTCTTTCCATTCCTCGACCAAAGCGCGCACGCAAGAAGTATCCATTGGATCACTCGTCAGACTCTCGTACGTGACGTCCCAAAACGCCCTCGTCACGACCTTCGCCACCGCGTCGCGCGGAGTATCGACGGCGCGCTTTTCCAGCTCGACGCGCCACTCCGGGTCGAGCATGAGTTCGTGCAAGATTCGATCTTTTTCAGCGGCGTTCGTTTCGGACTCGCGCGACGCGTCTCCGAATTGCGTCTTGTCGCGGGAAATTGCGCCGTGTGTCTCGGCGCTTTTCGTCTCCCTCGCCCGTCGGCGCCGCTCGAGATTTTCATTCGGTGGCGAGGAAGGAGGTGCTTGTTTCGACTCTTTGTCTCGACGCACGCGATCGATCATGACGTCGAACTCGTCGACCGCTCTTTGCCCGGACAGAGTAAACAACCTTTCTCTCAAGAGCGTTCGATCGCGCGCTTGGGCTTCTCGAATCGCGTTTCGTTCCTCCCCGAGGTCGACGTTCGCGTCGAGCGCGTCCGATCCGCACACCGAAAGCATCGAACTCTCCATGGCGACACCGATTCGCACGAGTTCGCGTTCCAACGACGCGGCGTCTTTCACTTTCCACACGTGAAAATGATACTCCATGCCGTGCCAAGCGCGCTCGAGTCGAAAGATGTCGTCGCTCTCGACGCGATCCTCCGCCGCCGCTCGAGCCAGTCCTTCGAGCGCTCCCACCAATTCGCTCGACGCCTCAGACAACGCCACCTCCTCCTCGGGCGGTTCCACATCCCCCGCACGAGTCCCTCCGAGCACCACGTCCCCGTGACGCGCGATGGCGTGCGCGCTCAGCACCACCCTCGTCCGCAACGACCGCGCAAACGTCCCGTCGAGCAAACTCTCCGCCGTCTCGAGCCATCTCGTCGTCGCCTCGAGCACTTTCTCATCGGTGATGACCGCGACGAGGTCTTCCCACTCGCGTTTTTCGCACAAGTTGACGTCCAAGTACCCTCTCGCCGCCTGTAGAAAAGCGTCAGTCGGTCGGTTCGTTCCCAGTCGCGTCGAAAAAGCGCCCCAGCCACCACGTAACCGACGCTTCGTGGACGAACGAACCGTCGCACCTCTTCCACATCGCGTCCGCGTCTCGGACGTCGCGCGCTCTCGCGCGAGCGGTCGAGACTCGAACGCGGCGACGTCTTTCTCCTCGACCGCTCGTCGAATCTCGCGCGCACGCGACGAGGAATCTCGCACCGAGGCGCGTCGAGGTCGATGACGAGGCGTCTCGACACGACGCGCGCGGGCAAAAAAAAGGATGACGACGACGACGACGCGGACGCGGACGCGCGGTCGTCGGCGCGCGCGCGCGTCTCGGACATTTCTGTGCGTTCGCGTATTCGTTCGGTCGATGGGTTCGCGTGAGTCGACGACGACGGTCGGTGCGGCGACGACGTGTGAGGACGAGCGTTTCGGGGCGGTGGGGGTCGACGACGGGACGGGTCGGGTCGGAGGGCGACGACGGAGCGAGTGAATGGATGGATGGATGGATGGATGCGCGGAAACCTAGGTGAGATGCAAACTTACAACACATACATGCATGACGCAGAAAACAGCGACGTGCGAAAGAATCGAAGAATCGAATATTCATCAGAGCCCGAGCGGGTTTTGCAGCGCCTCGCTTTGATCGAGGCCTTGCCAACAGTTGAGCGCCATCTTGGTATCTTCAATGTTGTACGCGTCGTCGTCGTCGCTAATCTCGCTCCCATCGGAGGAGATGCGCAAGTTGACCTCGGGCGCGCCGCTGAGCTGCGCCGGGGCGAGACCATCGCCCAGGAACGCGCGAATCCTCTCCTCGATGGCTCTAAATCGCTGCTCGGCGCGCCCAATCATCGCCGTGAGCACCTCGGTGCTGTAAAACGGTTGCTGCAGCACGTTTCGCAGAAACGGCGATCGAAGCGCCAAGCTCGATCTCTTATCGTGCTTTTTCAAAATTTTCACCAACGCCGCGTAGTTCAGATTCGTCCAGTGCTCCAAGAGCACGAGCTCGCCGTGAAAGTTGGCAAACTTTTGACACATTTGAGTATCCGCGGCGAGACACTCGTTGGTGTACGAACCCGCGCTCTTCGCGCTCGCGATGCGCTCCTCGTTCTGTTCAAACAACTGCACCAAGTGTCCCTCCTTCATCACGATCTCTTCCTCGCGATTCATAAAGAATTCGTTAAACTTTCTCAGTTCATTCGTCAACGCCTGCACGAAAGCCTTCTCGCCGTGCGGCAGATCCTTGACGCTCGCGAACGTCGCCTCCGTCCCTTGTTTCACCGGTATATCCTTCAACACGCGCTTCAAGAGTTTATAATCCAAAAACTGTCCACATCACGCGCACACGTCGCCGTCGTCATCGTCAGTCACCGCCTCATTCGCACCCGCCGCCCCGATCCCCCCTCGCGGCGCGGAACGGAATATTCCTCGAGCGAGGGGAATAATCACACCCTTCACGCGCACGTCCGTCTCCTTCGCGTCGCTCGCGCACACGCACCTGTTCTCGAACGCTCGGCTGCGTCGACGCCGTCGTCGCGGCGAAGAGATGGCCGAACTTCATCAGCCGTCGCCGTCGCCGTCGCCGTCGCCGTCGTCGAGGACGGTCGTCGTCGTGTGCCGCCGGCGACCGACGACGCGGCTGTCCGAACGTACATACATACATAGACGTGACCGGGTTTCATACTCGTAGTGTATGTGTTTTAGTCCATTGTAATGTACACACATCGAACAGGCGGGTCGTCGATGACACAGGCGAACACAAAAAAGAGTGTGTGTGTGTGGTTTGAGTGGTTACGTTAAAAGTTTAGTGCGGTGGGAAACCTACTACGCGTGTGTGTGAGGAAAAAAAAATACTCGCAAGCACAGTAAACAATGTCGTCTATCGAGTGATGAGGGTGATCGTCGTGTCAATGCGTCGCGAGACGAACGTCGACGTCGACGTCGCGCGAAAGGGGCGACGAGGACGAGGACGTCGGGACGGGATCATCATTGACGACCCCAGCCGGAGCTGCTTCCGCCGCCGCCGCCGCCACCGCCGCCGCCGCTGCGGTAATCTCTACCCCCGAATCTATTACCCCCACCGCCGCGTCGGCGGCCACCGCCGCCAAAGGAGTGGCCGGAAATTTGCGTCAACCACGTCGGCACCTCTTGGTTGGCTTCGCTCATGAGCTCCATCAAAGGACGGGCGATGTTACCATCCTTGGATTCCAAAAAGAGCGCGGTGGCTTGTCCCTTCTTACCCGCGCGTCCGGTACGACCGATGCGGTGGGTGTAGTCGTCGATGTCCGACGGCAAGTCAAAGTTGATGACGTGGGTGACGTGCGGAATGTCCAAACCTCTCGCCGCGACATCAGTGGCGACGAGAATCGGAGTCTTTCCGGCCCGGAACGAGCGTAAAGCGGACTCGCGCTCTTGCTGCGTGCGATCACCGTGAATGCTCGTGGCGGGCTTACCCTTGGAGTACAAGAAATCCTCCAATTGATCCGCGCCGCGCTTCGTCTCGACGAAGACGAGCGTCAAGCCCGGCACCGCCTCGACCAAGTCGAGGAGCATTTCGCTCTTTTCGTGGTACGAGTTGACGCGCTCGACCGTCTGAGTGATCAAAGCGTGCGAAGAACCGACGCGACCGACGGTGAGGAAGACGTAGTCGTCCAAAAAGTCGGAAGCCATGCGTTGGATTTCTCTCGGGAACGTCGCCGAGAATAACATAGTCTGGCGCTCCCCGCACGGCGGCATGTCGCGACCGTCGACAATCTCACGAATTTGCGGTTCGAAACCCATATCCAACATACGATCAGCCTCATCGAGGGCGAGGTAGCACACTCGGCTGAGCGAAATCTTCGCGCGATCGATGAGATCGATCAAACGCCCCGGAGTGGCGATGAGCAAATCGCACCCTCTCTCCATGGCGCGAAATTGCTCGACAGCCGGCGCACCACCGTAAATGACGCACGAAGCGACGCCAGTTTGGTACGCAAACTTACGAGACTCGGCGTGAATCTGGCTCGCCAACTCCCGCGTCGGCGAGAGCACGAGGGCGAGCGGGTACGTCTTGCGGTTCATGTGTCCTCCCTGGAGACCTCTCTTGAGGATTCCGGCGATGATGGGGAAGCAGAACGCAGCCGTCTTACCCGAACCGGTCTGCGCGCACGCCATCAAATCTCTACCAGCAAGAGACGCCGGAATGGCGTACTTTTGCACGGGCGTCGGGTTCTTGAACTTACATCTCTTCACGTTTGCGTTCACGCTCGACCCGAGGTCGAGGTCTTCAAAGGAGGAGATCGGCGCCGGCACGTCTCGTCCACTCGTCTCTACAGGAATATCTTCGTACAAATCAAAATCCAAACCGGTGTTTTCACCCGTAAAAATCTTCGTCGCCTCCGAGTCCGGATCATTTCGCGCCGCCGCTCGCTCCTCCGCCTCTTGCTCGGCGAACGGGTTGTCCTCGCGTCTAAACCTCGAGCGACCGGTGTCCCAACCTCCGCCGCCGCCGAATCCGCGATCTTCTCTGCGCCCGAACGACGTTCCGCTGTAATCCTCACCGCGCGAGAATCTACCGCCACCACCGCCGCCTCCCCATCCTCCGCCGCCTCTCTCTCTGCCGCCGTCCCAGCCGCCCCCTACGCGCGCGCGCGCGACGAACCGTCGCTCGCTTTGTCAGTCTCGCGTTCATCGTCTCGTCGTCGCCGATCCCCAAACCTCCACCGCGCGCGAACGCATCCGCGCACCGGTCTCTCTTCCGATCTAACCCGACGTCACGGCGCATCCACGCTCTCCCGCGTCCTCTCGCGCGCGCGTCGCGCCCCTCACCAGGGTTTACACCACACCACACCACCGCGCCATCGCGATCGCGATCTCGCCCCCATCCTTTCGCCGTCGCGCGCGCGCGCCTCCCGATCGCACCGATCGCGCGCACACATTTCCACGCCATCCCCCCTCGCGTCATCCCTCGCGTCATCCCTCGCGTCACTCATTCATCACGCATCACATCGCATCGCATCGCATCGCATCGCGTCGCGTCTCATCGCTCACCTCCGAACGATCCCCCACCCCCCCCACGCGGAGGCGCGCCCGAAGACGCCGGTCGATTCCTCAAATGCGGCGGGACGTATCCAGACGTTTTCACCGGTGCGTGCCCCCCCCGCCCGTCCGTCACCGACGCCTCGCGTCTCGCGTCCACGCCTACGCGCGACCCTCCCGCGTCGCGCGCGGACGCATTCGACGAACCTCCCGCGCCGCCGCCACCGCCCGTCGCCGTCGTCGCCGTCGCCGTCGCCGTCGTCGCCGACGGGAGGTCGGCGCTCAGCGGGGGAAGATCCGTGGAATCGGCCCAATCGCTCATCGTCGCGCGTCGTCTCGCGTCGCGTCGTCGTGTGTCGCGTCGCGTCGCGCACCGTCGCCGTCGACGTCGGATGTCGGATGTCGTCCGCGCGCGGAGGTGAGCGACTCGTGGGTCGGGACCGGTGAGGTGGGATCGATCGATCGATCGATCGGTCGAGTCGAGTCGGGTCGATCG
>Ga0255781_10003697_pt1 | contig 11868 bp, 6 predicted proteins | sample 101ome_21_FD_179979 | JGI IMG/M metagenome (GOLD analysis project Ga0255781, IMG submission 179979) | Coastal salt marsh microbial communities from the Groves Creek Marsh, Skidaway Island, Georgia - 101413BT metaG (version 2) | ecosystem: Environmental > Aquatic > Marine > Intertidal zone > Salt...
TTGTGTACGGTGGCATCGTAGGGACTTATTTCGGATGGAGGTTCGCTTTTTTCGGCAACGCGCTTTTGCTCGTGCCGTTGTTTGCGTTTTGCGCCACGAGCGATCCTATTGACTTGAGGAAAAGAACGAATACCACTAATAACAACAACAGCAACGCCGCGACGAATGCAGAGCAACAGCAAGTGCATCAGCGACAAGACAAGAACATCGTCGAAGTGTTCGTTTACGATTCTTTAAAGTTGCTCAAGATTCCAACGTTTTTACTCACGTTGAGTGGATTTTCGTGGTATTCGCTGGTACTCGGTGTGTTTAGTGCGTGGGGGCCCAAGGCTGGTTTTGCGTTGTTCGAATACGAATTACACACTCGCTCGAACGCGGATACGGCGTTGGGGATTTTGACTGTATTTTGCGGCGTGTTTGGTACGTTACTCGGCGGTATCGGCGTCGACTATTTCGCGAAGAAGAGGAAACAGCACTTTCACAATCAAAGTTTGGAAAGACATGGAAGAGGAAGGAGAGCGCGAGTTTCATCGTCGTCTGCGGATTCGTCGGTAGACTCGTCGGTGGCAGACAACCTCTATTTCAGCGCGTTCTGTTCTTTGTTCGCGTTCATATTTGTTGTCATTTCCTTCTCCTCGACGAACTTTTATTCGTTCCTCTTCTTTCTCGCCGTCGGAGAATCGTTCGCATTCATGCTCCAAGCACCGATAAATGCGGTAGTTTTATGGTCTGTACCAACAGATAGTCGACCGCTCGCGTGTGCGTTGTGCACAGTCGCCGTACACGTCTTTGGAGACGTACCTTCACCTCCGTTGTTCGGATACTTGCTCGTAAAAACGAACGAAAATTGGCGATGGGTCATGAAGTTGTTTACGCTGTGTTTCGCGGTGGCCGGGGTTGTTTTTTTCGTTGCTGGGATGATTGCATCCGCGAGTGATAGAAATGATATCTTTGATAGAGAAGTAAGAAATGATATCGACGTTAGCAATAGCAGTGAGGGTGAAGTCAACGATGAAAGAGGAGAGAATGACGACGAAAACGACGTCTTAATTTAAAAAGTACAGTTTTGCATTCGCAACGTAATTTTTGCGCGCGCACACGCGCACTAGTAAGCAAATAAAACTTCACTTTGACTAAAAAAGCTCTATGTATATCTCCTATGCGTCTATTGTACTAATGATGGTGTTCGCTATGTCGCCTTTCGATATTTCGAGTGAGCTGTAATGCTTTCAAGGAATCTCGCGCCTTTGATTTGTTCGTCAGTCTAGTTCCGCGTTCTCGCTCGTCCGAACCTTCCTCTTCACCTTCCTCAGCACCACTGCTGGCTCCGCCTTCTTCATCTTCTTCGTCTTCCGACGTTGCATTATCGCTCCCGCAAACGTATCGGCGCATGTTCGAGCTGCACACGCTTTCGTCGTTCACTGTAAATTCAACGTGCGACACCCGAACCGAATAATGGGCCTCTTCCTTATTTTTACCTTGCCCAAACTTTGCGACGTACATTTTCGAATACGCGACGAGAACTTTACATCCGACGCGTAATACCCACGGATTATGAAACATTAATCCTGGCGCTATGCCGCTACCGACAACACCAGCTACCGACCCTTTCATTTTTGTCCAGCTCGCATCAAACGCGTCCGCCCCCGCATCTTCTGAGATGGCGAGCGTGAGTTGTGTTCGCACTTTGTCCGGAAGTTTTACTCTCCGTTTGCGCGTCGTTGTTGACGTCTCAGAAACACCCGCAGATACGTTTATCACGCCTTGTTGAGCGTGCTCTGCGTCACCATCGCTCTGTTCTTCCTCTTCCTCGCTTTTTTCTTTGCTATTACTGCTATCGCTAGAGCTATCGAATAGTAGTTCATCCTTCTTGTGGTCGTTGAATGCGACGATATGCACGTTTCGGTGACGATCTCCTTCGCCATTTACTCGCCAACTTTGCGCAAACGTTTTCGCTCCGGGTTCACGTTTCAAATCGCTGACTTTCTTTGCCTCGGACCAGCGATTGTAAGATGAGTTTTCCGATTCTGTGACGTAAACGCCGCCGGATTGCGAGCGCAAATACATGATGAGCTTGGAGGCGCCATTGTCCGTTCCACTGCTCTCAAAAACGCTCGGCGCAGTCAAAGTCGTCGTCTTTGCACCGACGGACCAATTCTCATTATTGCCACCACCATCTTCATCTTCGTCTTCGTCATCTTCTACGGGTACTTCTTCGATCTTACCTCGCGCCCGCCAAGTTGCGCCTCCATCTTTGGAAACTAAAACACCCGCGGATGTTGTTTTCGGGCGAATCGTTCTCGTTGCCGGCGTATCCGCCTCTCCGTTTTGTTTCACTCGACATTGCGCTTTTCTAGACGACGTGAACAGTTCGCGTTTCGATTGTAAAACTGAATTATCTCTCCAAAACGGAAGGATCAAAGTGTTTTCATCTTCGGCGTTCTCCAACGCCACCAATGGGTTAGCGATTAGTTTTGGCACAAAGTTTTCCTCGTAAACGGAATATACCATCGACGGCTCCGTCCATTGTGAATCCTTATCCACGCGAGCTTCGATATCACCCACGAGATTTAATTTGACGACTTTAATCGATCCTCCTGGGACGTACCGAATTTTACCTCGATCGCGGTATTCGCATCCTCCATCGGATTCGGCGTAAAACAGTAACAAGTTCCCGTCCTTGTCGACGTGCGGAACTGGCGTCCACTGCGCCGTGACTTCTTCTGCTTCTGCTTCGTCACTTTCTCCATGCTCTTCGTCGTACTTTGAAAACAACGGCCACGAGTTACTGAACGTCACGCCTTCGTCCTCAGACGTCGCCACTCGCACGTGTTGCCCGCGTTCTCCTTCCACCGTTTTCCCAGACTGCCAAAATGCCACAACTTGACCCGAAGGTAATAAAACGAGCGAAGCTTTATCGTGGTATTTTATCGATGAAGACCCCATTGTCACTTTTTTCTTGCTCAATTTCCCGAACTCCTTCTTTCTCGTTTGCACGTTTTGCCTTTCAAACCGTTCCGGCGCATCCAACCACGTCGTTTCTGCGCCCGAGCTCTTCCCTCCCGCGCACGGCTGTAACGCCATCACATCGGCTTTATGAATACCATCTTCCTCGGGAAACGCGAATTTCCCTCCACTTCCTCCCTCTAATCTTTCCAACGGCTTCTCCAACACTGTCGCCTCTCGAATAGTTTGCATCGCGTCCACGTCTGCGCCGCCGAAAGCATCTTCGTCCAGCGCGCGCATACTCGTCGTCGTCCCACCAACTCCTCCTCCTCCTAATCTACCACCTTTCGCTGGCAATCGTTCCTTCTCCTCGTCTCGCTCTTTAAACTTTTCCTGTTTCTGTTTCCTTCTCTGTTCGTAGTAATTCCTCACGTTCGCCTCTTTCATCTTTTTCGCTTTTTCTCTTTCCTTTCGCTCTTTTTCTCTCTCTTCTCGTCGTTCGATGCACTCCTCGTACGCTTTTCCCGAAAGCTTCAAGCACGACGTCGTCCCAGAACCACGATCAGAAGAAGAAAAAGAAGAAGAAGAAGCAATCACGATATTCTCCCCTTCCCTCCGAAAACTCCGCGACGTGATGTTGTTCCTCCTCAAAGCGAGAAACAGATTCATAATCGAACAACAAAAGAGCACCAGAGCGAACGCGTTTACGAACGACATTCTTCTTCGTTGTCTCTTCTTCTTAGAAGAAGAAGAAGACGATTCTAACAGCGGCGCGTCTCTCATCATGATGATTATTGTCTTTCGTTGTCTGCGTTACGTGCTATCGTCGTCGTCGTCGCATATTTCGTATATATCTTCTTTTCCTTCTTAAAATGTGCCTTTGTGTTTTCTGGGGAAAAACTGCTCTCTTTCGATGTAATCTTTTCCTCATTACTCACCAGCGCAAAGTGTCGCAAAGTAACGCAGACAACAACACACGTCATCGACATGGACGGCAGCAGCAGCGGCGCGATGTCTTCCTCCTCCTCTTCCACGTCTTCTTTGTCCTCGCGTCGAAACGTCGCTCGCGCGCTCGTCGCATCGTTCGCGTGCGCGTTTCTCTCTCTGCTCTTTTTCATCGTTTCGTCTTCGTCGTCCTCGAGTTCTCTTCTTCTCGCGGCGACGACGACGTCTTCGTCTTCTTCTCCTTCTTCTTTTTGGAGCGGAGCGTTGTTCGGTGGCGGCAGAAACGACGGCGACGAGAGTTTTGGAGAGGACGGAGACAGTTGGGACGGGCCGGTGCCGGAACCGACGTACGAGGAAGGAGGAGGAGGAGAAGGTGGTGAGAGTGTCGATGGTGATGATGATGCCGAAGCCAGAGGAAGCGAAAAGGAGGAGAAATCGGACGACGACTTTGTCGAGTTTGACGCGTCCTTGGACGAGAAGAAGTTTAATCGAGACTCTCGAGTCGCGGTGAGAGAACAACAGACGCAGTTCACGAACGTGCCGCAGAATATCTGTCCGGGACAACCGACGAAGAAAGGGGTGAGAGTCGGCGCGCCGAGGAAGAACAAAGGTTTAATCGAACGCAAGTTGGACAGATTGGCCGGCGACGGCGACCGCATGCCGCCGGCTGTCGGTCCGGGCGGGGACGAGTCGAAGTACGTCAACATTAGCTGCGTGTACGTGACGGAGAAGTGCGCGAATCCAACCACGGCGGGTGGACGAGGAATCATGCGACGATTGAAATTCAACGTCAACAGCGAAGAGGACACGAAGAAGTTTTTAAAGTTGGCGGAAAATTTACCGTCGATTACGGAAGGCGCGCTGGGATCGTGCGCGATCGTCGCGAATAGCGATAACTTGTTGAAAGGCAACAGAGGCGCAGAAATTGATATGCACGACACGGTTTTCAGACACAACACGCCGATGAAAGGGTTCGCAAAAGCCGTCGGAACGAAGACGACGTTTACGATTGTAAAGTCGAACTACGCGGGAGGCGGCGGCGGCGCCGGTAAAGCGCAAGGCAAAGGCGACAGCAAACCAGAAATCGCGTACATGCTTCTAAAAAATATCGATTTAGTTCCGAAATCGTTGAAAGTAGAAGGTAGAAAAGTGTTTTTACGCATGGGCGGCGCGCATCCGATCGCGCGTTTACGAAGAGAACTCTACCAACTCTCCGGCACGCCGAGTAAAATGCACCCCACCGGCGGATGGGCGAGACCGTTGAACTTATTAGCCAGCCGCTTGTGCGAGCGAATAGACGTGTATGGATTTAGCGGGAACAACCGAGGTGGCAAGTACTTCGCGCGGAAATTAGAGGTTCGTCCGGCGCATAACATGCCTTTCGAGCATTGGACCATGCGATATTTAATGAGCAAAGGAAAGTTGTGCGTCTACGGCGAGTGATTTGAGAGAGCTGATAAAGAAATATAGTAGATATAGAGAAATGCGTCACACTCCTTTTCACGAAGACGACGACGACGACGCGCGCGCGCGAACGCTCTTTTTTAATCATCGATAGTTATTGCGCATAAACTGTACAACATACACTAAAAAGCATGTTTGCCACGACACCAGTAACCGCGACGACGACGACGACATCCACGAGCGAGAGACTCTCTTTTGCTTCCCCGTCGTCGTCGTCGTCGTCGTCGTCGTCGGTGGCTGTTCCCCGTTCGCATGTGTTGTCCGCGAAATCACGACCTCAGCGACGACGACGACGACAACGACGAAGCGTCGGTGGCGCGAACGCGACGGCGCAGAAAGAAGAATCAGATGTGGATTTCTTCACCACGAACGACGCTTTAGCGCGAAGATTACCTTTATATTTCGGCTCCGCGTCTTTAGTTTTGCTGCTCGTGAACAGAGTGTTCTCGAACGTGGCGCCGACGTTGAACGCGGCGAGTTCACAATCGAGAGCGGACGTTATCGACGTCGTCATGAGCGCGACGTTGATTTTAACCGGTTTGACGTTGGTATCTATCGCGCCGAGAATACCAGAGACGGTGGTTATGGATGGATATGCGGTAAATTACGAAGATTCGGGCTTAAGCGAACGATGTAAAGAAGAGTTGCGATGGTGCGGGAAGACGTTGCGAGAGGCGAGTAAGTGCGCGAGCGTAACGGTGGTCGAAATCGACAGGGAAAAGAGCACGGGTAAAGTGGTGTTTTACGACGGCACGTGTTGCGCGAAGGATCCACGCGCGTTGTTTGAGAACCGCTCGCGTCAAATTGGATCCGTGTGCAAAGAAGTCTTGACTTCGGGCAAGCAAAACTACATGGCCAACGCGAACTTGTTTCCCGGAAGGTTCGAGTTCATCCAAGACGACCAAGAGATGCTCTTTTTGAAAAACGGTACGCGCGATAATACCGAGACGACGACGAATGAGAATGATGATGATGATGATGCGGGCACAAAGATGAACACTAGTACCAACAACAAAGGTTTTGGTTTGCCTCAAAACAGTCAAGCTATTTGTTGCGTCGCCATCGGCGACGAAAGACTCCTCGTCTTATCCGCCGATCGGCAGAGAGGTTTCACGAAGGTTGACCAATCTTGGTTCGAACTCGTCGCCCAAAAGTTGGACAACGCCTTCCTCTCCCAATGAGAATTGACGAGAGATAATGAATCGGTAGCAATAGAAAAAAGTAGTCGACGACGATGCGTAGTTTATCTAGAGTAATTTGATGTAGTGATTTAGTTTCGTGTGGATGGCAATAATACTATTGCGTAATAGTTCTTTGTTTTGTTGTTGTTCGTTTTTGACAAGTCGCGAGATTTCAAAATTTTGAATCTCTTCAAATTTTTTTTTCGCGAGGGCAAACTCGTCAGACTCACAACAAAAGCGCGCGCGCGATTCAAAAATCGAAAAAGCACGCTCGAACACACACAGAGAGAGAGAGTCGTCCGCGTTTTCTCTTTGCACACGCGCGCGTACACTCGCACGCACGCACACACACACACACACACACGTTCACTCTCGCAACGGGTTCTGCGACGGGGGCGCGAGTCTTCCCCCAAAAAGAAAGATCTTTCTGTTTTCGTCTTCAAAACTCTCTCTCAGCTACCCCGGGGAGAAAAAGTTTGAAAAAAGATGTCCTCGCGTCCGTCCAGACGAAACGCGTCCAAGACCGATCAGGCGAAACAAAAGTTGGAGCAACTGAAACAACTGAAAGAAACCGGGAAGAAGAGATTGGATGACATCGACGGCGACGAAGACATCGCGAACGTTTACGATGAGGTGCGTTTTTTTGGGTGTCTCTCTCTCTCTCTCTCTCTCTCGTTGTCGTTTTTTGAAAAATAAATTCAAAAAAAAGTGTTCACTTTTCGATTTGAATGAATTTTTCCTTTTCCTCTTCTCTTCTCTTCTTCTCCTCGTCTCTGTTGCCTCATCGCCAACACATATATATGTGTATACACATTCACACACACACACACTCACACAATCGCTAACTGTTGTCAACGCAATTGCAGGTCACCGAAGAAGAGTACGCGAAACTCGTCGCGAAGCGACGAAAAGAAAACGCAAACTTTGTAGTCGGCGCGGAAGAGAACGACGAGTACGTCGATATGGGCGAGGAGGAGGATTGGACGCGGGAGAATCCGGCGTACAGAGACGACGAGGATGACGACGAGGACGGTGGAAATGGCGCAAATGGTACGGGTGACGAAGAAGAAGCGGGTGCAGCGAATGGGAAGTCAAAGAAGGAGCTCGCGAAGGAGAAGAAGCGCAAGCAGCTGGAGAAGGAAAAGTTGAAAGCGAGCAAAGGAGTCGGTTTAGCCGGGTTAAAAATGGACATGAAAAAGAGAAAAGCAGAGTTGGAGCAGAAAGAAGCGGAAGCGGCAGATGCAGATGCGCTTTTGGAGGACATTTTAGCTGGCGTTGATCAAATCGATGATGACATGATGGGCGACACCGGAGTCAAGTCGGCGTTGAAGAAATCCAAAAAGAAGAAATCGAAGAAAGCCAAGATTGCCGTCGAAGAGATGGACGTGAAAGCGAAGAAGAAGGCAGCGTTTGCAAAGAAGAAAGGCGTTGCGTTTCCAGACGAGCCACCTTTGAATGACGATGATGAGGATGCAGTGAAACCGATGGATGGCGATGACAACGACGGCGACGATATGGGCGCGCCCGCCGCGGTTGCAGATGACGACGACTTAGATGTCGACGGCACCGTCGCACCACCAGATGTGGATATGGACGGCGATGATGACGTTAAAAACGTCGAAGAAGTTGAGTTGAAGAAGATGACGACCGCCAAACAGGTACTTCCAACGGAGAACAAAGGCGCCGGTGCAGCGATTGCGTATGGCGACTACGATTCTGAAGACGATGAAGACGATGCCGAGCAAGCTACGCGCGAAAAGCTCGCCGCTGAATGGAAACCCGATTCTGGGCTCCCCGTGGACGATTTCGATAAGACGTTGCCGTTTTACTTCTTGGACGCGCAAGAGGATATTGGTTCCCCGGGCACCGTCTTCTTGTTCGGTAAAGTTCCCATGATCAGAAACCCGAAAACGAACATCTTGGATCCCTCCTTGGGCACCGTCTCGTCTTGTGCTGTCGTGAATAACATGCAAAGATGTGTCTTTGTTGTTCCGAGAGTCGAGTTTGCACCGCAAGCTTTGGACGAAGATAACGAACTCGAGATGTTGGAGAACAAAGCAAACGCAAAAGATGCTTCGAAAGCCGATAAAGTCGCTTTGTTGAAATGGTTGCAAGTGAAAACGAAACCGGTCAAGGACGAGTTGAAGAGAATCTTGAGCGAAAGAGGTGTCGACCAGTACACCATGAAACCAGTCTATCGTAAGTATTGCTTCGAAAGAGACGATATTCCGAGCGGCGGCCAGTACGTCATCAAATTGAAGTATTCGTACTTGAACTCTGCGTTGCCGTCGGATATCAAAGGCGAGACGTTCTGCGGCGCCTTGGGGACGCAAACGAACGCGTTGGAACACTTGATTGTGAAATCAAAAATCATGGGTCCCTCTTGGTTAGCGTTACATAACGCTGAAATTGTTCCGCAAGCAACTTTGAAAGATAAAGAAGCCATGAAATCATGGTGTAAATTGGAAGTTAATTTGCAGAACGGGCATAAGTCTGTCAGAAATCCAACGTTGGAGGCCATTGAGGCGCTCGGCCTCAACGGCCAACAGCGCGAGCCTCCGACGGTGGTCGTCGCCGCATTGAAATTGCAAACGGTCGTCAATCACAAAACGAATGCGAACGAGATTTGCTCGGCATCTGTCGTATATTTACAAGACGTGCGAGTTGATGTCGGTACGGATTGCCGAGCGAGTGTGAGAGATAGTCCGAAAGAATGGGAAAGGAAAGCGAGACACTTTTCATTAGTGCGCAAACTCTCTGGCGGTAATTGGCCGTCGGGCTGGGAGCAACACGTTGCAAACGAGAACAAAACGAACCCGGTCGCTAAAAGGACAAAGTCGATAGTCCTCTCTTCGCAAGCAGACGAGAGAGGGTTACTGTCCATTTTGTTGGCTCGATTATCGCAAATCGATGCCGATGTTATTTGCGGTCACAATGTCGCCGGTTTCGACGTAGATGTCTTGTTGAACAGATTGAGAGAGAACAAAGTCGCGCACTGGTCTAGAATCGGTCGGTTGAAGCGCACGAGATTTCCAAACTTATCTGGTGGCAACCAAGGCTCTTACGGGGGTGGCGCGAGCATCGGTGCACTCTCGTGCATGGCAGGACGCTTGTTAGCAGACACGTACCTCTCGGCGCGAGATTTGTTGAAGGAAGTTTCGTACACTTTGACGAACTTAATGAAGACGCAATTCGACGAAAACAGGGCCGAAATTCCGCAGCAAGACGTACCTCTGCAGTTTAACTCCACGCAGACTCTGTGGCAGTTGACGAAGAACTCGCAAACGGATGCGTATTATTCGTTGTGGTTGATGTTGCATTTGCAAGCGTTGCCGTTGACGAGACAGTTATCGAACATTGCGGGGAACACGTGGTCGAAGACGCTAGGTCACACGCGCGCCCAACGCGTTGAGTTTTTGTTTTTGCACGAGTTTCACAAGCGCAAATATATGGTTCCGGATCGTTTGTCGGCTAAGGAAAAAAGACGTGTTCAAGCTGCCGAGGCGAAGAACGGCAACGGCGACAAAGACGTGGACGATAAAAAAGGCCCGCAATACTCTGGTGGTTTAGTTCTTGAACCGAAGAAAGGTTTGTACGATAAGTACGTTCTGATGTTGGACTTTAACTCGCTGTATCCATCTATTATTCAAGAGTACGATATCTGTTTTACGACCGTCAAGAGAGGCAAAGACATGGCTGGTTTAACGCCAGAGCTTCCTCCGCCGGTTGTCGGTAGACCAGGCGGAGAAAACGCCGCTGTTCTTCCGCAAGTCATTTGCAAGTTGGTTCAACACAGAAGAGCGGTGAAGGAACTTCTGAAGAAAGAGACAAATGATGTCGTTCGCGCGCAATTAGATATCCGACAGTTGGCTTTGAAACTTACCGCGAACAGTATGTACGGTTGTTTGGGTTTCAGCGCGTCCCGCTTTTACGCGAAACCGCTCGCCGAGTTGATCACCGGACAGGGTCGTGAAATTTTACAATCCACTGTAGATTTAGCGCAAAACTTATCGTACGATGTCATCTATGGTGATACCGATTCCATCATGATCAATACGAACAAGGACGAATTAATGGAAGTGCACAAAGTCGGGCAAGAGGTCAAACGAGAAGTCAACAAACGCTACAAACTTCTCGAGATTGAAATGGATGGATGTTATCGCTCGATGTTGTTGTTGAAAAAGAAAAAATACGCCGCAGTCGTCGTTGAACCGAGTCGTACGCACCCGGGTAAGTTTGAAGAGCGCATCGAGAAGAAAGGTTTAGATACCGTTCGTAGAGATTGGTGTAAGCTTGCGAAAGATGTCGGGGATATCTGCTTGGATGAAATTTTCAAGAAGCGCGCGGTTGAAGACACTGTCGAGAAAATCCACGACGCGTTGAGAAAAGCGAGAACGGATATGGTGAACAACCAAGTCAACTTAGAATCGTACATTGTGACGAAACAGTTGACAAAGTCACCGAGAGACTACCCGGATGCGAACTCACAGCCGCACGTCAAGGTTGCATTGCGACGCATCGAGCAAGGCAAACAAGATGGCGTCAACGCGGGCGAGACTGTGCCGTACATCATCTGTTGCGAGGTGAAACCAGAAGATGAGAAGGACATGACGAACGATGCCATAGCTAACGGACACGCGTCATCAAAGTCTGGAGGTAAAGGATTAGCTGAGCGCGCGTTTCATCCCGAAGAACTGCAAGAGAATCCAAACTTGAGAGTAGATTTGCACTACTACCTGACTCAACAGTTGCACCCGGTCATTTCGCGTTTGTGCGCGCCAATCGAAGGCACAGATGCCGCGCGATTGGCGGATTGCTTAGGCTTAGACGCTTCCAAATTTGCCGCGAGAAGCACTGGTGCCGACGACGATGACATGAACACGAATCGATACGCGGCGTGCTCATTGGATGACGACGCGATGTATGAGAAGTGCGAACCGTTGAAGTTGTTTGCGAGCGACGGTAAGACGGAGTTTACGTTTCCCGGCGTCCGAGACATCCTTCTCGGTAAAATTTCTTGTGCAGACGCATCGAAGCCGCCAAGTGCCAGAGGTGTTGTCGGTGTCACGGAAGATAAAGAAAATGTCACGGACGCTTCTGTGAAAACGCCGCAGCCGAAAACACCGGGATCTGGAACGGATGCAACGACTCCGGATGCCGCGACGACGCAAAAGAGCAAAACGGACGCCTCGGCAACAACGACAGTACAACCGCTTTCCGCCGCTGCTTTTACGAATCAAGTCACCATGCAAGTTCGAAAAATGATTCAAAAGTACTACGCGCAAAAATTGCGCTCCGACGATGAATTGTATCCGTGCGAAACCCGAGATAT
>Ga0255781_10003702_pt1 | contig 11859 bp, 8 predicted proteins | sample 101ome_21_FD_179979 | JGI IMG/M metagenome (GOLD analysis project Ga0255781, IMG submission 179979) | Coastal salt marsh microbial communities from the Groves Creek Marsh, Skidaway Island, Georgia - 101413BT metaG (version 2) | ecosystem: Environmental > Aquatic > Marine > Intertidal zone > Salt...
TCGCCGACGTCGCGCCGAGCGTCGTCATCAACAGCGTCGGCGTCGTCATCAACAACACCGTTCGTCGTCGTCTGGACGACACCTTTTCGAGCTGCTGCTGCGGCGGTTGATGATGATGATTCGTCGTTCCTGCTCTCACGACGGACCCACGACGCACCACGCCGCCGCCACCACCACCGCCCCGTCGCGTCGAAACCGTCGTCGAAACCGTCGTCGAAACCGTCATCCTTTCCTCTTCGTTCCCTCTTCGTTCCGCTCCGCTCCGCGCGCGCGACGCACTGTCGTCGTGTCCGTGAAAGTCGAATCATGACTCAAAAAAGTGACACCACGAGGGAGGGTGGGAGAGTCACACGCCACCAATGTGTACACGTGTGTAGTTTTTATCCATTTTTGTTCCCCGTGGGTGGGGCGGCGGCGTTCGATTTGGATTTTCCGTGACGACGGTTTCGACGACGACGACGGTTTCGGCGACGAGAGGGCGACGACACACGTCGACTCGGTTCGATCGGTCCTCGCACGACGGGAAAACCGGACAATCGCGCGGGGGTTCGCGTGATTTAACTCGACTTTGATTTGATTTGACTTCATTTCATTTCGTTTCACTCGTCACTCGCGTGACGTCGAGGGCAAACGACGAAGGGCATCATCATTCATCATCGACTGTTCGCGATGAACTGCTGCTTGACGGCGCGAGGACGCGTCGCGGTGACGCCGATGAGGGAAACTCGTAAAACGACGACGCGGAAGACGGCGGTGAAGGCGGTGAAGGCGGCGGCGGGGTCGTCCGGGGAGGTTTTGCTCGAGGTGAAGGACCTCAAGGCAAAGGTTGCGGAAACCGGGGAGGAGATCCTTCGAGGGGTGAACCTGACGATTCGGGCCGGGGAGACGCACGCCATCATGGGTAAGAATGGTTCCGGGAAGAGCACGTTGACGAAGGTGTTGGTCGGACACCCGGCGTACGAGGTGACGTCCGGCTCGGCAAAGTACAAGGGTGAGGAGTTGTTTGATATGGAGCCAGAGGAGCGAGCGCGGGCGGGTCTCTTCTTGTCGTTTCAGTCCCCGATCGAGGTTCCGGGCGTGTCGAACACGGACTTTTTGCGGATGATGTGTAACGAACGCAGAAAGGCTCGCGGGGAGCCCGAGCTGGATCCGTTGGAGTTTTACGGATACTTGACGCCAAAGTTGGAGCAGCTGAATATGGACCCGAGCTTTTTGACGCGCAACGTCAACGAAGGCTTTTCCGGCGGCGAGAAGAAGCGCAACGAGATTTTGCAGTTGGCAGTCATGGAGAGCGAAATGAGCATCTTGGATGAGATTGACTCTGGTTTGGATGTCGACGCTTTGCGGGACGTTTCTGCGGCGGTGAACATTCTCAGAAAGGGCGATAAGGGTCTCTTGCTCATTACGCACTACCAGCGTCTCTTGGACGCCATCCATCCTGACTTTGTGCACATCATGCAAAAGGGTGAAATCGTGAAGACTGGCGGCGTTGAATTGGCGACGCAGCTCGAGGAGGGTGGTTTCGCCGCGCTCGGTAACTAAAACTTACCGTCACGTATAAATAGAAAGCCTGCATTTTCATATGACAAACATACAGTACACGTACAACAATCTTTTCTTCTAATCATCAACTCGTCAATCCATCGACCAGAGCTCGATCCGGCGCACTTTAAACATGTTCTCGCTTGCTAGAGGCGGCGACCGAAAGGTTTCGCATTCCCCGCTCGATCCCTGAAGCAAATCTTCCTCGAGACGAATGGCGTGTGCGCTACCTCCGCCGATGGCAATGGAGTCCGCCGAACCAAGCATGTAGTAGTCATTTTCCCCGCTCCACGCGTACTTCATCCCCGTCGGTGCGAGCGTAAAGACGAAACTCTCTCCAGTACCACCGTATCGCGAATCAACCTTCCATGTCTCGGTGCAGAAGGCTCCGAAAATCGCCCCGTTGAAATCGCTTACGACCAACACCGTGACAGATTTCCCAGACGCCAACCGATACAAACTCTTCAAGCTTATCCCATCCCGCTTCGTGCTGTACACCAACGACCACTCTCTCATACGATACATGGCTGGAATCGCCTCTCGCAGCGACTCCATCTGCTCAATCGTCATGATGTCGCTCTCGGCGCTACAACGCAAAGGAGTTTTAATCGTTCTATTCGACGTCGAGAGTTCGCTCGCGCCTCTCCTCTTCCGCGCCTTGCTCATCTCACCTTGCTCCGCTTCTTCCTCCGCTTCCTCCTCTAAATCCATCGCTTTCATCCACGAATCTAATACCTTCCCGACGAATCCTCCGTGCGCATCGCTCGTAGACACTCGAACGCTCGTAGATTTACCTTCGCGTGTCCTGTACAACACATCCGCCAACGCGCCGTCGCCCTTTCCCTTTCCCTCTCCATCCTCTTCCTCATCCACCTTGACGATTCCGATGAAAGTCTTCTTCGTAATCTTCGGGAAATCCTTCCCGGGCGTCGCCACCCTCGGTCCTCGTCCATCCGTCGACCGACGTCGCGATATCCGAACGTAATCCGCTTCAGAGTCTGAAAAGTCCTCGTGGTGAATCACGTCGCGTCGCGCGGTTTCTTCCTCCTCAGAGTCGTCATCCTCGCCGAGAACCTCGCGCCAAAAGTTTCCAAACACCTCCTCCATGACGCGACGCTCCGCGGGGTCGCGTTCGCGTCGGGTCGGGCGCGAGTGTGGCGTCGAAACGAAATCCGAATTACTTTTGGAGAAACGAACGACCCCCTACTCAGTTTGACGGTTCACGAACCTTAAATACATAATTTCCCGGTCCATGAACCGTCAAAATGGAGTAGGGGTCGACGACGCTTCGTCTCCCGCTTCGACACCGAAAGCCTCCCCGACGCCACTGCGCGCCGCGACGTCGACGCGGCGAAGGACACGCGCGCGCGACTGAATCACGCGTCGTCGTTTAGACTCGAGGATGGGGCCGCGGGATCGCGGCGCGAGGGAGGAGGATGCCGCCGCCGCCGCCGCCAGTGTCGTGAAGGATGCGCAACGAAACGCTTCGACATGCGCTCTCGGGAAACACCGCGAGCGATCGTCGTCGATCGAGGCGGCGATGCGCGCGGCGATGGGGTCACTGCAGGCGGCGACGATGCCGTCTGGGTTAGCGCGATCGTGCGGGGCGAGATCGCTCGTCGCGGCGTGGGTGCCGGCGGTGATGAGCGAAGCGGCGGCGAACGCGCGCGGATTGCGCGCCGGATGGCGCGGGCGAGGCGTCTGGGCGTGCGCATTGTTCGCTTCGGCGCCGTGGACGACGGATGGGTACGCGTCGAGGGCGCATCTCGCCGTGGATGTGTGCGGGACGCTGGCGGCGGTGTTGGATTTCGCGATTCACGCGTTCGTCGTGCAGGCCGAAGGAGAGTTGTTGAGTATGTTTTGGCGAGTGATGCGCGAGACGGCGAGAGTTGCTATGATGATTCGAGCGTGTGCGGCGAGCGCGCTTTGGTTGGATCTCCACGGGGTGAAACGTGGGATGCGAGGCGTGTTTCATCGTCTCGAACACGCGGGAGCGGTGAACGTGGCTGTGTGTGTTTCTGTGGCGATTGTCGTATTGCAGCCAAATGTCGGGGCGTTCCGCGAGACTGGTCTACACGCGATTGATGCGCTCATCGGGGATGAAACCTTGCAACGCATCGAATACTTATTCATGGCTGCCGTTGGAACGACACTGTTTAATATTCTATTCAACATCACTCGAAGGAGGCTTCTCGGACGCCCTCTCCAGGGAATAATTGAAACGCTCGAGTACCATGCGAAACAAGTTTTGCGTGATCTCGATTTTCAATCAGAGGAATTGCAAGCGCTCGATATCTCCGTTCTCGGTTACGTTTTGGATAAAATGAGTCACATCGTCAAGAGACACGAGTCTGAAAACGGTGGCCCGGCGCTCATCGAAGCCATTCTCCAGGATCACGAAGATGTAGACGGTAGCACGCTCGAGTGGTTGGTGAGCTACGAAAACGGGCGCGGGCGTCAGAGCAAACGTGATGATACACCTGCGACGAACGCTTACAGAGTGACAACCTTCAAGTCGGTCGTCTCATCTTTTGCGAGACGCTCGGGACCAGCAGGACCGTATCTCAACGTCGATCTTGACCTGCTCAACTCGTGGTCTTTCGACGTGTTTGACATGGAGGACAAAGCCATGACGCCGTACATTGTGCGGATGTTCTACGAGCTAGATTTGTTTGACATGGTGGATGTCTTCAAACTTCGCCGATTCGTCTCCGAAGTCGAAGCGGTGTACAACGACAATCCATACCACTGCTTTCGTCACGCTGTCGACGTGACACACACAACATATCTTTACATTCAAATGATTAAAGAACAAGTGTCCATGACGCAAGTGGAGATGTTTGCACTCCTCGTCTCTTCGCTCATTCACGACATGGATCATCCGGGCGTGACGAACGCGTATCTCATCGCAACGCACGACGCACTGGCGCTGACGTACAATGATAAGAGCGTTCTAGAGAACCTACACCTGTCAAGTTTCTTCACAATGTGTCACGAAAACGAGGATGCAAACATATTATCCGCTCTCGATGACGACACGTACAAGGAAGTGCGAGAAATGATCATCAGCTGCGTTCTCCACACGGACATGGCGCATCACTTCAAACTCGTTTCGAGAATGAATGAAATCATCACTATGAGCATGAAAAACGACATATTATCGTCACCGATCGGTTCTCCAGTCAAATCGAGGCCAGTCAGGACGCCGCAGGCTTCTCCAGTCAAGCCGCAGCTCGGATCACCCATCAAACGCATGGCAAGCATGCGCGACTACAGGCAGCAAACTTCCGTCAACGCGTCGTTCAAGACGACAGAGGAGCGACAAGTGATGCTTAACATCATCCTACACTGCGCTGACATCTCCAACGCTCTGAAACCGAACAATCTCTACGTGAAATGGGCATCCAGAGTATTGGAAGAATTTTTCAATCAAGGAGACCGCGAACGGGCAAAGGGCATGCCAATCAGCCCGATGATGGATCGCGAGACGACATCTCACGCGCTCTCTCAGATCAACTTTATGGAATTCGTCATAGCGCCCCTTTACGTCGCCTTTGCCACCATATTTCCATCCACCGCCGACTTACTCACTCGGCTCATGGAAAATCGAGAGCACTACCAAAAAGAGTACGAACTGGAACTTCTCACCGCGACGCGCGAGGACGGCGTCGATCGTTCGACCGAAAAGGATTCCCTACGCATTCGGTTCAGGACCTTGGTCGAAAAGCACGCGCTTCATCGATTCGTTCCGGATTCTAACGAATCTTCATTCATGCGCGACATTCTCGCTCTTGAGCCCAGAAGTTGAATGGGCGCGAGAACAAACTGTCTTTTCAAATTCCACTTTTTCTTTCATTGTTAACTCAACCGTAAACGATCGCCCTTGACGCGAAGAGTTGACGCGCGCGCGACGCTGGTGACGCAATCACCGTCGTCTTTTGCATCTGTCTCGTCGCGCGTAACAACGCTGCCGGCGCGTCCCGAGGTATCGCGCGCGACGAGCACGTCTGAAGCAAGATGCGGCACCACTCTTCGACTCGGTCAAAGTGTCTCCGGCTGGGAAGGAAGGACGCGCAAAGCGAGGATGTGGGGGAGACTCGTGCGTCGGCTAAAAGCGTCTCCGTCTGGGAAGCGCCCGGAAAAGACGACGTCGGCGACGACCGAGCGAGCGTCGAACGCTTCTGAGCGCACCGGGCGTGCGAGGTCCGTGTGCGTTGGCAAGACCGAGACAAGCGGGTCAACCAATGCGGCGCGATTGATGTCCATGACGCGCGCGAAACGGAAACAAACGTGCGGACAATTAGATGCAAAGACTGGCTCTAGATCTAAGCGCGCGAAACTTGAACGCATCGAGCGCGCTGACGATGAGTTGGTTGGTGGCTTAGTTTCTTTGTGTGACGCGACGCGCGCTCGAGAACAAGGCGGACAACTCAACGCGGATTACGGCAATCTTGAATTTCCGAGGACGCAACCGCGAAGAGAAACTCGACGCGAGACGCTCGATAGGCTTAAAAGAGATGCAAACGAGGCTCAAAGCGCGCTTCTCGGAACCTTGTGCGAGGACGCGCTCTGGCGCGTGTGCTCGTTTCTCTCCGCAAAGGACTTGGCATCCTTGGAATGCACGAGCGCTTACTTTCGAAACCCATCAAGAAGCACAGATCGTGGTTTGAGTATGGCTGAGTGCGTTGCGCGCGAGCGACTAAGACCCGTCGCATCTGACGATATGCCGCCATTCTATAGGTAAGTTGAATCCTCGCCGTTGACTCAGTCAACTGTTGACTCATTTGACACTTTTAGGAAAATATCATGGAAGCAAAAGCTAAGAATGCTAGAAGAGCGCGCAGAACCTCTGAGAGCAGACGAGCTTAAACCAGGCATGTGGCTTCGCGTCAAGTCCGACGCGGAGATGGTCAAACGTATGTGCACGGGCGTGGAGAAAGGCGTGTCGGGGTATCCCGTGGGCTGGGAGTCTAGCATGGAAGACGCATGCGGCAAATGTTTTCGAGTGTGCGTAGTCAGTCGTGATTATCGCACAACCCCAGTCGTCGGCTTATCGGTCGCGCAAGGATTAGTCGCCATAGCAAGAGGAAAGACGCCAACCTATGGCTGGTATTTTCCGTTCGAGTCTTTGACTCGCCCGTGATGGACGCAGATAAGCGCTGTATCATTATATGCAATCCCTAAGTTGTCTTCTAGTAAGCCCAACACGTTAAATCTGTTCTCCCGTCGCTTGCTCCTGCTTTGTTTTGAGTTGGACGACAAGTCTCCAGTCATCCTTGCTCAATTCTTCGCGGAAAGATTCCTTGAGCATGTCGATGGACTCGCGCGTCATCCTCGCCACAAGTTGATCTTTATGGTCAAAATGGCGACCATACAATCTGGAAGACTCCGACGGCGTTCTAGGTTCAATTTTCATAGCCACCGACTGACCGGCCTTTGCGGACTTGACCTCCTTGTGATTGAGCTCCATCGATGCAATTTTACCAATGTCAATGTAGCCTTGGGACGGGATGCAAATCTGCGTACCCACGCGAGCAATCCCCTTGACAATGTCAACACCAACAACAATTGGATCACGCTTATTGAAAATGCAGTTGGGCATGATCGAAAGAATACACGGGAAGTTGACGTGCTGAGACGCCGCTTCGCGCTTATCAGCCTTGACCTTCTCCATGTACGCCGTAAACTGATCAAAGAGATGGTAAATGATGTCGGCGGTGAAGATGCGCACGTTGAGTTCCTCCGCCATCTGAGTCGCTTCCTTTGTCACCGGTACGTCGAACGCCAAAATGGTTGCAAACTCGGGCTTCTTACGCTCGTGCATCACACTAGCGCCCATGACGTCACGCTTGTTCACCGGACCGATGGCAATACCAGCCACCGGGATCTTCACGGCATCAGACTTCAAGAATTCTAACAAGGCTTCGAGAGAACCGAGCGTCGACGCTTGCACGTAGACACCCTCGCCGCTTTTATCAACGCGGGCGAGGACGCCCTTCATGTCGCTGAGCACCTCTTCCTTGAGTTCTTCTTCGTCATCCTCCGGATCGAGAACCAAGAGCGAAGTACCGGCCACAGCCTTCTCGAGACCCGGTGCGACAATCTTGATACCTTGCGCGCCCTCAATCTCCTTGTGATGGATGTAGCTACCCTTGACACGCATCTCGCGCATCGGCTGAGGCGTGAGCAGTGCTCTGATCTGCGTCGTAATTGCTCCCTCTAAACCAGCGACAACTATCGTCTGTCCTTCCTTTAGCTTACCGTTGATCAAAATCACATCCACGCTTGTACCGAGACCTTCAATCATTTTGACTTCAAGCACGGTACATTGCACGGCGGGCACGTATTGAATGCGTTCATTCATACGCGTCTGGCACAAGTCAACCAACGTTTGAAGAATATCCGGCATACCTTCACCAGTAATGGCAGAGGTTGGGATAATGTTGATAAAGGTTCGCGGATCCGGGTTCTCCCAGTACTTGGCTACATTCAAACCTTGCTCGGCGAATTCAATGATGATCTTGTCGTATCTATCTCTGAACTCGCGCTGCGCGTGATCCTTCTGCATAGACAGAGTCTCCTGCGTCGGATAGTTGGTGTTTGCTTGCCAATCGTACATGCGATCAATTTTGTTGAGCGCGATGACGAACGGAGTCTTTCGAGATCTGAGCATGTTGAGCGATTCAATGGTTTGCGGTTCAAGACCGTGCATAATGTCGACGACGAGAATCGCGAGATCACACAAGGAAGAGCCTCTCGATCTCAAGTTGGTGAAAGATTCGTGACCTGGAGTATCAATCACAAGCAAACCAGGCACCTGAAGATCCCACTCACCCTTGTTGAGCTGATGCGTGCGCTCGAGCAACGATTCCTTGGGAATGAAAGTCGCACCGATTTGTTGCGTGATACCACCAGCCTCACCATCTTGCACGTTGGTTCGTCTGATGTTATCCAAAATCTTCGTCTTACCGGTATCGACGTGACCCATGATGCAAATGATCGGACAACGAAGCTTGTCGGCGCTTCGCTTCGCCTTGGCTGCAGCGAAACGGGCGAGGCGAGCTTGCTTGGCCTTGGCCATGCGTTCTTCGTGTTCGCGCTGGCGGATGTCGTCAGAGTCTTCAGAGTAGTCCGAGCTATCAGAGTAGTCCGAGCTATCGGAATCTGAATCCGAGTCGGAATCAGAGCCAGATTCGTCATCAGAATCAGACTCTTCATCAGAATTAGATTCTTCTTCCGAGCTCGACTCTTCTTCCGCCGCCTTGGCCGCCGCCGCCTTAGCCTTGGCTTCCTTAGCCCACGGCTTCTCCGCAGCAAGCTTGGCCTTTGCGGCCTTTTCAGCTTCGAACTTGGCCGCAGCCTCGGCGGCAGCCTTTTCTTTCTCTTGACGCTTCTTCTCTTCAGCTTCCTTCTCGGCGGCTTCCTTGGCCAATCGCTCTTCCTCCTCCTTCTGGCCCGGGAGAACGATGTCCTTGTCGTCCCAATCTTCATCCTCCCAGTCATCTGCCGCGTCGTCATCAGCTGCCGCGGCCTCAGCGGCTAAACGAGCTTCTTCCTCAGCCTTCGCCTTTGCCTCGGCGGCAAGACGTTCTTCCTCTTGCTTCTTTAAACGTTCTTCGAGCTCCTTCTTCTTTTTACGATTGTCATAAACCGGGCGCTTGGGTTTGACGACGTCGGCGAGCTTATCCGCATCAATACCAGAACGCGCCAACATTTGCTCTCGCATAGCGGCAAGGCGAGCTTGTTCCGCCTTTTGCTTGGCGCTGAGCAACTTACCTTCAGCTCGAAGTCGCTCCTTCTTTTCCTTGTCTTTCTCCTTCTTGAGCCTTTTGCGCTCTTCTTCCTCCTCTTCTTGCTGGCGCGCGAGGCGTTCGGCTTCCTCGGCGGCGGCGCGAGCCTCAGCCTCAGCCTTGGCCTGCGCTTCCTCCATTTCCTTACGCTTCTGCATCTCAGCTTGAAGGGCAAGGATTCTAGCGCTCGGGGCGGCAGCCTTCTTTTCTTTCTTTTCCTTTTCAGCCGCAGCCTTCTCCTTGGCTTCCTTCTCCTTTTGCTTCTTCTTGAGCTTCTTCTTTTGTGACGCGGAGAGCTCCTTGCCTTCTTGTGCGTCATCACCATCCGCGTCTTCGTCACCTGCGGCGTCTGGCATGGCGGCATCACCACTAGCTTCAGCGGCAGCCGCTTCAGCGGCTTCGCGCTCCGCCTTCAATCGGCGCTTGCGAGCCGCCTTGCTCTCCCCTTGTTCTTCTTCGGGCTTGTCAGCCACCTTAATATCGAGCTCAGCGAGCAGTGCATCGAGATCCTCTTCGTCTTCGGCGGCTTCCTTGTTGCCACCCTTCTTCTTTTTCTTCTTGTCCTTCTTCGAAGAGGTTTGCTCTGGTTCCGGTTCCGGCTCCGGCATAGGTTCCGGTTCTGGCTCTGGTTCCAGTTTGGATGAAGCCGCGTCGGGCGCTTCCACCGGTACGAGATCACCTGGGGCGAACTCCTTCGGATCGAGCTCGTAGACACCATCAGCGTCGTCGGCCCAACCCATTTCGACGGCGCTCAAGATCATTCCCTCGCTCATGACGCCTCGAAGAGGCGTCTTTTCGATGACTTGGCCAGTCGCCGGAATCTTCACGCCAACCCCCGCAAAGATGACAACGAGACCCTTTCTTGCGTTCGCGCCGCCACACACGCATCGCTTGGGCTCATCACCGCCGAAATCAACGGTGCACACCTGCAAACGATCCGCCATCGGGTGCTTGTTGCATTCAATAATCTTACCGACGACGAGCTCAGGTTCGGCGACGCCCTTCTTCTTCTTCTTCTTCTTGAGATCCACAGAAACAGCAACCTCTTGCTCGACATCCATGAGATCTGCAAAGCTGGACTTTTTCTTTTTCTTTTTCTTGTCCTTCTTCGTCGACTCGGACTCCTCCTCAGCCGTCTCAGAAGCCTCATCGGCATCATCGTCGTCTTCATCCATCAACGCCGCAAATCCACCCTTCTTCTTCTTTTCCTTTTTAGGCTTGACGAAAACTTCCTCTTCCTCGTCTTCCTCGTCGTCACCTCCTGCCAAAGGATCGACAAAATCATCCTCATCGTCATCCATCATCAACGCCGCGAATCCACCCTTCTTCTTATCCTTCTTCTTATCCTTCTTCGGCTTGGTCGCGGGCGGCGGCGGCGGCGCCTCCTCCTCCTCCTCCTCCTCGTCGTCGTCCAGATCATCATCCATATCCCCCATCAGCGCGAACGCATTCGCCGCCGAAATCTTCTTCTTGCTCGTCTTCTTCGCCGGTTTCGCCGCCGCCGCCGTCATCATCATCATATCCTCGTCGTCGTCGTCGTCCTCGCCGTCGCCTCGCGCCAACGCCGCCAACGGATCCAAGTCATCGTCTGAATCCTTTTGTCGACTCTTCCCGCCGCCGCCGCCGCCGCCTTTATTCTTCCCCTTGGCTGCTTTTCGCGCCTTTTTCATCTCCGTCTTGGACATCTTCTTCCCGTCGTCCTCCCCGCCGTCCCCGCCGCCGCCGCCGCCGCCGTCGTCGTCGTCGACGCGCTTCTTCCCGCCCCCGGCGAGCGGGTCCAAGACATCCCCGGCTTCATCCTCGCTCGTATCGTCGCCTCTCTTTCCCTTTTTGTTTCCCTTTTTGTTTCCCTTGCCCATCGCGTCCGTCGGCTCCGTCCGTCGGGTCCTCGGTCCGTCCGTCCGTCGGGTCCGTCCTCGACTCGTCCTCGGGGGTCTTTTATCGACCTATCCGCGTCTCCCCGTCGTCTATCCCGCGACGACCGAGCTCGCGTCCGACGCGTCTCGCCGTCGTCGTCGTCTCCCGTCGTCTCCCGTCGTCGTCGTCGTCGTCGTCGTCGCTCGAGCGCCCCGCCGAAACCTCATCTTCCCTCTTCCCGCGCCGTTCAAAAAACACACACACAAAAAAAACCAGAGTCGTCGGTATCGATCGATGTGGGATCGGGGGTTTGTTTTGAAATGAACCGTAAAAATCTCGCATCGAAGGGTCGATGGCGAAAAATACTCTCCTCGATTCAGTTTCATCTCTATTCGATTCAGCTTTCGTTTGAGTCGATTCAACGAAATTCAAGGTTCACGATAAAAATAACGATGAAAATCAGGCTTTAAATCTTACAACCGAAACTGGGAAATACGGTTACGAGCGAGGCGAAGCGGTAGACATCTCTACTCGATTCAGTTTGTCACTGAATCGTCTCAAGACTGAATCGAATAGAGATGAAACTGAATCGAGGAGAGTATTTTTGTACCGGTACTACGGTGTATGTATGTCGAGTCATGAACGGTCGTTTATCCCCCCCCGACCCCCT
>Ga0255781_10003716_pt1 | contig 11835 bp, 10 predicted proteins | sample 101ome_21_FD_179979 | JGI IMG/M metagenome (GOLD analysis project Ga0255781, IMG submission 179979) | Coastal salt marsh microbial communities from the Groves Creek Marsh, Skidaway Island, Georgia - 101413BT metaG (version 2) | ecosystem: Environmental > Aquatic > Marine > Intertidal zone >...
AATAAGGAATACCTCAGTGCTACAATAAAATTGCCAAGCAATTAAATATTAGTGGGATGAGTGTGTATCTTAGTTTACAGGCATTAGGACTTTACCCAAAATAACTTGATTTACCATTCTAAAAGAGTTCAAACTTGAGGATATCTCAACACTGACGCTTTACGATTGCTAGGGCAGTGTGCTGAACATTTTAAATGTGGTGTTATAATGAAATTAATACTGAGTTCTTTTTTAATATTTTTCCTAACGGTTACCCATTCTCAAGCAGGTATCAGAGAAGATTATAGATATTTCTTAGAATTAACTACATCAAAAACATGCCTTAAATTGATTAAACACATGTCAAAAATAGCAAGGAATGATGAGATTTTATTTATCAAAGCCTTTGGTGGTTCTTGGGTACCAAATGGTTTGGAAGTAAAAAATAGTAAACAAAGAAAATTTCTAGAAATTGTAAAAGAAGGAAATTCGATCATTAAACCTGAAGATAAAGATGCGATTTTATCAGTATTTAATCAGGTAGGCTGCCAATTTGACCCTAACAATATAACAGATGTTGTCTTAAGGGGTATTCTGGAAAGAGATATTTTAGCTAGAGCTGATTTGGTCAAAAAATTAAAAAATGGTTCTGCTAAATATTCGGACGTATGGATAGTTCAGGCTGGCACTAATGCGATAATGGAAGAGTTTTTAACTTATGTAATCCAAAAAGATCCCTCAATTTTAGATGATTTTATGAATGATTTCCAAGTGTACATGCAAGTGCTGGAGAAAAGCATGATACCGATTTTTAAAATAATAGATAAATATGACCTGCAAACTTAGGTTCAAAAAAACCAAATTTGCTTGGTTCGAATAAAGAAACGTAAAAGCCAGTGTGTAGATGTATTTCAGGTTACTGGAACAAGCGGTTGGTGCATAGGCTGTGGCCGAAGCCATGAAGAATGTGCCAAATGAAAAAGATGAAGCCATACGAAGCAAACAAGATTAAAAGCGAACTGAAGCAGCGAATGGCTAAAATGGCTAAAACACCACCTTCATTATTGTAGATAGTAGCAAACGGTTTTGATTTACTAGCGCTGCAACTAAAGGCACATCCTGCTTACACGCTGCGCAAAGAGTCTGCTAAATGCCTAACAAATTAGCAATCTCATACAAACCCCAAAATCTGTCCGGTAGGTACTGACGTCAGACATCAAACGACATCAGCCGAGCAATTATTCCATAGACCCAAATACAACTTTGGCCTGTCGTCGAATTTTTAAAAATTGGTAACCTAACCCTTTCAGCTGCTGTAAATACGTTTATTATGCGGGCGAGCTAATAAAAAGATGTGACTATGCCAATTATTACAGAAGACGATCTTATCCAATCCATCGCTGATGCTTTCCAATTCATTTCGTACTTTCATCCGCCTGATTTCATCCGTGCGATGAGTGCGGCCTGGGAGAAAGAGGAAAACCCATCTGCAAAGCAAGCGATGTCTCAAATCTTGGTCAATTCACGCATGTGTGCGATTGGGCGTCGTCCAATTTGTCAAGATACGGGGTCTGCGAATATTCATATCAAATACGGGATGCAGGCACAGACAAATTTCAAGCGTTCGTTGCAGGAAATCTGTGATGAAGGCACGCGGCAGGGTTATCTACGCGATGAAAACCCGCTGCGAGCGTCTGTCGTGGTGGATCCGTTTGATTCCCGAAAAAACTCGGGCGACAACACGCCTTGTATGCTGACCGTTGAAATGGTCGCGGGTGATTCAATTGAGGTCGAGGTCGCCGCAAAGGGGGGGGGATCAGAGAACAAATCAAAATTCACTACCCTGAATCCATCCGGCAGCGTGGCGGACTGGGTTGTTCAAAGTGTGGAAAGCATGGGGGCAGGTTGGTGCCCACCTGGTATTTTGGGAATTGGGATTGGTGGTAACGCGGACAAGGCCATGGCACTGGCCAAACAAGCGCTTTCCGAACCCATTGATATGGCAGATTTGATACGGCGTGGTCCGTCAAACAGAACCGAGGAATTGCGCCTTGAAATCGCTGAACGGGTTAACGCATTGGGCATAGGTGCTCAAGGTTTAGGTGGTATTACAACTGTGCTGGACGTGAAAATCAAATCCTTCCCAACACACGCGGCGTCATTGCCCGTTGGGATGATCCCGAACTGTGCTGCAACGCGGCATGCGCATTTCACATTGGACGGATCGGGCGCCGCGGAATTTACACCGCCTGATCTAAAAGATTGGCCCGATATTCTGTTGGAGCAAGCCAGTGCAAATGCGATCAAGGTGGATGTGGACAACCTGACGGATGAGGTGTTGGGGACCTTTGAACCGGGGCAGACTTTGCTGCTTTCTGGCACAATTTATACGGGTCGTGACGCAGCACACAAACGTATGATAGATATGCTGGATCGAGGTGAGGAATTGCCTGTCGACCTAACGGGACGTGCGATTTACTATGTTGGTCCTGTTGACGCTGTTGGGGAAGAGGTGATTGGCCCAGCAGGACCCACCACATCGACCCGCATGGATAAGTTCACAGATCGTATTTTGAACGATACTGGTTTAAAAATGATGATTGGTAAGGCCGAGCGCGGGGACAACGCGATTGAAGCGATTGCCAAGCATAAGGCGGTCTATCTAATCGCTGTTGGTGGTGCGGCATATCTGGTATCCAAAGCGATCAAATCTGCGAAACCCATTGCCTTCCAAGACTTGGGTATGGAGGCGATTTACGAGCTGAAGGTCGAGGATATGCCTGTGAGCGTCGGGGTCGACACTAATGGCAATTCGATCCACAAAATCGGTCCAGCCGCTTGGCGTAAGTAAGTTATTATTTCAACAACCTAAACCCCCCATGGGTATCTGTGGGGATTTTGCATGTGACGCGCACCTGTTTATAGAGATGTAACATGATCCAATCTTGATATTGAAAAATCACATATCTCTGATATTTGCTACCTTTAGCCCCATCTCCTGTAACCTCAGTCGCTTTACGGGAATTACCGCTTTTCCCCCCTCGGTCCAAGATGGACAATACATTCTGATTTTGGGGATAGGCGCCAATGAGAATAGAAACTGCTTACCCATATACAGATGTTGCGTGGTTCAGCGTGTAACAATTGCCCAATGATTAGGCCACATGTTGCAAGGTCACCTTGGGATGAATACCCAATGCGGCACAGACATCACGGGTCAGTTCAGGACGGTTCAGAGTGTAAAAATGCAACGCCTCAACCCCTTCATCAACCAATTCGCTGCATAATTCTGTGCATTGTGCGATTGAAAGCAAGTCAGTGCGCTGATCGCGCTCGGCTTTGGCATAAGCATCTTCTAACCACGCAGGAAGGGTTGCACCACACCGCTTGGCAAAGCGCTTTACTCCTTGCCAGTTTTCGATTGGCAAGATCCCAGGTGTAATCGGCTTCGTGATCCCCGCCTTGGCGCAGGCATCACGAAAACGCAGAAAACCCTCGGCCTCAAAAAAGAATTGGGTCAATGCTTCATCCGCGCCTGCGTCCAGTTTTTGTTTCAACCAGTCGATGTTTTGTGCTGCATCTGCGGCCTCTGGATGGGTTTGAGGATAGGCCCCAACATACAGGCGAAACGCATTCAATTCTGCTAGTGCACCAACCAATTCAACGGTGTTTTGAAACCCATCCTCATGCGCGCGAAACGCGCCGCTCTCTGCGGGGGGATCGCCGCGGAGGGCAACCAACCCAGTCACACCCGTATCCGCATAACTGCGGGCAATGTTTAGAGTTTCATCCCGCGTTGCATCCACGCATGTCAAATGGGCCGCGACATCGCACCCAGTGTGTTTGTGCAATACGCGCGTGGCCTCTTTGGTTAGGGTGCGCGTCGTGCCCCCTGCGCCATAGGTTACGGACATAAAGCGTGGATTTAGTGGGGCAAGCGTGTTTACCGTATCCCACAGGCGATAAGCCCCCTCAAAATTTTGTGGCGGGAAAAACTCAAACGAAATCTGGGGTCGGGTCATTGTCATATCCATAAGTTGTCTTGCCACTTTTTCTCAGATATGTGATTGTGAGGCAAATTCATAAAACTAAAGAAGGTTATGAGTTTCATATGAAAATGCATATTGAATTTCGCCATTTGCGCACGGTCAAAGCCATTCATGAAAGCGGGGGCGTGTCAAATGCTGCGGATATTTTGAACATCACGCAAAGCGCGCTGAGCCATCAGATCAAAAACCTGGAAGAGCAGACAGGGATTGAATTGTTTGTGCGCAAATCCAAACCACTGCGCCTGACGGCGGCGGGCATGCGCCTATTGCGACTGGCCGATAAGATCCTGCCAGAGGTCGATGCTATTCAGTCTGAATTTGCAGGCTTGCGCAGTGGTAAATCTGGGCGCCTGCATATCGCGATTGAATGTCACGCCTGTTTTGAATGGCTGTTTCCTGTGCTTGAGAGATTTCGTAAATCTTGGCCCGATGTGGATGTGGACATCAGACCGGGGTTGGCATTTGAAGCCCTGCCAGCATTGGAAAAGGAAGATGTGGATTTGGTCGTGTCATCAGATCCCGAAAACCTGCCTGGCATTACATTTTCACATCTTTTTGATTATGCGCCTGTTTTTGTGGCCTCTGCGCAAAATCCGTTGGCTGAAAAAGCCTTTATTGAGGCCGAAGATTTCCGTGATCAAACTCTTATTACTTATCCCGTTGAACGCAGTCGTTTGGATTTATTTTCACAGCTTTTGATCCCTGCAAAGGTGGAACCTGCGTCGATCCGTCAAGTTGAGCTGACCGCAGTCATCCTACTGTTGGTCGCTTCAAATCGGGGGGTCTCTGTGTTGCCAGACTGGGTCGTGCGCGAGGTGAAATATAGTTCAGATTACGTCACACGACCGCTTACAAAGGAGAAGGTTACGCGTGGGTTATTCGCCGCCACGCGCGATAATGATCTTGCAAAGCCATATATGCGCGATCTAATTCGCCTTGCTGGCGAAGAGGCGCGCAGGCTTCAATCACTTTAAAGCGATTGCAGTTCGGTCGCCATTACACGACCATCACGCCCGTCCTGAAGCTCATAGCTTAGTTTCTGGTTTTCTGCCAATGCCTTCATGCCAGAACGTTCTACTGCGGAAATATGTACGAACACATCTTTTCCGCCTTCTTCGGGTTCAATGAACCCGTAACCTTTAGTTGTATTAAACCATTTCACGGTGCCATTTGGCATGTCCGTGTCTCCTTCTTCTTCCCGAAATTGCAGATCAACGACCTGATGTGACACGAGAGCGCTTACAAACGTCCGATGCCAATATGAACTCGGAGGTGTTATTTGCACTCGGCCTGTAAAACAAAATGGCTTGTTTTTCCAAAATTCAAGTGAAATAGAAAAAAGATAATTTAAAAAATCCGGAGGCGGTGTGATGGACATTTACGGAATTAAGACATGCGATAGCTGCCGCAGGGCAATCAAAGCCTTAGCAGGGGCAAATTTTATTGACGTTAGAAAAGATGGTATTTCGCCTGATTTGCTGACCCGCGCATACGCCGAATTTGGTGATGCGATTGTGAACAAAAAATCAGCAACGTGGCGTGGATTTGATGATGCCACACGCGCCATGGATTCTTTGGAATTGGTTACCTTGAACCCTACTGTGATGAAACGTCCCCTGATCGTGGATGACCAAGGAGCGCTTGCGCTTGGGTGGGGCGAAGATGTTCACGAACGATTTGGCGTTTAACGCATCAGGGCGCGATCGACGGACAGCGCACCTGCACCTTTGATGACCAAAACACGCAGAGGGGAAACCCAAAACAAGCGTTGATCCATGACAGGCTAAATCCCGACTGTGTATTCTTTCCAATCACAGGCGTGTGTGTCACGTTCCTGTGATCTGGCGTGATTATTTTTTGTATGGGACGTGATGATTTGACTTGTAAAAGGGTGCAAAATGAAACTTTGCCCCCCCATTTACAGTAAATTTTCGCACTTAATGTTATAATTGATCTGGCGCCTTCGCTTCGATTTTGAGCGTGCTGACAATCTCTTCAATTGAGCTGGTCGTGGTTTGCTTTTCCCCCAAACGACGCACAGACACGCTTCGCTCTTCAACTTCACGCATGCCACAGGCCAAAATCACAGGCACCTTGCCAACAGAATGTTCGCGTACCTTATAGTTGATTTTTTCGTTGCGCAGATCCAATTCCGCGCGCACGCCCTGGGCACGCAGTGCCGTGACAACTTCCTGACAATACTCGTTTGCATCCGATACAATCGCAGCCACAACAACCTGACGGGGGGCCAACCAAAACGGCAAACGACCTGCAGAGCTTTCAATCAGGATACCGATAAAGCGTTCAAATGATCCCAATACCGCACGGTGCAACATCACGGGGCGGTATTTTTGACCGTCCTCTGCAATGTAGTTCGCATCCAATCGTTCGGGCAGGACGAAATCAACCTGCAATGTGCCACACTGCCAATCCCGCCCAATGGCATCCGTAAGAACAAATTCCAGTTTCGGCCCGTAAAACGCGCCTTCGCCCGGGTTCAGTTCAAAATCATATCCTGCGGCTTCTGTTGCGCTACGCAGCGCATTTTCAGATTTGTCCCAAACTTCGTCACTGCCTGCGCGCTGTGCCGGGCGATCAGAGAATTTGATCGAAAAGTTTTCAAAGCCCAGATCACGATAGATGTTGGATAGAAATTCGATGAAATTCTTAGTCTCGGACTCAATCTGATCTTCACGACAGAAAATATGCGCATCATCTTGGGTAAATCCACGCACACGCATGATGCCATGTAGTGCGCCGGAGGGTTCATAACGGTTACAGCTGCCAAATTCCGCCATTCGTAAAGGCAGATCACGATATGATTTCAAACCCTGATTATAAACCTGCACGTGGCAGGGGCAGTTCATGGGTTTTAGCGCATTGATCGCCTTTTCACGCGCATGTTCTTCGTCAACTTCAACGATGAACATGTTTTCCTGATATTTGTCCCAATGGCCCGAGGCCTCCCACAATTTGCGATCCACAACTTGGGGTGTGTTTACCTCGACATATCCACCACGTTCCTGTTGGCGGCGCATGTAATCCTGGAGGGTTGTGTAAATCTTCCATCCATTTGGATGCCAAAAGATTTGGCCAGGCGCTTCTTCTTGCATGTGGAACAGGTCCATTTCGCGGCCTAACTTACGGTGATCGCGTTTTGCGGCCTCTTCCAGCATGGTTAGGTGCGCCTTTAGTTGTTCTTTGTTCAAAAACGCCACGCCATAGATACGCTGTAATTGTTCGCGTGAACTGTCCCCACGCCAATAGGCACCCGCAACATGCATCAATTTGAATCCATCTGCAGGAACCTGACCTGTGTGTTGAAGGTGGGGTCCACGGCATAGATCCTGCCAATCGCCGTGCCAATACATGCGAATGGGTTCATTGCCCGGGATCGATTCAATCAATTCAACCTTAAAGGGTTCATTTGTGTCCTTGTAATGCTGGATCGCGCGATCACGCTCCCATACCTCGGTGCGGACGCCGTCCCGCAGGTTGATGATGTCCTTCATCTTTTTTTCGATCAGGACCAAATCCTCTGGGGTGAAGGGATCGTTGCGATCAAAATCGTAATACCAGCCATTGTTGATAACCGGACCAATGGTGACTTTTACATCAGGCCAAATTTCTTGGACAGCGCGTGCCATAATATGCGCTAGATCATGTCGCACCAATTCGAATGCGAACTCTGCGTCTTTCATCGTGTTGATGGCAATTTTCGCGTCTGCCTCAATGGGCCATTGCAGATCATAATGCATGCCGTTCACGGTTGCGCTGATCGCATTCTTACCAAGAGATGTTGAAATATCCGATGCGACTTCCGCCGCAGTGATGCCAGCTGCGTAGTCACGATTATTGCCGTCTGGAAAGGTAAGAGAGATTTTGGACATCTTGGTCCTCCTCGTCTTTTTGGCGCCCACGGAACGCCCGGTTGCGGGTTATTTGGTTCGCGCCACATGTGCCGTTTTTGGGGCAGGGGGTCAAGTGTTGATTTGCGAAACGGGTGTTCGACTACAGGAAATGGCTTTCGTCCCTTGTTTCGCCGCTGAGACGGTTTCATACTATTGCGAAAAAGGAGCATTTCATGACACAATTTATGACAGGGCCGCGCGGTCAAAAATTGGCCTTTTCTAAAAGCGAAGGGACGGGACCGACGGTTGTGTTTTTGGGGGGCTTTATGTCCGACATGACAGGGTCCAAGGCTGTTTTCCTAGAAGACTGGGCCAAGGCGCGAGGATACGCATTTTTGCGATTTGATTACGCGGCACACGGTCAATCCGAAGGTGAATTCACCGAACACAGCGTTGCTGAATGGGCCGAAGATGCCGCGGCCGTCATTGCAGCGCAAACCAGCGGCGATTTGATCCTGATTGGATCTTCGATGGGTGGTTGGATATCCCTGAACCTTGGGCGTGAAATGGGGAATCGTTTGCGCGGTTTGATACTGATTGCCGCTGCCCCTGATTTCACCGAGGATAGTATGCTTTCCAGTTTTACAGAGGCGCAAAAACGGGACATCGCGGAAAATGGTGTCACCTATATCCCATCCGTTTATGGCGATCCGTATCCCATTTCACTTCATCTACTAACCGACAGCCGCCGCGCCTTTGTCATGCGCGACCCACTTGTGTTTAGGTGCCCTGTCCACATGCTTCAGGGAACATTGGACAATGCAGTATCGCGTGACACAGCGCTGCGGTTGTTAGATCATATTGAGGCGGATGATCTGCATCTGACCTTCACCAAAGGGGCAGATCATTCTTATTCCACGCAGCCTTGTTTGGACGTTATTCAACAAAAATTAGAACGCATTTTAGAAAGTTGATTATGGAACAACGGATTAGTTTGATGACTATTGCGGTGGATGATTTGCCGCGGACGGTTCAGATTTATGAAAACATGGGTTGGCAGACACCCCCAAAGGCAGCGGCGTACGTGAAGCCGACATCATCAAATCTCGTGCAGGATTTGGATATATGGTGATATAAGAGCGTTCCTTGGGGACAATCGGGCACTGGGCGCAACGGGCTGAGGTCTTGCAAATCTTGCGGGATATAGCCGCAGGATTAGGACCAGACCTAATGGTGGAACAGTTGCCCGTCATCCAAAAACGATCAGATTGACAGAGCACCCTTCGAAAATACAGTGCGCCTGCTGCAGTGATTTACTGGGAATTAGACCCGCTTGTCCGAGCCAAGCATCATGAATTCATGTCGACGCTTATGTAGTGTGCGACGCTGCATCTCATCCTAAGTGTGGGTCATCTCCCAAGTTGTAGCAACCCGACACGATCAAGGCAGTCATGAGGAAATCGCTAGTCCATTCCGTGGTGGAACGTTAACGTAGCAGTGTTTCGATTTTGCGGGTAATTTTCCTGGACATGGGTTTTGTTACAGAGCTGTAGCTGTCGACATAATTCCCATTCGCGTCCAGTAGCACTTTGTAAAAGTTCCACCGTGGTTTAAACCCGTATTCGCGTTGCAACCATTTATAAAATGGATGTGCCTTGTCCCCTTTTACGGATGTGATGTCGGTCATGGGCAGGGTTAGGCCATATGTAACCTCACAGAATTCTTTGACGTCTTCCCCTGATTTAAGCTCTTGGCGAAAATCATTTGATGGCACGGCCAAAACAACCAAACCTTTGGGTCCATAGGTTTCATGCAGTTTTTGCATGCCCTCAAGCTGGCCTGTAAATCCACAGCGGCTGGCTGTGTTCACGATAAGAACGGGTTTGCCCTGAAATTCAGATAGAACAATTTTGCCGCCATCAATGCTTTCAAATTCAAAGCTCGCGACCTGAGTTGCAAGTGTCATAAAAATAAGTACCGCTAGTTGTTTCCACATGGACAAAACCCCCATACACAGGGATTTTGCGTGAATTGTAACAAAGTCAATGGAAAGAGGCGTTTTTCGCGAAATTATGCTTCCATCGCCTCAAGTTCATCGATCATGTCCGAGATCATGGACAAGCCTTTGCCCCAGAATTCCGGATCAGCCGCATCCAACCCAAAGGGCGCCAAAAGATCGCTGTGATGCATCGATCCGCCTGCGCGCAGCATGTCGAAATATTTGTCTTGGAACCCATCTGGATGATCCTGATAAACCGCGTAAAGCGCGTTTACCAATCCATCCCCAAAGGCGTAGGCATAAACATAGAAGGGTGAATGCACAAAGTGTGGGATATAGGCCCAGAATGTTTCATAGCCTTCCATGAATTCAAATGCTGGACCCAGGCTTTCGCCCTGCACCGACATCCACAATGCGTTGATGTCATCTGGGGTCAATTCGCCTGATTTGCGCGCATCGTGCAATTTGCATTCGAAATCGTAAAACGCGATCTGACGCACGACTGTGTTGATCATATCCTCGACCTTACCGGCCAACATCACTTTGCGTTCTTGTTGATCTTTGGCCTTGTCCAACATTGTGCGGAACGTCAGCATTTCGCCAAAGACAGACGCCGTTTCTGCAAGTGTCAGCGGGGTAGAAGACAGCATTTCACCCTGATCGGCAGCTAAAACCTGATGCACGCCATGGCCCAATTCATGTGCCAATGTCATCACATCACGCGGTTTGCCCAGATAATTCAGCATAATGTATGGGTGCGCATCTGTGACCGTAGGGTGCGCGAATGCACCTGGGGCTTTCCCGGGTTTCACGGGGGCATCAATCCACCCTTTGTCAAAAAACGGTTGTGCCAGATCGGCCATGCGCGGATCGAAACCGCCATATGCGCTCATCACTGTTTCGCGTGCCTCATCCCAATCAATAATGCGATCGCTTTCCATCGGGAGGGGCGCGTTGCGATCCCAGACTTGCATTTTATCAAGGCCCAGCCATTTACGTTTCAATTCGTAATACCGATGGCTAAGTTTTGGATAGGCGGCAACCACCGCATCACGGAGCGCTTCGACCACTTCGGCTTCCACATCGTTGGACAGGTGGCGCCCTGTTTGCGGAGTTGGCATGCCGCGCCAGCGGTCAATGATGTCCTTTTCCTTTGCTTGTGTATTATGCACACGGGCAAAGGTGCGAATATTTTCACTAAAGACACGTGCCAATTCGCGTGCGGCCATTTCACGTTTGCTGCGATCTTGTTCTGTCAGAAGATTTAGTGTGGCTTCGATGTTCAGATCTTCACCTTCGATATCAAATGTCAGGCCCGCGATTGTCTCATCAAACAGTTTTTCCCATGCATCCCCAACAGCGCCCAAATCATGTAAGAACTTTTCCAATTCATCAGAGAGTTGATAAGGTTCCAACGCGCGAATACGGCGAATGGCAGGGAGATAGCGTGCAAGATCGGCGTTTGCGTCGAACAATCCGGTCAGCGCCTCCTCTGACAGGCGGTTCAATTCTAGTGTGAAAAATACCAACGGCGTTGTGAATACGGTAATCTTTTCCTGCGCATCGGACAAAAATTTGGTCCGTTCACCATCTGTTGTCAGCTGATAATACCGCAATCCTGCGAAGGACATTATGCGGCCCGCAACTGACGAAATTTTTTCATTGCGATGAATGCAGGTGAGCATTTCAATGGTGTTCAGGTCCGCCAATTTGCCCTCATAATCGGCCGCAAATGCTGCGCATTCGGTTTCTAACCATGCTAAATCTTGCTCGATTTTGGGGTCATCTGTCCCCTGATACAAATCGTTTAGGTCCCATTCTGGCAAATTGCAAAGGTTGTCTGTGCCACCAGAAACAGATGCGTCAAAAACAGGGGATGGAGTTATAAACATACTTTGCCTCATTGGTCAGAATGCTGCTAACGTAGGGTGCGAACCATTGAGGTGCAAGGGGCGTT
>Ga0255781_10003718_pt1 | contig 11827 bp, 13 predicted proteins | sample 101ome_21_FD_179979 | JGI IMG/M metagenome (GOLD analysis project Ga0255781, IMG submission 179979) | Coastal salt marsh microbial communities from the Groves Creek Marsh, Skidaway Island, Georgia - 101413BT metaG (version 2) | ecosystem: Environmental > Aquatic > Marine > Intertidal zone >...
TCTGTTCAATCCAGTCTTGCGAAGCCATCTCTTCCTCCTTCCCTATTCAGCAGGTGTGAATACCGCGACCTTTGCCGGGCGCAGCATGCGATCGCCGACCATGTAACCAAGCTCGATTACATCGGCAACCATCGCGTCGGTGACATCGGCGCTGGGGTTTTGCACCAGTGCCTCGTGAAGCTCGGGGTCAAATTTGTCACCCTTGGCACCAAAAGCGCTCAGTCCGAACTTCTCTCCGGCTGCCTTTAGCTTTTGGGCGATGGCCGCCATCGGGGTTCCGTCCTGAACATCTCCGTGAGCCTCGGCTCTGGTGAGGTCGTCTAGCGCTGGCAAGAAGGCCCGAATGGTCTCCACCACTGCCAGCTGACGCTCAACCCCACGGTCTCGCTCTACGCGGGTGCGGTAGTTCACGAAGTCGGCCTGCAGCCGCTGTAGATCCTGGAAGATAGCGAGCTCGCGATCGATCTCGTCTTTCTCCTCCGTTGGATCGGCAGTGGCCTCAGCCTCTGGCTGCTCAGGCTCGTCAGTTGCAGCGGCCTCTTCGGCCGCTGCCTCTGGCTCTTTTTCCTGATCGGTCATTACTTCTTGTCCTCGCCTGGCTCGTCCTCATCAACAACCTCGGCGTCAACGACGTCTTCGGCTGCACCCTCGGCCGGAGCCTCCTCGCCCTCTGGCGCGGCCGCATAAACTGCCTCACCAATCTTCTGCGATGAGGCAACTAGCTTCTCCTGGGCGCTCTTTACAGCCTCGATGTCCTCGCCAGCTAGTGCTGCTTTCAGGGCGTCCACGTCTGCCTGGACCTCGGTCTTTAGTTCCTCGGAGAGCTTCTCGTCGTTGTCCTTGATCAGCTTCTCTGTGGAGTAGGCCAGCTGCTCGGCTCCGTTACGGGTCTCGGCCTCTTCGCGGCGCTGCTTGTCCTCGGCAGCGTGCTCCTCGGCGTCCTTCACCATGCGCTCGATGTCTTCCTCAGACAGTGACGAACCGCCGGTGATGGTCATCGACTGCTCCTTGCCGGTGCCCTTGTCCTTTGCGGACACGTGCACGATTCCGTTGGCATCGATGTCGAATGTCACCTCAACCTGAGGGATGCCGCGCGGCGCCGGGGCAATGCCCGTGAGTTCGAAGTTTCCAAGGCTCTTGTTGTCGCGGGTGAACTCGCGCTCTCCCTGGAATACCTGGATCGATACGCTCGGCTGGTTGTCGTCGGCGGTTGTAAAGGTCTCGCTGCGCTTGGTCGGAATTGCCGTGTTGCGCTCGATCAGCTTGGTCATGATTCCACCCTTGGTCTCAATTCCCAGCGATAGCGGAGTCACGTCAATCAGCAGCACGTCCTTGCGGTCGCCCTTGATGACACCGGCCTGAAGAGCTGCACCAACTGAAACAACCTCGTCTGGGTTCACTCCCTTGTTCGGCTCCTGGCCACCCAGCAGGCTCTTGACAAGCTCAGATACCGCTGGCATGCGGGTAGACCCACCAACTAGAACAACGTGGGCGATCTCGCCGACCTTTACGCCGGCCTCCTTGATCACGTCCTCGAATGGCTTGCGGGTGCGCTCCAACAGGTCAGAGGTCATCGACTCAAACTGGGCACGGGTCAAAGTCTCGTCCAGGTTGGCCGGACCGGACTCGGTAAGCGATAGGTATGGCAGCTGAATCTGGGTCGAGGTCGACTGGCTCAGCTCCTTCTTTGCCTGCTCGGCAGCTTCTTTCAGACGCTGCAGGGCGATCTTGTCGCCCGAGACGTCAACACCGGAGGTCTCCTTGAACTGCTTGACCAGGTGGTCAACAACTCGCTGATCCCAGTCGTCACCACCGAGGCGGTTGTCACCTGAGGTGGCGCGGACCTGAATGGTGGAGAAGTCATCGTCCTTGCCCACCTCAAGCAGCGAAACATCGAAGGTTCCACCACCAAGGTCGAATACCAAGATCAGCTCGTCTTCCTTGCCACGGTCTAGGCCGTAGGCAAGAGCTGCTGCGGTTGGCTCGTTGATGATACGCAGCACGTTTAGACCGGCAATCTCACCCGCCTCCTTGGTTGCCTGTCGCTCTGCGTCGTTGAAGTAAGCCGGAACGGTGATAACAGCATCGGTAACGCTCTCACCCAGGTAGGTCTCGGCGTCACGCTTCAGCTTCATGAGAATGCGTGCGGAGATCTCCTGCGGGGTGTACTCCTTCTCGTCTACCTTGAACTTCCAGTCGGTCCCCATGTGACGCTTTACCGAACTCACGGTGCGGTCAACGTTGGTGACAGCCTGACGCTTTGCGGTCTCGCCGACCAAGATGTTGCCGTCCTTGGTGAAGGCAACCACCGATGGGGTGGTGCGGAAACCCTCCGCATTCGCAATTACCTTGGGCTCTCCCGCCTCCAGCACGGTTACAGCGCTGTTGGTGGTTCCCAGGTCGATTCCTACTGCTCTACCCAATTTATTCTCCTTATTTCGAAAGTTTTTGCGCTCAAGTTGAGCCACATGGACTCAAGTTTCAGATATGCAAACAAAGTTGTCAAGCTAAAAGTCCCAAAACTTGAGTCATTCACACTCAACTTTCAGGAATTTACGAAAAAGTCAGCTATTTGGGCTTAGTTATCGACGTAATCGGGACTAATCTGAGCCTCATGGCCAACACAGACGTTGCATCTAAGAAGCCCCGCGGAACATTTGCCTGGGCACTTTGGGACTGGGCAGAGCAGCCATTCCCCACCATCTTCTCCACATTCATCTTCCCGATCTACATCACCAGCGCCGCATTCGGCCCGGAAGAGGACACCTCACGTGCACTCGGCCTTGCGGCAACAATTGCTGGAGTTGCCGTCGCGCTGGTGGCACCGGTGTTCGGACGCCGCTCGGATGAGGCCGGCAGGCGAAAGTTTTGGCTTCTAATAAACACGCTGGTGCTGGCCGGGGTGATGGCGAGCCTGTTCTTCATTGAGCCACGGGCGGAGATGCTCTGGCTCGGACTCATCATCTTCTCCTTTGGAGGATTCGTCCAAGAGATCGCTTTCATCAATTACTACGCGATGCTGAAGCAGGTCTCTAGACCAAGCAACATCGGAAAGGTCTCCGGTTTTGCCTGGGGCCTTGGCTACATTGGCGGCATCATCCTGCTGCTTGTATCACTGGTCGGTTTTGTTCAGACCGAGACTCCGTGGTTTGGCATCCCAACCACCGATGCGCTGAATGTTCGCGCAGTCTTCCTATTTAGCGCCATCTGGCTAATCGTGTTCTCGATTCCGCTATTTGTGAGCGTGCCGGAGATCAAAGCGAAAGAGAATCGGGTCAAGGAAAACATCGTCGAGAGCTACATCAAGCTCTGGGCCCAGCTCAAGTCGCTTCACAAGCAGGCGCCGGAGACCTTGAAGTTCCTGATCGCGAGCGCGATCTATCGCGACGGCCTAAGCGGCGTCTTCGCGTTTGGTGGTGCACTGGGTGCGCTGGCCTTTGGCTTTGAACTGGCCGAGGTAATCCTGTTCGGAATCGCAGCCAACGTCATGGCGGGTATCGGTGCGATTGTCGGTGGCTTCTTTGACGACAAGATCGGCGGCAAGCGCACCATCATGATCTCACTGCTTGGCCTAACAATTGCCGGCTTCGGTGTCTTCGCGTTCGCCTCGCTCGGCCCAATTACCTACTGGATTGGCGGCCTCGCACTAACGCTATTTGTCGGCCCAGCCCAGGCGGCATCGAGGGCATTCGTCGCTAAGTTCACCCCGGAGGGACGTGATGGAGAGGTCATGGGCCTCTACATGACAACGGGTCGCGCGGTTAGCTTCCTCAGCCCGCTGCTATGGACGAGCTCGATTTCACTCGCACTTGCACTCGGTGTTCCAAATGCCAGCGCTACGGTTTGGGGAATCCTTGGTCTGATGGTCGTGCTCGTGGCAGGAATCTTGCTGCTCGCCCGCGTGCACCCAACTCCGCAGGTGATAAACGACTAGTTGCCCTTGAACTTGGCGGGCTTCTTCGTAACGAAGGCCTTCATGCCACGGGTTACGTCCTTGGTTTTCATCAGCTCGCCCAGTCTGGACATCAATAGCTTCTTCTCGGCCGACTCATCCTCAGCCCGAGCTGAGGCCAGCGTGGCCTGAACCGCAAGTGGTGCCTGCGCGGCGATCTTGTCGGCAAACTCCCTAGCCCGAGCAAGTTCCTGGCCCGGTTCGACCACCTCGTTGATCATTCCCATCGCGAGCGCCTCCTCTGCGCCCCAGCGGTCAGAGGTCAGCAGATATTGCATGGCCTTGGCATGGCCGGCAACCTTTGGCAGCCGGATAGTGCCGCCTCCAAAGGGGAGTATTGCCCGGGAAACCTCTAGCTGGCCAAACTTTGAGTCGCTTGCGGCGATAACGATGTCGCTGGCAAGAGCGAGCTCGACACCGAGGGTGTAGCAGGTGCCGCGAGTTGCCATAACGACCGGCTTTCTCACCTGCTTGGTTTGGATTCCCCAGGGATCCAGTCCACCCTCGGGAACCATTTGTAGCTTGCCCTTTTGCATCTTCGGGCCAACATCAAACAGATCTAGCCCCGCGGTGAAGTTCTCTCCGTGGGCGAAGACAACTCCGACCCAAAGGTCAGGATTTCTATCTAGCTCGCCGTAGGCAAGGGAAAGCTCGTGCAGCATTTGCTCATCGGCAGCATTCATTTTCTCCGGGCGATTGAGCCCGATCAGAAATACGTTGCCAGATTGCTCGGTAGTGATCTTCGTTGACACAATGACGAGGCTAAATGCTTTCGGTTAGCTGCGCTACCCGCTGCGGCGAGATTTGGAGCAAAACGCCAATATCTCGCATGCTCAGTCCCTCGGCTCTGAGCCTTGCCACAACGTCTCGCACCTCACGAGAGGCTTCCTCCTGAAGCCTGAGCGCATCGCGCATCTTTTGCTGAGCATTTTCAAGATCGCACATGATGCCCGGCATCGAGGTTTCGACCTGGACAACAATGTCGCAGCGCTCGATTCCCTTGGAGTCGTGAATCAAGTCTTTGATCTGCTCAGTGGCAAGATCCAGGCGCTTTGACGAGATGACAAGATTGTCCAAATCGGGCACCCGCACCCACCATTGGCCAGCCTTACGCTCGCACTCAGCCGTTACCTGCATGTTCAAAGGATAACAATTGCTGTCAAGGGGGGATGTACAAAAGGTCGTTTGGCCCTTGCGGCGGGCGCTACCGTGCTCTCTTGGGCCAGGTCAAGATTATGGAACTGGTGATGGTTGCCAGCAAAGGAATCATTCCAAGGGCCCACGCGATGCTGATGCCGAAGATCGCGAGCAGCCCGGTGAGAGTGTTCACGATGTGAGCGATCCAGGGCTTCAGTTTTCCGCGGCGGGCAAAGGTCGCAATCAGAATGTCCACAACACCGAAGAAGGCGAAGAAGGCGAAGAAGGCGAGAATACCGGCAACAGCGCGAGCTAGTTCGTCCACTTCTCTCCCTTTTGCATGCCCTTGACGATCTTATTTGCCGCCATCTTCAGCGGCCGGATTGTCGTCACTCGCTCGTTTTGCTCGAACAGCTCGGCCGTCGCGTTATCAAGTGCGGTCAGGTGCAATTGGCCCTCAAAGCCGAGCGAGTGCATCGCCTCCAGCAGCAGGGTGTTGGTTCTGCGATCCGGTGCGGTGCAGATGATTGTGGAGGTCTGGTGAATTGGCAGTAGCTTGGCAAAATCTGGGTCACCGGCGTCACCGAACAGGGTCTCTGCACCAAGTTCAGCGGACTTTGAGAGAGCATCGGGATCCATCTCCACGACCAAAACCCTAGAGCCACCAGACACAAGTCCTGCGATGACCTCGCTACCGAAGCGGCCCGCGCCCACGATGATCGCGTCGAAGTCCTTTTCCGCAAGCTCTTCGTTGACGCTGTTCTTCTCGGATCGCTCAAGCTTGATCATCACGCGCTGCACCCGCTTAAATAGCTGGTCCGAGTAGAGGATGAAGTAGCTGGAGATCGTTATTGTGAACAGTCCAACGAGCGTCACCAGGCTCAGCACCGAGTTGTCCACCTGGCCCAGCGAATAGCCAAGGGCAATCAAAATTAGTGAGAACTCTGATATCTGGGCCAGGGCGATGCCGGTCTTGAATGTGGTCTCGGCTCGGTAGCCCATGCGGCCCATGATCAAGAAGATGATCAACGGCTTCCCAATCAGCACGAAAATCGACAGCACAATTGCTGGCAGTAGCTGACCAAGGGCGTCGGAGAAAGTCAACGATGCGCCCAGTTCGATGAAGAAAAACAGCAGCATGACATCGCGCAGCGAGACCATTCTTGCGCTCAGGCTTTGGCGATAGGCGGTGGAGGCCAACGATACCCCAGCCACGAAGGCGCCGATCTCCATGCTCAGTCCGATCGTCGAGCTGGCGGCGGCCAGCACAATCGCCCAGGAGACTCCGAAGAGCAGGGTTAGCTCAGGGCTCTTGGCAATCCAGTCCAAAATCTTAACCAGCGCGAACTTGGTGAACAGCGCCACGACCCCAAGGAACAGAATGCTTCCGATCAGGGTCTGGGTGAGGCTGCCCAGCGCGTTTGTTCCGGGGGTTCCTATGGTGACGATAACGACCATCGCGACAACAACCAAGATGTCCTGAATGATCAAAATTCCGACTGCGATGCGGCCATAGAGGCGATCTAGCTGACGCTTATCGCCGATCAACTTGATGATGATGATCGTGGAGGAGAAGGTTAGAGCAACCGCGATATACAAAGAGGTTGTGGTGTCGAAACCAAACAGCAGGGCGATTGGAAACCCGACGGCCGCCGTGAAGAGCACCTGTGCCAAACCACCGATGGCCGCCACCTTGCCGGTGGATTGAATCATGTGGAAATCAAGCTTCAATCCGACCAAGAACAGCAGGATGGCGATGCCGAACTTGGCAAAGAGGATTATCTCTTCGGCATTTGAAACCAAGTCAAAGGCGGTTGGTCCGGCCAGAATACCCACGATTATGTAGGAAACGATTATTGGCTGCTTTAGAAGCTTCGCGACCATTCCAGCCCCGACCGCAAGGGCCAAAATCAGGGCGACGGAAACGAAGGAGCTCTCTAACATTCTCCAATTTTACCGGCCGCCGTATTTCCCGCAGGTTACGGCTTTTACCCTAAGCGTCTGAGCCGAGGTTGCCCGCGAGCTTGGTGTGTAGCAACTGGCTCGCCTCGTTCATCCCCTTGATGTAGACGCTTTTGCCCATCGACTCATACTTGGTCTGGATGCTGTCCAGCGCTGCAACCGTGGAGGCATCCCAGATGTGAGATCCGGTCAAGTCAATAACGATGTTCTCCGGGTCGTCGGCATACTCAAACAGCGTGGTCAGATCGTTCGATGACGCGAAGAAAAGCTCGCCCTCGACGGTGTAGAGGGCAGCCTCTACCTCGTCGTCCCCGCCAACAACGCGGGTGACATTGGCAAAGTGAGCAACGCGCCTCGCGAAGGCGACCATTGCCACGATCACCCCGGCTATCACACCAATCGCAAGGTTGTGGGACCACACGACCACGGCAACGGTGGTGAGCATGACGGTGGTCTCACTCTTTGGCATCCGTCGCAGACTTGAGAGCTGGATGCTGTGCCAGTTGAAGGTTGCAACCGAAACCATGATCATGACCGCAACCAATGCGGCCATAGGAATCATGCCGACCACATCGCCCAAGGCGACCACCAAGATCAGCAGGAAGACTCCGGCGAGGAAGGTCGAGATGCGAGTCCTTGCGCCGGAGACGCGAACATTGATCATGGTCTGGCCGATCATCGCGCAACCACCCATGCCGCCAAAGAATCCGGAGATTACATTCCCGACACCCTGAGCCAAAGACTCCCTGGTCTTCTGTGAGTGGGTGTCGGTTATCTCATCAACGAGCTTCGCAGTCATCAACGACTCAAGTAGGCCCACGAGGGCCATCGCGAGGGCATACGGGGCGATGATGTTGAATGTGTCCATGGTCAGCGGCACGTTCGGGATAAACATCTCGGGCAGCGACCTTGGCAGCTCGCCCTCATCGCCAACAGTTGGCACTGTAATGCCAGCGATGATCACCGCACCGGTAATCGCAACAATGGTCACAAGAGGAGCGGGAACGACCTTGGTGAACTTTGGCATGACAACGAGAATCAACAATCCGGCCGCAACTAGCACGTACACCGTGATTGGAACGTCGATTAGATGCGGAATCTGAGCCATAAAGATCAAGATGGCCAGAGAATTTACGAAACCAATCATCACGCTGCGCGGTATGAAGCGCATCAGCTTTGCCGCGCCAACCGCTCCCAAGGCAAGCTGGAAGATGCCGGCCAGAATTACCGTGGCAAAGAAGTAGTCGAGTCCGTAGTCGCGCGCAACGGGTGCAATTACGAGTGCAACCGCACCGGTCGCGGCGGAGATCATGGCGGGGCGTCCACCCAGAACCGCAGTAGTAACAGCCATGATGAAGGATGCGAAGAGACCGACCCGCGGATCAACACCCGCCAAGATGCTGAATGAGATTGCTTCTGGGATAAGGGCCAGTGCTACCACCAAACCGGCTAGCACCTCGCGCAGCAGCAGCTTTGGGCTGCGCAACGCTTCAAGAACGGTGGGGCGAGCGCGATAGCGCGGATCAGTACCGGTTCTCAGTGCGGAAAGCTTGGAACGCAGGGAATTGGTCAATGTCTTGCCTTCGTTGGGGATTGGTCGAAACGCCTCGAAGGCACATCGTGAAATGCGGCTTTGTTTGCTGCCGCCTAGCTACAACCCTAACGCATAGCCATTTCTTAGCCCCGGTTTGGCCCTTTTGCAGCCCTGAAATAGCATTCAAGTGTGGGTAATTACGAAACCTTTAGAGACATAGCGTCGGCTCGACGTTCAACGCGTGATTTTCTGGCTGCTCCGGTGGACGAGACTCTGCTGGAAGAAATCCTGCAGCTGGGAGTAACGGCACCAAGCTGGTCAAACACCAGGCCCTACATGGTTGCGGTTGCCACCGGCGCAAAGCGTGATCGCATCAGCGAGCGGCTTGTCGCGAGGCTGCGTGAAAAAGCCGAGAGCCCTGGCATGGGAAACGATCCGGATTTCACTCACGAGATTCCATATCCCGATGGCCTAGTCCAGCGCAGCCAGCGAGTGGGCAAAGGCATCTACGAGACCCTGGGGATTGACCGCGCCGACAAAGAATCCAGGTTTAAGTTTTTAGAGCGCAACTACGAGTTCTTCGGCGCCCCGGTTGCGCTGTTCTTCTTTACCCACCGAGGCCTGGACCATTTCGGCACCCTAGACCTGGGTCTATACATGGAAAACGTGATGCTGGCCGCCCAGGCCAATGGACTGGGCACCTGTGCCCAGGGCTACCTCGGAAACTATCCAGACATCATCAAGGACGAGTTCGAGGTTCCCGAGGAATACGCTTTGGTCTGCGGGATGTCGCTCGGCTACCCATCAGATCACGCAATTAACTCTTGGAAAGCTGAGCGGTTGCCGCTCGAGGAGCTAACCGCAAGGCCAAAGAGCTAGAGCGAGTTCTTCTTTCTGAAGTAGGCAACTAGGGCGTTTGCGTGGCCATGGCCCATTTCGTAATCAGTCTTGAGAATGGCAACCATTTCCATGTGGGCCTTGGTCTTGTGGGAATCAAGGACGCCGAACCAGTGCTCAACCGGCTGGCCATACTTTTTCTCAATCGACGGGAAGTAGCTTTGTGGGCCAGTGACTTTATCGCTCATGCGACAAAGCTACCCCAACCGACCAGAGGCCTATGTTTAGCAGCAGTTTGAGGAAGCCGCATCCGAGGCGGCCTTGAGCTCAAACTTGGAGTTTTCAATTTCGGCTATCTTCTTGGCATCTGGATAGTAGCCCTCGGGATAGGTTGGGCAAACGGCCGTGAAGCCGACCTCCCGCTGCAGCACGTAGCCGGCGAAATCCCGCTCTTCCATATAGGCCTTGGCTTCCGCGGCAGACTCAAAAGGCTTCGCGCACTTTGTGTAGTTCCATTCAGACATGCCTCAAGCATACATAGATGATTGTCTATGTAAAGCACCGGTGGATAGGCTTGGGGTGTGCAGCGCATTCGCAGAGCCTTTCGCCTACTATCCCTAACCCTCTTGGCTGTGGCCACACCTTTACTTGGTTACTACAGCTTTGTTGGGCAAACCATCGACGAGAACGGCACGTTGCAGGAGGAATTCTGGGCCCTGGCTCTTGGCTCCTTCGCCCTACTGGGCGCAGGCCTGAGCGCTGGGATCGCTCTAATCGCACGACTGGTTCGCAGAGGAGCAACAAGATGACCTACTGGGTTGGCCTAATCATTGGTCTATACATGATTTGGGGCGGAGCAACGAAATCATCGGCCAAGCCCTATTACTACCTGCACGCACGTGCGGCGATTCTTTGGAAAGACAACGCGCACCGGTTTCTGGTGCTTGCCGGGATTGTTGTTGCGGTTGTGATGCTGGGACTAGCGCTAGTCCGGTGAAAAAGAAAACCCTCCCCGAAGGGAGGGTATCTGTGGAGACTAGGGGGCTCGAACCCCTGACCCCCTGCTTGCAAAGCAGGTGCTCTACCAGCTGAGCTAAGTCCCCGTGGGTCACTCCCAAGTGGAAGATCGCCGTGGGCCTAGGAGGACTTGAACCTCCGACCTCTTCATTATCAGTGAAGCGCTCTAACCACCTGAGCTATAGGCCCGTAGAGCATCACAACATTACTAGTAAATGCTGCCCGATAACAAACTGAAGTTTAGTTGTTTGTGAAGGTGAGCGAAACCCCGCCAATCAATTTTGAAATCAGATTGAAGATTGCGGCATAGATTGCTGCGAGGGCGGTCGTAATCACAATGTTTAGAGCGGCGAGGCTGAAAGACACTGTCATGACGTTAGAGAAGGAGAATTCGTCTTCGATGTTGAACGAGTTCTGCTCACCCAAGATGCTGCTGAGCAGGCCGCCGACCGCGGAAAAGACCCCGGAGTTGGCTAGAACCGACCAGATTAGCCAGGCAGCGACAACAATGCCGACACCGGCAGCCAGTGATACGAAAAAGCCCACCTTGGTCGCCGACCAGATGTCGATGACCCTTAGCTTGAGCCGAATCTGCTTACGCGGCTCCTTGGGACCTCTACTCCGATTGAACAGGTTCGTCACCCTCGGCTCCTTCGTCTACTTCTAGATTTCGCTCAGGGTTCTTGGCAAGCGACAAAACCTGGTCGCTGTCTTCAAACCTTGCGAACACCACGCCCATGGTGTCGCGGCCCTTGGCCGGGACCTCGCTGGCCGAGGTTCTAATGACTTTACCCGAATGGAGGACAACCAGCACCTCGTCGGTCTCCTCGACGATCAACGAGCCAACCAAGTCGCCGCGCTTTTCATCAAGCTTGGCAACCTTGATTCCTAGGCCGCCTCTGTTCTGAACGCGGTACTGATCCACGGCGGTGCGCTTTGCGTAGCCACCCTCGGTGACAACAAAGACGAAGCCGGCGTTGCCGATTACCGATGCGGAGAGCAGCTCGTCATCCTTGCGGAACTTCATGCCGACAACACCTGAGGTGTCGCGGCCCATTGGTCGCATGGTCTCGTTATCGGCCTTGAAGCAGATAGACATTCCCTTCTTGCTAACCAGCAGCAGGAAGTTCTCTTCGTCAACCAGCATCGCATTGACTAGTTCATCGCCCTCGCGCAACTTGATAGCGATGATGCCGCCGGTTCGTGGGGTGTCGTAGAGCTCCAGCGAGGTCTTCTTAACCAGACCGCTTCGAGTTGCCAGAACCAGATATGGTGCCTGCTGGTAATCCTTCAGGTCAATTACCTCGACCACTCGCTCTTCCGGCTGCAACGCCAGCAGGTTTGCCACGTGCTGGCCCTTGGCATCGCGACCGGCCTCCTGTATTTCG
>Ga0255781_10003719_pt1 | contig 11825 bp, 18 predicted proteins | sample 101ome_21_FD_179979 | JGI IMG/M metagenome (GOLD analysis project Ga0255781, IMG submission 179979) | Coastal salt marsh microbial communities from the Groves Creek Marsh, Skidaway Island, Georgia - 101413BT metaG (version 2) | ecosystem: Environmental > Aquatic > Marine > Intertidal zone >...
TACTTCGCCACCTGACATGATTGACATAATCTGTAGTGCATGATTTTTATTCTTTGCTCTTATTTCTTTACCTACATAAACCATGTCATCAACCATCACTTCAATATCAAATATTTTGTTGTGGCACATCGTTTGTAAATAGTCCTTGAGCTTGAGCTTTTGCATTTTGTCTTATTCCCTCTCTATCTCTTTCCATAACTGCATTTATTTCTGCAATATTAATCTGTGCGCCATACTTAGCTTGTAGCTCTAAAGCCTTAACTCTTATTTGTGCTTCTTCTATATCTCTTTGTCTATCATCGTCCATGATGATTTTCATTCTATCGGTTTCTGCATCAATCATAGCTTTTTGTGCGCTAACCTGTGCCTTCATTGCTTCAGCCTGTGCAAGCATTTCTGCTGCATCTGGTTTAGGTGGCTCTTGCGGTTGCGGAGGCATAGGCGGAACTTCCGTATTTATAAATGTTTGTGCGTCTTGGAAGCCTGCTAGCTCGATCATTCTTGTCAAAGTGTTTGCATATTGTTGCATTGACACTAGAGGATTCTGTGGCCCTAGTGTTTGCATGATTTGTTCTTGTTTACCTGCTAATTGTGTTAAAACTTGGAATTTTTCCTCGTCAGATGACTTAGATATAGCTACATTTACGACCATATCTTTGTCTGAATCCCAATATCTTGGGTCTACAGGTATAAATTTACCGTTTAATCTAAAGACATCTTGTGCGTTTTGGTGCTTGATTACCAAGTTATTTACTGTTTTAAACATGGCTTTTAGGCCACCTTCAGCAAAATGTCTGCATATTAGTTCTACTCTACCTTGCGCACCGCTCATAGTAGCAGTTACAGCTGCGGAAGTTGTAGATTGTAAAGCTTCTGCGTTTAATCCTGCGCTTGCTTTAGATACGCCAGTTCTGTTTTCTTTGGCTTCGTCTAAATATCCTAGAACTGGGAAAGCTTCTTTACCAACAAAAGGTACAGCAAATGGTTGTACCATTCCTGGCGCTCTCATTCTTATTGGTTGACCAATATCTGTATTTAATACGTCATCTACGTTTACTTGACCTTCAACAATACCCATTCTTGGGAAGATTGAATGACCTAGTGAATCTAAGGTATCACGCATAATTTGTGATTTAGCAGCCTGAATTGGTTTTAGATAATCAGCTGGACATGAGCCTATTGCTGTGTGTGGTTCTGGGTCAGGGCAGAACATACATATTGGTAATTCATCCCATGGCTCTACGTTTAATACTTCTAAACCGTTACCAGCAGTACATACTCTGATTCGTTCATCAATACCATCACCATCAAAGTCATAGTATAGATAATGCTCAACGTATAAAACATCTTTACCGCCAGCATCGTTTCTATCTGGGTATACCATGTTGTCAAACGGATTTCTTGCTTCTTGTTCTTCGTAGCTTTCTGGGTCTAAAGCACTACCGCCATAGCCTGCATACTGTTCTATTTCTTCTTGATCGTAACCCATAGCAACTAAATCAGAGACTGACTTAATCATTCTGTGCGCAACGTAAGATGCAGTTTCTATATCGCGTGCGTGTCTTGATATAAGTATTTCTTCTGGTGGTACAGATTCAATACATACTTGGTCTTTTGGTTTTAATCTTCTGATAGTAAGGTCATAACTTGCTGGTATTTCTTGAGTTATTTCTTCTTGGCTTACAGGATCAAAAGTTACGATGGTTTCGTTAGTTACTGACTCTTCTACTACCTCTACGTTTTTGTCTAGTATTAATGCTTGGTAGGATTGTGGGTCAATGTTGCTGTATTCGTGGGTTGTTGCAGTTACGCTGTCATCCCAAAACACTTTTACAAAACCAGTCTTTCTTACTAACGCATCTTTAAAAACGTCATACAAAACTTGGAAGCCTGGATTCTTTTCTCTAATCAGATAGTTAATATAATCGGTTTGTTGTTCTGCTAGCTGTATGTCCTCTGGTCCTTTTGGTACAAACTCTACAATCTTTTTAGTACCAAAAAATGTACGCATGATTGATGGCAACATAAACAAGACACTTTCTCTTACATCAGTAGAGACAAACTCTGATTGTAATGAGCTAGTACCTTCTGGTTCTGTACCTAAATAAAATTCTGTAGACTCAGCTCTCTCCGCGCCGACTTGATGTATGAAGTCTTTAGCATCATCCATCTCGGATTTAATCACGCCCACTAAGTCAATCATGTCGCTTTCTTCTTTGACTTGCTCGATGATTTCTTTCTCGTTATATTTCTTTGCCATAAATTATCCCTGTAACAATCCTTTATAATATTCTTTAAATTCTTCTGGTTTATAATTTTTTGAAAAATCTATAGCTGCATCTTTGTTTTTACCAAAAGGTATTATATTGCCAGATTTTTTTGCAAAATCTAAAGCTTGATCTTCGTTTAAATCTAACTTCTTGTACTCACCATCTTCAAAAATTATATTAGGATAAGCATACCAGTTACCTTCTTTGTCTGGTGTTGCAGACATAAAGTGAGTTTGCATCCTACCACCCTCATCAAAAATACTTGGAGTGGGATAGTTTTGTGGATTTATAATTCTGTCTACAAAAGGCACGTTTTTGTTTTTGTAAAGCGTACCCATGTTTTGTATGTTCATCATTTTTATCAAATCTTCAACTTTATAATCCATTTATCCTACTCTGATTATTCTTGATTTAAGCGGTTGTCTGAAATTATAACCTAAAAAGCTTGTGCTTCCACCAAAACTTGCAGCACTTGATGCCATCGTCAGCGCAAGCGCATCCGCTTTGTCTGGTGACTTGATTCCACGCTTACGCATTTCGTCTTTACTTTCTATCTTTATTTTACCAGTAGAGGTGTATTTATATAAAGGCGCAGCTAGTTCTGCAACCAACTCATCGTCTTGCGGTAGCCTGCAATCTCTTTGCAATAACCAGTCTTTTATCGCAAACCATAATTCAGCGCGTAGGTTTAAATAATTTTTCTTAGTCGCTGGTGCTTCGGCTACATTGATTCCGCGCACAGGTAGGTTCTGCTCCGCTAACCTATCCACCACGCCTGCGCCGAGTCCGATTACATCAATTAATATTTCTTGCGGTCGCTCTATCGCGGTGCAATCGTCATACATATTCTTTATCACACCACATAATTGCATAAGATCCATAGACTTAAACGACTTAATCTTCATCACATGGTTACCTTGCCTTACACATAGCGCGGAGTTATCACCGCCAAACCTGGCGACATCCAATCCCCATATAATCGGCGCGTTAGCTGTAAGGGAGACATCTCTATCAACCGCATCTCTTACTAGCGACATTGGTATGACGGTATCATCGTCTGCGGATGGGAACTCGCCCATCACCTCCACGCGCGCGACTGTGGAATCTTCGCCGTATTGCTCAATCATCGTTTGAAAGAGCTTTTGGTCTGTGCCTTCGACTGTGCGCGAGTCGATTTGTTCGTTTACCCAAAAGGAGCGCTTGGAGTTAAAGCTGTCGTAGAATGGCCCTGTGTTACGGCGTGGGTTGGAGAAAGTAAACCAATACCTATCGCGCGTGGGTTCGGAGAAGAACCCCTCGCTGACCGAATAAATAGGAGCTGGAATACCTGACGCTTCATCCATTATCAGGCATACGCCGTAAGATGAATGGATGCCTGCAAACGCATCTGGGTTTTCCTCGCTCCATAACTGTGCCTGCGCGTAATAATAACCAGTATCAATCTTTAGGTCATTTATTAGCGCATCTTCAAACCATTGTGCTGGTTTTATTGTAGTAGCTGTTTTGGTAAACCAATGAGAGTTAATAGCTAATGTTAGCCACTTACCTAACTCCGCCCATGTTCTTGATCGTAGCTGTTGCTCGGTGTTAGCAGTTACGATTATGGTAGAACCAAGTCTAGTAGATAACATCCAAAGTATAATCCATGCGACAAGTGCGGACTTACCAATACCACGACCTGAAGCTACGGCTAGTCTAAACATCTCTGGTAAATCTAATACATTGTTTCGCTCAATGTGTATTGCCATTTCTCGTAAAATTTTTTCCTGCCACTTCCTTGGTCCTTTGAAATCTTCGAGGGGGGTGTCTTTCTGTCCCCATGGGAACACATACTTAACAAAGTTTACTGGGTTGTCTTTAATTGGTCCTGACCATAGTTCGGTCATCAATTCCTTTTCTAGTTTTACACCGTATTTCATATTAAAAAAAATTAAAAAATTTTAGTTGAGTAGTTATACATATATCACCACCGCCACGCTAACAAAGGGGGGTTAAATGCGATTTATTGAGAGAGATTCGCATAGTTAAAAAGGGAGCATAAAAACTAAGCTCGCATTTAACCCTTTATTATTCATTCACGCCCTCGCTCGCCTGCTCGCGCTGTGCGTTATCGCTCAATGCTTGCGCGCGCTTGATCTGAGGCGCTGGCGCTTGGTCGATAATGCGTGCGCGTGCGTCGGTGAGAACATTCTTTAGATCTAAGTTGTAATTTATTTCTTGGCGGTCAGCCCAATTGTCTGGATCTCTATTCTTTAGGAAAAATATTGCGCTTGTTTCTTTACCATCCATTGCATTTTGAAATACTTTGTTCGCTACTAATTGCACGGCTTTGTATCTTCCTTTTTTTATAGCGTGTGCAAATTGCTCGTTTCTTTTCTTTTCTCTGGTTATTGTTGAGATGTTTACATTGAGCAAAGTAGCTATCTGGCTTTCATTTAAACCATCGCCAGCCCATAAACTGATCTGCTTATAGTCATCTTCTGATAGTTGCGCAAGCTTTCTTTTTCTGCCTGGTTTTCCCTTTTCCATGCTTTATTTTAGGGTATTTTGCACATTTTAGGTAATTAATTGCACATTTATTGAGTTAAACTGTTGCATATTGAGTAAAGTTAGGTATATAATATAGTTACTAGGTTATAATGACTTAGCATTTACGGAGAAAAATATGAGTTATATATATGATGACTTTGGAAACATAAAAGATAATTGCTCTTATGTGATACCAACAAGTGAGCCAATAAATATCAGAGGTTTAAGATCTGATGCTAATTGGTCTATAGAATGTGTAAAAGCGGATAACAAAGATATTGAAATATCTTGTGTATTCTGGACTAAAAAACAAGCAATTGATTTTTTAAATACTGGTATTCATAAATGTGAATATACTGGTGAAACGCTTTATAAAATAAAGCATGATCCAAAATTATTAAACCAAAATTATTAAAAATAACATATTAATACGGAGAAAACTATGAACTATAAAAAACAAGAAATACAAGAACACTTTAATGATTCTATTATCAATTATGATAAAGAATGGATTGAAAATAACCAGGATGATTTACATTATGAAATCTTTAATACTGATTATTACATTATAGGATCTTACAAAGCTACTCAATGGCTAGGCGATCAAGTCTTTAATATTATTGACTTTATAAAAGGCTACGAAGAATTTAACTTTGGCGAAGTCACAACAGACTTTTCAAGTCCAGAAGCTATTGTCAATATGTATGTATACATCATAGGCGAAGAAATTGTATCTGACTATATAAACCAATTAGATGAACTAGGAGTAGCGTAATGAGTGCAATACAAAAAACAAACATACCTAAACAAATGTTAAGAGAATGGTGTGAGACTTATGAAGAAGCTATTGAAACTTTAGATTATCTAGCTAACAGAAGTGTTGATACAGCTGAAGAAGAAATAAAAGAAAGTCTTGAAGATTTCTTTATTGATAATGGATTAATGAGTGAAGAAGAATTTAAACAGGCGGTGGAATCGTGAACATACCAAAGACCAGAACACACAAAAGCGTTATCGGACAACTTCGCAAGAAGTACGGCCTAAAAGATAACACGCCAGTACACAAAGTAGAACAAATAATGACACCTGAGGACTGGCAAGCGTTCAGCGAAGCGCTTACCTTTCCTAATGGTAAACCATCACAAAGGGGGAAATAATGAAAATATATATATGTAATGATAACGGTGCAGAGACAACTTGGATTATAAAATCTAAAGATGTTAAATCTTTTTTAAAAGAAAAAGATTGGATTGATAAAAGTGAACTAAGGGCATACCAGATTAATAACTTACATCAAATATGTAAAGCTATTTGTGGTGGTTCTGGACAATATACAGGCGATATTTACGAAAGGGAAGATAACCAATGAAGAAATATAAACCAATAACTTACGCTATGGCCGAGTATGCTTACGCATCCCACCTTAGAGACAACGGACATACTGGCGAGATCATATATCCAAATAAAGATACCTCTAAGCAACAGACAGACGGCTCATGGCTTTTATTAACAATAACAGGGGAAAGGCTAGGCACAGTCTCTCCCAATGGAACTGTGAGGCTTACATGAAGCGAGAGGACATACCAAAACATTTACGACATCTTGAAGAATGGAGACTCAAAGCATTATTCTACTTATTTAGGACACCAGCATGAAACTACAATGTACCAGATGTATAGAAGGCTCGCATGAAATACTTAAACAAAAAAAGCCAACAATCATGGTTTTACAATGTTATGACTGTAAAGAATATGCAACTTATATATTTAATGGTAAAAAAATAATACCAATAGAAGAACAAGAGAGGAGAGCATGAATAAAAAGAAATTAGTAGAACTAGCAGAAGAAGTATTAACTGACATAGATGAAGGTTTAGAACAAGAACTTAGAAAAAATCTTGAAAAAGAATTATGTAAAAGACTTGATAATAGATTTCATCAAGCAGGAAGTTATTTATATGGATTTCAAAGCAATGAATCTTATAAAAAAAGCTATGAATCTGTAAAACCAATACTTGATGAAGCTATAAATAAACTTTTAAATAAGGGGAGACAATGAGCAACTTACACAACGAGCAACAACTAGAAAACATACATCACCAGGTTATAGAAGATGACAAAAAAGGGATCTATGACGATGAAATAGAACGCATATCTTATCTTTATGGATTGCATCAAGATGATGACCGAGATGAAATATTACAATTCATTGCAGAAACTATTTTTTATAAATACATGATAGGAGAAACAACATGACAGGTAAAGGATCAGCACCGCGCCCTTTCGCGGTAGATAAAAAAACATTTAACGATAACTTTGACAACATCTTTAGCAAGCGCGAGCGCGAGCAAATAACAGAAGTAACTATTCAATTTACCATGAAAGGCAACCCCACGCTTTACGACATGAAAAAGGAAGTTGAAAAAATGTGTAAAGAGAATAAAATTGTATGCACAACCACAACTAAATATATTTAATGCTTGAACTGATTATTAAAATAATACTAGGCCTATCTGGAGTATTCGCGCTAATGATGTTTATGACCGCGCTAGCGATAGTAATCATAGATCGCAAGCACTAAGTTTGACTGGCGAGGGCGTCATTACTCTCCGTATATGACAACCCCCCTAAAATGCTCTCGCTAGTCCCCTCCACGCCTCCACACACCCACGCACGCCGAACGAATCACTCGCGCACCAGGTCAGCTAAACCAACCAACAAAAAATGTTTCTTCCCTCCGCTCTGCGACTTCCTCAACCGCTTCGGCTCGCCTTCTAAAACTATCCAGATTAATCCTTGCTCGCTCAACTCCGCTAGCGCACGCCCCACGCTCTTACGATTCACCGCCGTCATCTTCGCATAATAACTAATCGCATCATGCGAGGACCAAGTTTCATACCGCCAGCGCTCGCACAAAGCCCAACCAACAAAGCGAGCAGTCATAGATAACGCTTCATTGCCTGCAACCTCCGAGCGATACCAATGCCATACTATTTGGCGCACGCGCGAGAAGTCATTTTCTTTTCTAGCAAGCGCGATAGGGATCAGCGCAGTTTTCTCCTCCGCTTCCGCGTGCGCGGTAATCCACCAATAATTTTTGTCTACTTGTCCGAATCTTCTCATCTTTCTCCTAGCGTGCGTGCGCTTCCTCCCAGAGAGTCAAACCCCCTCAAGGGGTTTGCTCTCTTATACATATGTATATGTATGGATATATGGGCATCTCCTACCCTAGTGTTGGGCATCTGAGGGTATAGTTTGTCCCTCTGCTTCCCTAGTATGTCCCTAAAGTTCCCAACGATCATAGTTTCATATTCTTTAAAATATGCGTGATAACTTCGATCGTCCAGCCGTTTCCAAGCATCTTATAGCGTTGGGTATTTGATACATGATTCGTATAATTATCTGGTACTGTTTGTAATCGTTCACACTCAATAGGGGTAAGTTTTCGCCAATAAACTTCTTTATCTTCGTCTGAATGTTCGTATCGCATATAGTCATAGTTTGCGGCTGTAAGACAATTACTCTTGTCTTTCATGTTTCTACCTCTCCTGGTTTTAGAGTTTGGAAAAGTCATATCAAAACAATCTCCATCTTCTATAGTGGTATAACCTTTTTTCGTTGCTTCTTTTATGGTTAATTGTTTCTTTTCTTTGTCTATAGTAATTGAATCGTAGGTAATACTTATTTTATGGTCATTGGTTAGTGAAGTTGTCAATGTTCCAACCTTGCCGTCCTCTCTCGGCACTAATTTCTTTGCTCTAAAAGGTGTATGATCTTTACCTGTTTTTTGTTTCATTTCCTTTCTTAATCGTTTGGCTTCTTCTGTTCTAACTTCTTTATATGATTGAGCTGATTTAATTGGTTTATTAACCAACTGCCTACGACACTTCTTTTTGTATTGTTCAACACTTGCACCTTTATAGTAATTAGCATCAATACAATAAGATTTATCTCTTTCGCTATCAAAACCATCTTCCAATATATCCTTTAAAACTATACCTCTTTCTTCAGGTTGTTCTATTCCAGGTATGTTAGTCCAATAAAACCTAACTCTATTTTGTGCTGATACTAACGCTGAATTAATCATTATTGGCTCAACACCCATGTATTCAGATATAACATCTAAATATTCTTTCTTCATTCTTACATTTTCTAATAAAAAATATTTTGGCTGTAACTCCTTTACACATCTAACAAACTCAAAGAACAATGCAGATCTTGGGTCATCAAAAGCTAATTGCTTACCAGCAAAACTAAATCCTTGACACGGACTACCACCCATAATCAAATCGATTTTTGGTAGTGTTGATGTATCTAATTCAGTTACATCACCAACTTGTATAATATCTGGGTAATTAGCTTGGCTTACCTGGATAGCATACTTATCTATCTCACTTGCATAATAATTATCTACTTTTATACCAAGACGCTCTAAAGCAATCCTGCCACAACTCATTCCGTCAAATAAACTTAACACGTTCATAGTTTTCTCCTTTTAAAATTGGTCATATAAATTCATAGGGTTTTGTAATTCTTCTAGTGGTTCAAGCACGCCGTCTTTTCTAAATAATGTCTTGGTAGTGTAGTCAACATTACCAGAATTAGATTTAACTAGGGCAGCTTTTACTACGTTCATGCGCTCATACTTCACACGCTGTTCTTCACATATACGCTCACAATCCTCAACGCTCGCAAGCCACATAGCTATCGCCCACCGCACGCTGTCGGTAATACTACTTGCACCCCTTATCTCTGCTCTGTGGCTCATAGCATCATCGCTATCATTCGCTAATGCACCTTTATTAAGATGATGAATAGTAAGCGTAGAACAACCAAGACGCGCTGATATGTTGGCGCAATAACTACCCCATAATTGGCCTGCTTCGTTACTGCTTGATACATTACCAGTCGTAAATGCCTGGAGAGGATCAAAACATACAAGTTTCAAGTTTGGTATGGCTTGCAGTTCTTCTACTAACTCCTGCGCTATAGGTGTTATACCTTCTTCTCTTAACAGTATCATCGGCTCTTTTTGTTCTGGAACAGGAAATACATAGACTTCGTGAGAGGAGTTAAATCGCTTGCCAGTAGGATCTAGCAAGTCGAGTCGTCTATGTATTTCCATTAAATCATCTTCCGCACAGAATATAACAGTATTACCACGCTCTACAACATTCTTACCCCACCACCTGCCACCGCACGCCACCGCTAAAGCTAACTGTATGACACTTAATGATTTACCTACACCACCAACGGCGGCAAGAATACCAGGTTTACCAATAGGAATAAGACCCTCAACTAAAAACTTTTGTGGCTCTGGCTTACCTACAAGATTACGCACCGCATATTTTTGTATGCCTAGCTTATGATCCATCAGCTCAGCTTTAACTTTATCTAAACCATGACGTAAATATAAATCGTTAAAGTCTCCAATCTCACTAGGTAAACGCACCGCACAATTAACTACAGCACTTGCGCACTCTTGCGCTTTCTTTTCACCAACACCGCTTTCATCATTATCAAGTGCTAATATAAATCTAGCACCTGTGAGCCTGCGGATTTTAGTGGCTGCATCCAAAACAAAGTTGGCACTAAAAACGCAAGCTACAGGAATCTGGGTAGCTTCATAAACTGTTGCAGCTGTAGAGTAGCCCTCTACTAAAATTAATTTTTCTATCTTTGGTAATTCGGTAAGCGTTGTACCAATTAAAAATACATTACCTTTAATTTCTGACGCTGAAGCAAATCTTTTCTCCCCTTTTTTATCAATGTACTGTAGAGAACGAAGTTGACCTGTAGTAGAATACACAGGAACAATTAATCTTCCATTTAATTGCTTCAACCCATAACTTTTAACTTTTTTATTCGTGAGATATTCATGGTCAATGGCTTCGTGGCAAATTTTAAATCGTTCTTGTACCTCAACTGCAACTTCATCTTGTTTTTGTTGCCTTACCTTACGAGACTTAGCACTAGCCTCTTCCATTTGTTTTTGTAATTCTTGACGATCTACAATACTAAGTTGGTTAGTATCTATGCTTGACCATTTACCCTCAAAGCCTGTTTTCCAATTACCATAGGTACAGAACATGTGTCCGCCAACCTGGTTAATTGCATAATAACCAGACTTTTGACCGCCTGTGTCTGGTTTACCGCCTATTGCTTTTACTGGTACTCGTATTATCTCGCCAGTAATTTCTAAGAAGTCTACAAGCAATCCCTGTGCTTGCATCTCGTTTATTAAATCGTTTGTACTCTTACCTGTGCTAAAGCCTAAGTCGTTATAGAGTATGTCCTTTTTCAGGTACTTTGTTAAATCCATTTGCAGCTCTCTCATCATCTAACTGCGCTTGCACATTCGCCCAGTTTAGATATTCCCTAACAATAGTAGTAAAGATTCTTTTTCTGTTAGCCCTCTCCCATTTATGTAAAGGCTTCTGATCTTCTTTGTTTGCTAGTTCTAAATATATTTCTTTGGTTTGTGCTATAGAATATTCTATCCCCTCGTCATTTAGTTGTGCTTTGTTTGGTAGTCTTTCTCCCTTACCAATCTTCTTTAAATGAGCCATACAGCACGCTCCAAGCCAGTAATCTCCATCTTTGTAGAGTAGTGGCCCAGCTGGTGCTTTACAATATGCGCACAAGCTAGGCCTGTTTTTACCATCAAAATGGAACATCGTCATCACTTGCATCTGTTGATTCTACAGAATCAAGGTCAGCTTGCGATGGACCAGTTTGTATATTGTCATTGACAGGTTCTGGCTTTACATTTGTTGCCTGCCAAGTTCTACCCCAATCTTCATTAATCTTCAGATAACCATTTTCATCTTTGACTAATTCAGCTGATACACTTTTACCCATAAAGGCAGTTGATGTATCTTTTGGTGGTTCTTTCAATCCCATCGCTTGCGCCATAAGTAGCATTGATTTAACACCACTATCAACATACTTAGGATTATCGTGACCAACAGTAAAGGTATGATTTAGTCTTATGCCTGCGCCATCTATTTCAAAATACATTTTGCAC
>Ga0255781_10003722_pt1 | contig 11816 bp, 8 predicted proteins | sample 101ome_21_FD_179979 | JGI IMG/M metagenome (GOLD analysis project Ga0255781, IMG submission 179979) | Coastal salt marsh microbial communities from the Groves Creek Marsh, Skidaway Island, Georgia - 101413BT metaG (version 2) | ecosystem: Environmental > Aquatic > Marine > Intertidal zone > Salt...
GGTATCAAAAGGCCGCAAAGCGGGTATTTACGAACGATTGTCGTCGGGGACATACGCCATGGCATCGAAAGGTGTAAAATCGCCAACGTCAAAAGTTAAAGAGAAGAAGGTGCTAAAAAAGCAGAAAACATCTTCTCTTCAACTCACCAAGAGCTTGCCAAGTGACGACACGAATAATTCAACGCCGACATTCGAACCGGTCGGGTCTCGAAGAAAACTGCTCAAGGCCGCTGACATTTCGTCTCGGTTGGTTGGAAAAATGATTTCAGTTCAGTTTGAAGATCCGCCCGAGTGGTTCGTCGCTACCGTCCTCTCGTTCGATGAACTCGAACGAAAGTCGTCCTTATTTTATCAAGATGGAGATCGAGAGTATTTAGACATGGAGGAAGCGTGCAGAAAGGGTCATCTTTCGTGGATAGTTGATGGCGACAACGGCACGCGACAACGAGGCGCGAGAAGTGGTGATGGATTTCAGTACCGTTTGCCACCCCCTTCCCCGTCGAAGGATGCAGAAAACGCAGAGCGTGCGCTTCAAACGTTACGAGCATACATAGAATCTTTGAACGGGACCTTACCAGAAGGTTGGGATGATGTCGATATTCATTACTACCGCAATGGTGGCCGCGAGAACTTCTACATCTCCCCGGAGAAGAAGAAATATAAAGGCAGGTTTGCGGTCGCGAGAGCTCTGAAGCTGTTATGAAAAAGGAACAGCGCATCAATAATAATACTAATAATAGCAATAGTAGTTCTAGTAGCAATAAATGTAATAATAATCGCAGTCTTGAGAGAGAAACGCGCACTCCATTTGTTCAAAGTCGAACATTATAAACGCACGCGGAGCCAGAGGATTTAAATATCTTCCCCGAGAGAAAAATATCTCCCGCGCAAAAATCTTCTTCAGAGTTTTGCACGCGCGCGCCACTTCTCGAGAAGAAAAAACAATGAACACGTTCTTACCGAACATCCGAAAAAGCTCCGATCGCGTCGTCTCTCCGGAAAACACCACGTCATACAACGACACGAACACGAACATCGATGCCACCGCGTTGAGCGTTTCTCCCCCGCGACGGTTGCGCGTTACGATTGTAAGCAAGGCGTACCCGACGAAATTTGTATTGCAAATAAAAAACAGGGAAAACTTCATCAGCGTCGCGGACGCGGTTCGCCAAATCGGCGACGAGTGTCCGTTCTTGTTGGGGAAAGAAGTGAAAGTGTTCAACGCGTCCGGCGAGTTCGAATACTTGGGCTCGAACTCGATCGATGTGTTTCGCGACGACGAGATTATTTTGGTTAAAGTTCTTGGAGACGAACCTGAAGACAACACCGACAGAAGAAGCAGCAAACGAAAACGAGAAGACGAGAACGGAGAAGAACATGGATTGAACGTGCAAAAGAAGTTAGAGGTACTGACAGAACAGATGTTAAAGCTCACGCAAACGTTAGAGAAGGCAGTTCGGAACGACTTGGAGTGGAAAAATGCGCACGATGAACTGACGACAAAGCACACCGAAGCTTTGAGGAAAGCGACGAGAGTATGTGATGCGAAATCGCGCGAAGAGCTTCGTCAAGAGTTTCGATCGTTTTTCACTTCCTGTAATCAACAAGTGAAGTGGTTGAAAAGGGAAGACCTTTACGCAAGATTTCGAGAAAAGTACGGCTTGACAATGATTCAATCTGAGCTCAAAGAAGGAATTGAAAGTGGATTGTACGAAAAAATCGGTCCATTAGTAAGCACGTATCCAAAACATAGGAGAGAGCGTTACGCGTATCGAAACTACAAGCAGCGCGATTTCAAATTCCTCAGTCCGCCTAACAGAGCGGTTTTGGCTGATCTCGCTGGCAAAGTGGTATCGTCGTACTGGGAATGCGACAATTGCTGGTACGATGCAAAAGTGAAGAAGCTGAACCGGGAAACCTTAGAAGCGGAGGTTTACTATTTCTTCGATGAGTCTACGGAGAAGATTAATCTACTTGAGTTGGCGGAAAAGAAAGAGTTGTCGTGGTCGCTCTTTGCGGGCGCTCATTATCCACCCCCGAGTGTTGAAGCTCCTACAACTCCCGTTGATAACTCGATTGATGGAGAGGACAATGACGGTCCAGACAGAAAGAACTCTCCATGCTCTCCCTCTAGACCAACTGAGATGGGAAGTTTAGATTAAATGTAAAACCTTACTTGCTAAATACGCATGAGCGCTTGCTAAGATATGCTATAACAAAACTGTCTTCTATTTTTGAACTAATGTACGAGTGTGTGCGTGCGTGTGACTTCCCAGCTCACGAAGATTTCTTGGACTTTTTCTCCTTTTTCTCCTTCTTCTCCTTCTTCTCTTTCTTCTCCTTCTTTTTCTTCGAGGCAGAATCCGTCGACGACATGCTTTGCGAGTTCTTCGTTTTAAACCCGAGCGTCGGCTGCAAAGCATCTGAAAAGGAGTCGATCGAGTTTGGATCTTTCACTTCCTCGTATTCAAACGCCTTCGCCAGCTGGTCGATATCGTCGTCGTCCTTGCCACTGCTATTCAAACCAGCGCTCGCAGCGATTTCTTCTCGTTGTGTCCTCAATCGCGCCTCTTCAGCTTCTTTCGCCTTATCGGCGGGCGTTTTCACTAACTTGGAGCCCCCAAAGAACGGGTCACTTTTCGGAACTGTTCGAATAAACTCCGCGCTCGTTGGTGAACTTACGTTTGCAGTCGCGCTCTTAGTTTCCTGGTCCTCATCGTCGTCATCATCTGAATCATCCCATCCATCCATACGAATCGCGGTCGACTTTTTCGGCGTCCCGTCTTCGTCCCAATCTCTTCCGTTGCGATCGTCATCACTGTCTTCTTCTTCATCGTCGTCGAAAAAGTCGTCTTTACCGCCGTTTTTCTTCTCCGCGGCGTCTAAAATGAGCTTTTCCATGGCGCCGAGCGGCTCTTCGATTTGCTTCCCGCCAACGGCGTTTACTTTTCCACCAGGCAAATGCGAAAACTGAGGCAACACCTTTACTTTCAACTCTTCCTCTGTCGCTTCTTTGAAGTTTGAGTTTTTTGTTTTACCATCGCCGGCTAGTCCAAGCGTCGCGAATTGTTTGGCGTTCTTTGCTAGATTTTCGGCGAGCTCTGCAGGCGTTTGTGATGCGACGGCTGAAACACCAGCATACGCGGACGATATCGCCGCTGAGGCTAAAACCAACGGAACTTCACCAATTTTTGTGTTCGACAACTTCGAAAACGTCAGCGCATTTTCGTCTTCCTCTTTACCACCGCTAAAGCTACTTTGCTTTTGCAACGGCGCAGGTGCCGCCACTCCCGCAGATTTTGCATCACCACTATTCCCACCTTGTTCATGCGCCATCCTCGCCTCCTGAGAATCTTCAATCTTTCTTTGATATTGCTCGTACGAACTCGACGTTTTCATTGTCCTCAACGCCTCTTGCGCCTGAACAATGTGAGAAGTATTCTGTTTTAACTGACTCTCCAAATTCGTGCGTTTCAAACACAAAAAAGGGACGTGTAAAAACGTGCTCAACGCTTTCAATCCGAAATTGTTCAACATGCTCGTCTCAAACACAAAAGGCCGAATTGGTCTCGTCTCCGAAAACAACCTAGCCACCTCTTGTTCGACGTCGTCTAAATGCAAAATCCTCTTCGACGCCGGGTAATCTCTAAAATTTAAGCAAATCGCCACCGGTAAGTGCGTCGGCACTTTCTCAATCTCCCGTAACACGTACTCGTACGTCCACTTCTTGCTCGGATCGACACAAAATATCGCTGCGTGCGCGTTAGAATACACGTCAACCATCGTTGCGTCCAACGGAAACGTATGCGCGCCTTCTTCAATACCACCGTTGGCCTCGCCTACTGGTCCGTTCATCAGCGCCGCCCGGTGCGCCAGCGTCAAACTTTCCGAGATTTTCCTCGCGTTCGCCTTATCCACCACGTCCCAAACTTCCAGCATAATTTCATCGCGCAAAGAACCTTTCGCTTTCCATTCCACGTGCGCGGTTTTTATCTCGCTCGTCGGATTATACTCGGAAATGAAATCGCCTCCTCGCAGGCGCCGCAACAGAGCGGTTTTCCCCGTTGCCGAATCGCCTCTCAGAACGACTTTCACGTTGTACTTCTCCCCGGTTTTTTTAAACCTGTTCGCGATGGCTTGGTCCATTTTCGCGATTTGACGTCTGTTTTGCTGCTGCTGCTGCTGAGCAGCGTGCGTGGTCGAAGGCGAGGACGATCCCATCATCATCGATGCGAAAGGATTACCAGAAGACGCGGAATTGGAAGAGAAGGGCGATTGAATCGTCGGAAGCCACGAATACCATGAAGAAGGAGAGCTGGTGGACGCGACCGGCTCGTTGTTATTTCGCTGTTGTTGTTGCTCCGGCGTTGTCGACGACATCGTGGATCAGCGCGCGCGTGAGAGACAGAGAGAGAGATAATAAATAAACAGAAGAGAGAAAGCGCGCGTGCTTTTTTTATGCAGCTGGAGTTGACAAAATACAAAAGAAAATACGAGAGAGAGCCCCTACTTTAACACATCTGACGCTACGACGCCTTGCGAAAAGAGGACGACGCTTTGACGCTATCCAACTCCGCGCTTAAATCGTCCAGTTCTTTTTCCAGCGCTCTTCGCTTTTGTCTCAATCGAGCGATTTCTTCGTCTTTCGTCTTTTCTACGTTGGAGAGACTCTCGACGAGAGACTGCAAACGAGCGACCGCGGACTGGAGCTCGCTCTTATCCTTTACGAGTTGCGATTCGCTCTCGGATTGGAAGGTTTCACACTCGATGAGTCGTTTTTTAGTCGCGATGAGTTGGGATTCGATGTCGTTTACGAGTTTGTTTTGTTTCGCGCGTTGGGTGGCTAATTGCATGCGTTCGGAAGCGCTTCGGAGCAGACGTTGGTCGTTCTCGCCCGGTTCCACCGTCATTACAGCGCCTTCTTCTACATCTTCTTCATCGTTCGAGACGGACGTCCCGAACATCTTTGCGATGAGAGAATTCACTAGTGCATCTCCTTCCATCATTCCTCGCAGCTTTTCCTTCTCTCTTTCCATTTGCTGGTGCATGTGTTCCGATTCTTTCTGCGCTTTCCTCTCCACCTCTTCTTTCAACACTTGGATAAGTTTCTCTTTCCTCTGCGCGCTAGAAAGCAACTGATCTACTTCCGCTCTCAACCGCATTCTGCCCGCTTCCGATTCGATCAAATCGTTCGTGAGCTTCGCGTTGAGTTGCCGCGCGAATTTGAATTCGCGCTCGTTCTCTCTCCGTCGCTCTTCCTCTCGCTTCGCGTTGTCCTTACACTGTCGCAACTCCTTCTCGAGCTTTGCGTTGAGCGTCTCCGCGCTCGAAAGTTGTTCGCGTAGCATTGAATGCGAAGAAAGAAACGCGGAAAAAGACGGTTGTTCGTTGGATTCGCGTTTTTCCGCGTTCGATTTATCCGCGATGCTGTTCATTTTTGTTCGATTCGCGCGTACTAACGACGAGAGAAAAACGAGTTTTTTATGCGTGTGTGCGCGTATCTTATTATTATTAGGGGAAAATGGAGAAGAAGAATTAATACAAATTACGAGCATCGATGCGATAAAAACGACGATTTAAAATCACTTCTTGTTGGCTAAATTCTTCGCCAACAGCGGATTATTACTCGCAAACTGGCTCATCTTCTGCTTCTCTCGCATCTTCGCCTTCCTCGCCTCCTCTTCCTTCACTTGTTCCGGAGTTAATTTCCCGCTCGCTAAATCTTTCGCTTTCTGTGCCTCCTTCGCGGCTTTTTTTTCCTGCATCGCTTTCGCGTCTCTCTCCGCGCGTTGCTGCGGCGTCAGCGTTTCTTTGTTTCCTTTGGCCGCGCCGGCGGAGGATTTTTTCGCGTTCTTCTCGCGAGCGAGGTCGCGAGATAAGCCTCGCGCCATTCTTTTTGTTGTTTCGCTATGCGTATGCGAGCGCGCCACTCTGACGACTTTTTTTCCCCTACATTCGTATCGTAAAAGTTTTGGAAAAAGCCAAAAACAACACAAAAAGTGAAACATATGGCGTTTCGACACCTGCTCCGACAAAACCGTCTTCACCTGCTGTTGCGCGACGTTGAGACGCATTCACGTTTTAATAATAGGTCGTCATCGTCGTCGTTAGTGTCGTCGCTTTTGAGAGGCGAGGACGAGCACGCGCGGAGTGGTTTCAACAATACCTATCTTTCGAGAAAAGGACGAGACCATCGAGAGTGCGCAAACGCGCGGCGGATGTTTTCCTCCTCCTCGGCGTCGACTTCTTCTTCTTCTGCTTCAACGAGCGATGGAGGCAGTGGTATGAATGATGCCATTAACAATAAAAGCAGCGAGAAAGTCGATGCTCTGCTCGAGCAGTTCACGTCGTTAACCGCGAAAGAGAAACGAGACGTGTTTAAAAGTTTGTTCGTTACCACCGAGAGAGGCGAGAGCGATATGTCAGAGAAAGAGCGGAAAATGTTCGAGGCGTTCGATAGCGACGGAGATAAACTGCTGACTCCTGAAGAGTTTCAGAACTTTCACAGAGCGTTTTTATGGCGGCATTTACAGGAGCAGCAGGTTATAAGCGACGAGCGAGAAGAGGAAGATCATGGCAATAAGGAAATCACCTACGCGCAGCTTAAATCTGTGGCACTGTCGCAAATGTATCCGTTCATCGGGTTTGGGTTTTTAGATAATGCGTTGATGTTAGCGTTTGGGGAAACGATTGAAGCGTCGGTTGGAGTATCGTTGGGTTTATCAACGATGGCAGCAGCGGCAATAGGGAACACGTTGTCTGACGTCTGCGGCGTCGGTTTGGCGAATAAGATTGAATATTTATGCGCAAAGTTTGGATTGACGGAAGAGGTGAAGATGACGGCGTGTCAGGCGAAGGAGATGCGAGTGGTGGTGGCAAGGTTGGGCGGGGCGATGACTGGCGTAACCATGGGATGTATCGCTGGATCGTTTCCGTTGTTGTTTCATTAGCCTAATTTAATATACTTCGTACATATTTATTATTGTAGTAATTGTGCGCGTTTCTTTACAGGCATCTGCTCGATGCGGTGCTTCAATCTATTTCTAATGCCATTGTTGTGTTTGCTGTTTCTGTTTTTATGCGCAAGCATTCACGCATTCCTTTGTTGGACTCAAGCTCGGAAGGTGTACCCAGACCGCTCAAACTCTTGGATTTCTCGTCTCGAGATGAGCAAATCGCATCCGAAGCGTGCGTGCGTAATACCGGCTTTGCACGTGATCTCTTTTCCTTTCAATCGATACGTCAACGTGCAGCAGTAAAGCGATTCAGATGCACCAGCGACGACGCCGTGGACAGATCGTTTCTCCCATCTCGATTGAGTCGGCCGACCAAGCGCGTCGCATAAACCGAGCGTTTGTGCGATGTGCTTCTGAATCAATGTAAACCCACCGTTCCCCGTATCTAAGCATGCGCGATACTTTCCCTGCCATTGTAATCCCGTGTCTCGCACTTCCACGTATTCATCTGTAGATATTTGCAAATCCTCTGCACATGGCCCTTCGGCAGGGATGTACATCGGCGGTTGCCAAAACGGGTTTTCATTCGCATCCCAGTCTTCTCCTTTCGATTCCTGTTGTTCTTTTCTGCCCTCCTTGTCCTCGGGTTCTCGAAACCCGAGCAAACGTTTCTTCGCGCGTTCCAGCATCACTCTTCTTTTCTCGATTTTGCGTCTCCTCTCTTTTTCCTTCTGTTCGTCAATGTCATCGTCGTCAATTACGATGGGTTTCATATCTTCCTCCAATTTTCTCTTCTTGCTCTCTTCGTTCCAAGCGAGTTCGGTTTGTTCGTAGGATTTCGTCAACTTCTCTCGATCGACCTCTCTTCCTGCAAACATCGGCGGCGATTCCGGAAGTATCTCTTCCTCCTGTTCTTTCTCCTCCTTTCTTTCCTTTCTTTGATCCTCTTCGTCCTTCTCTTTCTCTCTGACGCGTTGATTGTCCTTCAAGCACTTCTCCAAACTCTTCGTCGGTCTGCTCCAATCGAACATGTCCGCAAACGCGTTGTTTTTCTTCGCCTTCTCTTTCTTTTCCTCTTCTTTTCCAATCTTCGTCATCGCGTTCTCTTCTTTCCTCTTTTCCTCGTCCAGCGTTATCTTTTTTTCCATTTTCGCCTCTTCGGTCTTATTCCCGTCGTCTTTCCGTTCCATCGATCGGATCTCCTTCTTGGTCATTAAACTCGCGCCTTTCACTCTCTCCCCTCTTTGCAACTTTTCCCACACCGGTTTCTCTATTCCCCTAAAACAATCGTAACACTGCTTGTGATGTTTCGGCGCGTCTGAAATGTCCACTCCGCAGTCTCGGCAATATTTCTCATCCTTGTCGATTTTCGACCCGTCGATGTGCGTTTTATTCGTGCACGCGGACGCGAGGTGCGTCGAGCGCCCACATCGCGTGCACGGGGCGTTTTTCACCGCATTCGAGGCCGGAGTGGGTTTCCTTTTCTTGTACTTGTTGCCTCCGCCTCCGCCGCCGCCGCTCGAGTAGGACGAGTTCTTCTTCTTCAAGTCCGCGAAGGTGGCGATGGGCATGTCCGCGTTTTCGTTTAGCAACCCCTATTCTTCTTCTTCTTCTTCTTCTCGTTTTATCCGGTGCTATTCACCCTCGGCTCTTGTTTTGTGGAGGACGGGAGAAAATTTTCAAAAGTTTTTAAAAAAACGCGAGGGGTGCTCACATTGTTAAGCTATTTCGCCGCTAAACACAATCACACTTTACACAACGCTACATGATATTCTACACTCGTTCTCAATCAAAAATCACTTCTTCTTCGGTCTCAAAACGAAAGCCATCGCGTTCGCGTCGATGCTCCCGTCGTGCAGCTCGTGCCACATTTTTGAAGCGAGGTTGTACTTTAGCGTTTTCGATACTCGGCTCGCCGGTACAGAGTCTGGAACTTTCTCGCTCGTGCTGTGAATCTTTCGCAAAGTGATGCCATCGGTGCTTTCAGTTCCACTACTGAGTTTATATAAACCTCGATAGGTTTTCGAGTTCTCGCTCGTTTCCGAGAATAAGATTAGGAATTGATGCTTCGCGCCTGGAACGTTTTCGGTTTCTAACGCTTGCAACGCTTCGGATCGAAGACGTTTCATCTGGTCGCTTTCGCCGGCCAAGGCGCCGAATTTTAGAGCTATTTTAACTTCCGACGCGTTTGTACGTTTTCCAATGATCATTGTCGGCGGCGTTTTCGACGAGGATGGCGAAGGTGATGCTGGTGATTTTGAGGACGCGCGTCTCGATGCCTCGGCGCTTTTTGTCGTGAAATACGGAGACGAGGCTTCCTCTCTTTTCTTCTTTCCAGAGGATAACGAAGAAGACAAAGCTTTTCCTCTTCTCAGTAAAGCTATTTCGGCAACCGAAAGATTCGTCTCCGCTTTCGATAACGCGGCTTCCTCCGGGTTGAGTGGTGAAAACCACGCCAAAGGTTCGGGGCTCCTTCTCACTTTCGCGACGCTCAACAGCTGATTTTCTTCGTTTTCTTCTTCATTTTCTTCTTCCGTGCTTTTATTCCATCGCGTAAAACTTGGCGCACGCTGTATGGGTGATTTCCGTTCAAACATGGCTACCGTCTCTTTGTCATCTTCTCCGTCTCGTCTTCGTGTGATGTTGTTAGCGTTTGAACTCTTGAACGGAGGCGACATCTCGAACGACTTTTCGCCATCCAATAACGAAGAGGCGTTGATGAACTTCACCGGCGACGAGACGTTTGGATCACGTGACGAAACTTTTGCACTCGGTGACGCGAGGTCAAAGCCTAAATCATCCAACTCATCCAATGCGTCTCCGTCTCTCGTGCCAAAAACGTTATCGTCGTCGTCGTCCACGTCCACCTCCTCTACTTCTTCTACTTCTTCTTCTTCTTCTGCTGCTCGTAAAAAGTTCCTCGACATGTCTTCAATTTCCACTCTCAAATCGTACTTCTCTTTCAACTTTTGAATGACTTCCAATATACCCAACGCGTCTCCCTCTAAAACCGCTTTCACGTACTCCCCACCAATGCGCAGCTCGTCCAGCGCGACGTGGAGTAAAACCGAGTCCGAAACCGGGGTCGCCGCGCTTTCTCTCAACTTTCTCAAATTTGAATTTTCATCCAACAAAATCTCGCACAAAGCGAGGAGTACCGCGCACGACTTTAATTCCGCGTACGACGAGAAAGAAATCTTCGTCGTTTCGCTCAGCCACGATATCGACTCCTGAGCGTTCATGCGTGCGTTCGTGTGTCCGTCTGCGCGTGTTTTCTTCACCTCGCTTTTGTGCGTGGTTCGCTCTCGCCCGGGAGAAAGTATATAGATTTTCAAAAACTTTCTCTGAACCCTAAACCCTAAATACAGTTGAGCTGCTTACTTTTAAAACTGGGCAACCTTTTGCACAAAAAGAAAAAAGATACGCACGAAAACAACATTTCCCCTCGCGCTCTTCTTTTGGAGTAGAAGAACAGAAACGCATACATTTTAAATACTTTAGCGCACTCTTTCACATCGTATTCTGAAAGAATAATGTTCGCGTTGATGCCAACGACCGCATCTTCGTCGTCTTTATCATCATCATCATCGCGCGGCGCTTTTTCGAAGGCGAGTTCAGTTAAAAAAATTCGTGGCTCTCGCGAGACGACACGTACCGTTACGAGAAAAAGAAACGCGCGCGTCGTCGTCGTTGAAAACGTGACCGCGAAGACGGCGCTGAAGGAGTGGTCGAAAACAGAGAAAGCGATCGAACGAGGCGAGCAGGTTTTACTGTTCAGGAAAGGAGGGATCAACGATAGCAAAGGAAGCTTTCAGATCAAGGAGAATCAGTTTGTGATTTTCCCGACGTCTTTTCACTCCTCCTCCTCCGAAAACGACGACGACAAAGTTCCGGATATGAAGAAAGGCGACGCGGTGCCTTTTTCGATCGTCTGTCGAGTAACTCGAGCGTGGCAAACCTCCGATAAGAGCGTCATTAAATCTTTGGACAGATTTCACGCGTTACGAGAGGATGAAATAATCTCTCGGGTGAATTATAAACCGAACGAACCGTATTCGATTTTAGAGGTGCGCGCGTACGTGCTGCCGAAGGACGAATTCGTGTTGCCGGCGGACGTGGAAAAGTACGGCGGGTGTAAATCTTGGATCGAAAAACTTCCGTTTGGGATTCCGGACACCACGTCGCTACCTCCTGTCTTAGATCAAAGGGATTGGTTGATTTCTCAAAGCGACCTCAAGAGAAAGATAGATTTTATTCAAGCCACCGGAGTCGAGATTAAGGAACTGGCAATCTAACATTGGTCAAATTATTTTCTCTCTCTCTCTCTCTTTCTTTCTCTCTGTTGTTGTTGTAATATAAATTATTTGAATTCTACGATGTTATGGAATAATGTGTGTATATAATTACATGTGGTTTGTTTCTCTCGTTTTCTTCTTCTTTCTTTCTCACTCACCCTCTTTCTGTATTAATGATGCCCTTTTCATCTAAACTCGTCTTCCAACGCTCTGAACGCGTCGATCAAATCGGTTTCTAACTGAGTCAATCTTTGTTGCACAACGTCTTCACCATCCGCCGGGTCCTCGAACTTTTGACTCGCAATTCTATACATCAAATCACCCATTCGCGCTTGGATCACGTTAAACGTAATCTTAGCTCCGTCGGTCATTTGCGTTCTCTCTACCGCTGCGTTGGACAAATCGTAAAACAAGATGATGTTTTTCAACATCGCCATTGATTTGTAAAATGGACAGTACTTATCGTACGGTGTGAACGAGTTTTGCTGAAGGAAATCTTCCTTCAAAAACTTAGCCGTTTCCAACGTAATTTTATCGCTCTCCGCTAACGAGTCTTTACCGACTA
>Ga0255781_10003726_pt1 | contig 11811 bp, 12 predicted proteins | sample 101ome_21_FD_179979 | JGI IMG/M metagenome (GOLD analysis project Ga0255781, IMG submission 179979) | Coastal salt marsh microbial communities from the Groves Creek Marsh, Skidaway Island, Georgia - 101413BT metaG (version 2) | ecosystem: Environmental > Aquatic > Marine > Intertidal zone >...
ACTGCGCGATGAAGCCATAGCTAGACAGGCTGCGTTTGACGCACAACAGCGCTTCCAACAGCAGGAAGCACAGCGTCTGCAGCAGGAACAGCTAATGCGAGAGCAGGAGGCTTTGAACGAGAAGGTAGCTACCTACTCGCAGCGAGCGGTCCAACTCGGCATTTCTAACGAGGAATTACAGGCAGCAGGTAATGCTGTCGCTTCGTTTGGCATCTCGGATGATGTAGTCAACTATATTTTGGATGACGATCTGGGACCGGCTATCACGAAGTATCTCAGTCAGAATGTTACCGAGCTAGACGCTATCCGGGCTATGAGTCCGGCACAGGCTGCGGTAAGGATTGCAACTCATGTACGGGATAAGGCTGCTGCATTGAAACCTAAAGTAAATGCCGCTCCTGATCCGGTTGAGCAGCCAGCAAAGGCTGGCGTAGCGCCTAAAGCGCGAGGACCGAAGGGGGCGATTTTCGAATGAATGAGGTGATCCGAAAGTGGCTAATAATCTTAACAGCAACGTCACCCGGAAGGTGGCTCGTGTCTTTTTAGAGGCATTCGAGTCCAGCCGGGTTGTAACAAAGACCGTTGACACTCAACTCCTGAGTGGCAAATTCAACCCTTCAAGTGGTAGCACTGTAGACTTCAAGCGTCCGCACGACTACAACTCCATCCGTACTTCTGGCGGTGATATTTCATCGTCCACCAAGTCAGACATCATTGCTGGTAAAGCAACTGGTACTGTTCAGAACTACTTCACCGTAGCTACCGAGTGGGGCAACGTGGAAGAGGCTCTTGAGCTTGATCAGTTGGAGCAGATCCTTGCTCCTATGGCTCGACGCATCGTGACTGACCTGGAGATTGATCTTGCCAGCTATATGCTCAAGAACTCTTCTCTGAAGTATGGTTCTCACGGCACTGCCGTTGACGCATGGGGTGATGTCGCAGGCGCTGGCGCACTGATGGATTCCATCGGCGTACCTGCAGCCGCAGAGCGTTACTACCTGATGAACCCTTTCACCACTAGCGCACTTGCTAACGTACAGAATGGCCTGAATGCTTCAGATCAGCTGGTCCGTACCGCTTGGGAGAATGCACAAATCTCTCAGAACTTCGGCGGTATGCGAGCTCTGACTTCTAACGCTCTGGCTAGCTTTACTTCTGGCACTGGCGCTGACCGCGCAGGTACTCTGTCTGCTGCTCCTGATGCGACTTACGTCACAGCGAAAGACACTATGACTCAGACTCTGGCCGTTACTGGCTTTACTTCGGGCATGGTTGTTAAGGCTGGCGATATGGTCACCATCGCTGATGTGAACCGTCTGAACCTAGATACTCGCACTGCGATGATTGACGCATCTGGCGCTAACGTAGCCTGGACAGGCGTTGTTACTGCTGACGTTACTCTTACTGGTGGCGCAGGCAATATCGTTGTTGCCGGTCCTGCTATCTACGAGGCTAACGGACAGTACAACACTGTTGACGCTGCACCGGCTAACGGTGCTGTGGTAACCATCCTGAGTGCTTCAGCTACTCTGTACCAGCCAAACCTGTTCTTCACTAAGCAGGCATTCGGCATGGGTACTGTGAAGCTGCCTAAGCTGTACTCTACTGACACTATTGCAACTACCGAAGACGGTATGAGCATCCGTGTAAGTAAGTACGCAGATGGTGACGCTAACACCCAGAAGATTCGTTTTGACTTGTTGCCTGCATACGCAACATTCAATCCGTTTATGGCTGGACAAGGCTTTGGTGTGTAACTCTCCTTTGAGTTTATAGGGGACTTCGGTCCCCTACTTTTTTATGGCTAAACCAAGAAAAGGCAAAGCAAAAGTAAAGGTCACCGCCAGCGGCAAGAAGGTCTCCTACGGGCAGGCTGGGAAAGCCAAAGGCGGTGGTCCGCGTGTTAGGCCGGGTACAGCTAAGGGTGACTCTTACTGCGCCCGGTCTCTTGGTATCAAGAAGCGGCTCCCGAAGGAGAAGCAGAACGATCCCAATACTCCCAATAATCTCAGTCGCAAGCGCTGGAAGTGTAAGGGCGCTAAGTCGATGAAGGGAGCTAAGTTTGAGTAACTACACGAAACCCAAACTCAGAGAGCGCATCAAGAACAGAATTATGGCTAGTGACAAGGGCGGCAAGCCCGGTCAGTGGTCAGCCAGGAAGAGCCAACTGCTTGCTAAGGAATACGAGAAGGCGGGCGGCGGCTACACTGGCAAGAAGAGCAAGGCTCAGAAGGATCTGTCCAAGTGGACCAAAGAGGATTGGGGAACCAAGTCCGGCAAGAACTCCACTCAGGGCAAAGACGCTACCGGGGAGCGATACCTTCCCAAGAAGGCGAGAGACAAGCTGAGCAAGAAGGAGTATGAGGCCACTTCACGCAAGAAGCGGGCTGATATGAAGAAGGGTAAGCAGCATTCCGCGCAGCCGAAGAAGGTTGCCAAGAAGACATCTAGGGCTAAATTCGAGTGAGGTGATCATGCCAAACGTAGGCGGTAAGAAGTTTCCATACACGAAAGAGGGTATGAAGCAGGCTGAGAAGGCCCGCAAGAAGAAGCGCAAGCGATCTCCTAGAAAAGACATAAACGGGAATACCTACGAGTAATGGCTACAGTCGCGCAGGTTGCTAAGGCAGCCTTACAACGGATATTGGTACAGGCTAGTGAGTCTCCACTGCAGCCTGATGAGTATAGTGACTTCATCTTTGCGATGAACAACTATATGAGCGAGCTAGACGCTCAGGGTATCCAGTTAGGATATACAGAGGTCTCTGACCTGGGTGATACCGTAACGATCCCCACAGGGGCTCTCAGGGGCTTGATCGCTAACATGGCGATAGAGGTGGCTCCAGATTACAACGGGGTGATCTCGCAGGGTCTGGTGAAGGCTGCGCGTGATGGCTTCAATACCATGAGGCTGCTCGGTCAGAGCATGGGCGAGACCAAGATGCCCGCAACCCTGCCGATTGGCTCAGGCAACGAAGATACGCTCTTCGGCTTCCCCGGACATTTTTATCCAGAGTCAGAAGAGGATATCCTCGCTGAGTCCACTGGCTCGATAGGATTGGAGCTAAACACAAATGGATAGATCACAAGGCAGGAAGAAGTCAAACTTTGTAGCCAAGACCACTGTTGATGCTGGTGCTTATGTTGATTACTTCGTTAATGGAACAAACTATAAAATTGCTTTTACTGATTTCGTAAATGATCTTGGGGTAACCGGATCAATTGAAACGGATGGCGATCCTACCGGCGTTCCTGTTTTAGAAATTGATGGTGCTGTAAATAAAATACGCAACATTGAAGACGGGGCTGGAATAATTGCCAGCATATCTGCCCAGAATGGACTGGAGATCAAGCACAACTTCTCTGCTGACTCTACCGGCTCTCCACTGTTACTTAACGTAACGGATGCCACTCCTGATATTGCGAGCCTAGTTGCAGGTGATGGAATTACCCTAACATCAACCGATAATTATGTAACTGTTGCAAGGGCAGCGTCTCCCTATGCTCAGGTTTATCTTTCATCTCCAGCAACAACCACAATATCTGCTTCAAATACTCCAGTAAAAGTCAATGGAACATTTACTGTTGGCATTGAATCAAATTTTACAGGTGATACTACTGGGAAGATGACGTATAACGGAACAGATACAATTATCACCACCGTTCAGGCAACAATTACATATAGAGCTGCCACATCAAACAATCAGCGAGTTGCCATATATCTTGCAAAAAATGGAGTTGTAGAGGATGGCTCTAAAATAACCAGAGAGGTTGACTCTGGAACTGGTGATTACGGGAATTGCGGCACGTTCTTTAATATTTCATTGTCTCAAAACGATTACATTGAATTGTTTATTGAAAACCAAACAAGTACAGATGATGTTGAGGTGAGAGATGCAATTTTAGGTGTTACGAACTAATGCCTAAAGTTGTTCTGCCAATAGCCAATGGATATTACGAGAGTGATAGTCTGCCTATTTCAGCGCAGGAATGTACTAATTTTTATCCCAATATCGCTCAGGCTCCATCTTTGAATCAGGAAACCCTTTTTGGTACTCCGGGCTTGGAGCAGGTGGCTAGCGCCAGTAATTTTGATAATTGCAGGGGCGCTCATGTAATGGATGGCGTTCCATACTTTGTTATTGGTGGTCATTTGTACAGCATGGCAGATGATTACACTCTCACGCAGATTGGAGCTATAACTGGAGCAAAGAGCCAGAGAGTATCAATAGCTGACAACGGAACCCAGATGCTGATACTGGTTCCAAGCCTCAATCCTGGGAGTGCGTCTACTGGATATATCTACAATCACACTACAGATACTTTGAGCAGCATTACCGGATCAAGTTTTAAGGCTAATGGTCAGCCTCAACAGGTAGTGTTTATTGATGGTTACTTCTGTTTAACAACGGATTCAAAAAAATTCATTGTAAGTGCATTGAATGATGGAACTTCGTATAACTCACTAGACTTTGGTACAGCAGAGTCTGACCCGGATGATATCGTTGCTCCAATTGTGTTTAAGAACCAATTGTTTATTGGTGGGTCTCAGACGATTGAGGCATTTCAGAATATTGGTGGCGCGGACTTCCCGTTCCAGAGAACAGGGTTGTTTTTGAGCAAGGGTATATCAAGCCCGTTCAGCATTCAGGCGATAGAAGATACTTTTGTTTTTGTCGGAGCTGGTGCTACTGAATCCCCAGCAATATGGGCTCTCAGCGGTAACAGTGTAGTCAAGATATCTACCACTGCAATCGACAAGGAGCTTAGCGCTCTCACAGAGGATCAGGTAAAAGGCATTTATTCCTGGGCGTACGCCGATAAAGGCGCTTACTTTGTGGGCTTTGCTCTACCTGATACAACTCTCGTATATGACGCGATTTCTAAGCGGTGGCATGAGCGCAAGTCTTTGGTCAATGAGTCGCTTGGTGCGTACAGAGTGAACGCACTGATCAGGGCATACAATGAGCTATGGGCTGGTGATTTTGTGGATGGCCGAATCGGCAGGGTTTCTCAAGATATCTATACTGAGTATGGCAACAATATTCTGAGGACTATTGTGACTCAGCCCTTCCAGAACAATATGGAGTCTTTCGTGCTGCCAGAGCTGGAACTCACCGTTGAGAGCGGCGTGGGCAATTCTGACGCGATGGACCCAAAAGTAGGCTTGGAACGCTCGACAGATGGTAAACTATGGTCTGATGCCAGATACCGCAGTATTGGCAAGACCGGAGAGTACAACCGTAGGGCGATATGGAATCGCAATGGCAGGGCATCGAGGTTTGAGCTTTTCAGGTTTAGCATGAGCGAGCCCGTCAAGCCGGTGTTCATTCAGATGACCGCAGATATAGTGGTGACGCAATGAGCTACAAGCTGAACGCGGCTCAGCCGATTGTTGATGCTAACGGGACGATGGAGCAGGCCTTCAGGCAGTTTACGCAGGAAGCAGCCCTGTCTATACCGATAACGGGTGCAGGAAGCCCGGAGGGTGTAGTTGAGGCGGTACAGTTTAGTTTATATCTCGACACCACTGGAGGTGCGGGATCAATCCAATACAGAAAGATGCAGCCCGAGATCGGCGGTGACCGTACCCGTGGCTGGATAGCGGTTTAGGAGAGCATATATGGACCCCTTAACGATTGGTCTAATTTTAGCCGGAGCGGGCGCTGGACTGTTTGGCGCTAGAGAGCAGCGTAAGGCTGCTGAAGGTCAAACAGAGTCTTCGGAGCGTATGCGCCGGGAGGCCATGCAGGCTATCCAGAACTTTGGTCAGAGAGCCCTGCAGCCGCTCCCATCCGCTTACCAGAGGTCTCAGGACATCCGGCAACAGAGCGCCAATCGAGCTATGGCTCTGGCGGGTCAGATGTTCAGACCTTCGCTTGAGCAATTCCGGGAAGGTAACTACATGGCTCAGCAGCGTATTGCTGAAGCTCAACCCTTCATGCAGTCTGCCATACTAGGAACTGGCTCCCTGGGGTATATGCCGCAGGCTCAGCGAGTGCCACTTGATTACAGTCAGCTAGAGCCCTTGATGAACCCGGCTCCAATGGAATTCACTCCTGTCCCCGGTGGTCAGGCAAATATGCAGGCATCTGCTCCGGTTGATCAAATGCAGCAAGCGATACTTCGTTATCAAGGAATGATGTCATGAGCTTGAATCGAGGAAAAATAGAAGACACAGAGGGCGTAAGAGAGGCTGAGTTTGTCGTTCTTGATTTTATCCGTTCTACTCCAAATGCTTCTATGCCGGAGATAGCGAGGCTCATTGATGATGTCGGAGCTGATGTTAATTACATTGCGAATCAGCTAGGGATTAATCCCGCGGTTGCAAGACAGGCTTATGATGAATCAATAGTAAATGCTCCCCCAATCCAGCAGGTGATTGATAGGCAGGCGAACAGTAATCCTATTGTTCCTCCGCAGGCTCCTTTGTCGAATGTCATCACGGTTGGTCCTGGCTCTTCTGATGCTACTGACGTTCCTGCTCCTCCAGAGGCTCAGATTAGAGAAAATGCTGTTGCGGATGAGCCAACTCCGGCTGCCGCTCCTGGCGGTAGGCTTCCCGTAGGCTTGGCTTCGGCAGAACAGGCTGCGCGATCAGGGTCTCAAGAGGCTCTTGATTATCTGAGGACAGCATACGGCATCTCAAGAGAAGATTTAGAGAGAGGAACGTCTGCTGCTTCTAGGGCTTTAAGTGGCGGTATAGGTCAGGCGAGAGGAGATATTAGAGGTGGGTTCGGGCGAGCCGAGTCCATGTTTTCTCCGTATGGTCTTGCTGGGCAACAAGCTCTACAGCAGCAACTTGCTCTCTCTGGCGCTTTGGGTGATGAAGCATTCAAGCAGGCTTACCGTGAGAGCCCACAGATGCAATTTCTTAGGGAGGAAGGGGAAAGGGGTATCCTGCGAACAGCGGCTGCCAGAGGAGGTCTGGGTGGCGGCAACGTAATGAAGAAGATCGCCAGGTACAGCACTGGATTGGCCTCTCAGGATTTACAGAATCAAATTGCCAACCTTCAGGCTTTGTCAGGTCAGGGTCTTACTGCTGCTGGTGGGGCGGCGGGATATGCTGCCGGTGGCGCTCAACAGCTTGCCGGATTGGCTCAGCAGCTTGGCATCCGTGAGGCTGACTTGCAACAAGCTCTCGGGGCGGCTCAGGCGAACATTGCACTTGGTTTAGGGACAAGGGCTTCAGATATCGCCCAAACAACTGGGACCAATATCGCCGGGATGAGGACTCGCGCAGGTGAACTGCTTGCCGGTCAGTACGGAACAGCAGCATCACAGCTTGCCGATCTCCAACAGGCTCAGGGCGCTGGTACAGCGAATATGCTCGGAGCGCAGACAAACTACATTAACCAGTTACAGCAGGCAGCAGCGGCAGGCGATGCAGCGGCTCAGACTGAACTGGCTCAGATACAGGCTAATATCAACCTGGGCATAGGTAGCTCTCTGGCGGGTGTCCCGGCTGCTCAACTCTTCCCGGTTCCAAACGCTGCAGGGTCGATCCTTCAGGGCGCGGCACTAGGTTACGAGTTTGGGCAGGGATTTACGCCAACAACTCAAGGAACGCAGTCCAATCCAGCGCAAGCTGCTCAAGGTAATTTTTTCCAAAACCTATACAACATGAACGCTTTCGATAAATTGGGTTCATTAGGATAAAGAAATGGCTGACAACTCTTCACTACTAGGCGGCATGATGCCGACACAGCGTAGAACAGACATTCCCACGTTGCTCCGGGGCTTGGGTGCTGCTGCTACAGGTCAGGTTCCTCAGTTTCGGCAGCAGATGCGAGCAGAAGAGCAGTATCAGCGTCAGTCTGCCCTGCAGGATATTCAGATGCAAGACATCCTTACAAAGTCAGCGGCTCAAGATGCGTTTAGAATGAGGCAGTTGATTGCTCAAAATCAACCAAGAGAAGTTATAGATTTGCTTGGAGACAGAGCGCAGCTTTTGAATTCAATGGGATTCGATTCATCTTCGACTCTTAGGCTGCAAGAAATGGCGATGTCTCAAGGGGTAGAATCTCTGATCCCGCAGTTGGACGCAACCATATCTTCTGCTCAAGGATTAGGTATATTGCCTAAACCAGAAAAGATGGAAGGGTATACATTAGGGCCGGGTGCAACAAGGTTCGGCCCAGATAATGTGCCTATTGCTTTTGGCTTGCCGCAACAAACACGAACAATAGTAAAAGAGGGAGAAGACCCTGAAGCCGCGCTCCTGAGCGAACAAAGAGCCGCTAGGGTTGAAGGTATAAACGAGCAGTTAGCGCAGGCAAGCGAGCAAATTACCTTAGCGGACGATGTTCAAAGGCTGGTTGATTTGCTGAACAAAGAAGATAGAAGTCTTGCCGAAAACTTTGTGGCTCGAAGGTTTGGGCTTACTGGATTGCAATTTATTGGCGCTGGGCCTGAGTCTCAAGCGGCAAAATCTTTGCAAAATTATCTCGCTCCAAGAATGAGGCCAACAGGTTCTGGCTCTACTTCAGATATAGAGGTAGCTATGTACCTGGAGTCACTACCTGCGTTTTTACAAAGCGCAGAAGCAAGACAATTAACTGCGGATGTATTTAAGAGAAAAGGACAGCTAGAGAGGAAAAAGTTGCAGTTACGGAGAGAGTATTTAGAGGGCAATTTAACTTCTCTTGAATACATAACCAAATTTGAAGAACTACAGACTCAAAGCGTTTTTAATGATGATATTAAAAATAGATCAATAGAGATTTTTGGTGATGTTTTGCCTGATCTTGGGGCAGTTATGTCTCGATCTGGATATGTTCCTCAAAATCCAAATATCAGACCCGCGGATTAGTAATTATGGAAGAGTTTGAGCTTACTGGTTTAGATGGGCAAAAGTATAAGGTTACTGCCTCTTCAAGAGAAGAAGCAGAACGAATGCTGAAAGAAGATCAGGAGGCGTACTTCGCTTCTAGGCCAAATCAATTCCAAAGACTTCCAGAAGGAACAGAAACCGTTCCTGCCGGAAGAGGCACTGCTTACAGAACGCCACAAGGGCAAGTCGGATATTTCGATGAGCAGTATTCAACTACCGATCCAAATGAGCTAACCAGAATAATAGGCGGCGCAGACCCTGCTTCCTTGTTTAGAGAGAGACTTTCTGAAGACATAGTTTCGCAAGATGTTGGAAGGGCTAGAGCGTCAGTCGCTGCCAGAGGCGTTCCGTTTGTTGGAGAGTACACAGACGAGCTTGCCGGAATGATAGCTGGGCCAAGAGCTGAGGCAGAGATGAGGCTCCGGCGTCAAGCAATGGAGCAGACTAGGCCGTTTGAAAGCGCGGCATTAGAAACAGCCACAGGAATAGCAACATCTTTGCCTCTTGCAGCAGCCGGAGGCGTAGGCACAGTCTCTCGTGGCGGTGTAGGTAGGATGGTTGAAAGGGCCGGACAAGGAGCTGCTTTTGGTGCGGTTGAAGGTGCTGTAAGCGGATATGGCGCTGGAGAAGGAGAAATAAGAGCCGAAAGCGCGAGAAGGAGAGGCTTAATAGGAGCCCTGATAGGAGGCGCTCTTGGTCTTCCTACTGGTGTAGTAGAAAACATTGTAGAAAAAGTAGCTACAAGAGACATTGGCAGGATAGCTAGAGAATTCGGTATAGATATGGATGCCGCGCACGTTCTTGCCAATATGGTAGATGCTGGCGCTGATCAGCGTCAGGTTGATCTGATATTAAGAGCTATGGGCTCTGAGGCCAGACTAGCTAATATGGGCCCGCAAGCTAAGGCTCTTTTAGATGTTACTCAGTCGATGGCAGGGCCAGCAATAACTACGGTTACCCGGGGCGTAGAGAGACAGCAAAGAGAAGTCAGAAATGTTTTTGATAGAGAGCTGGATAAGGTCTTAGGTCAGCCAGCTTTAGGACCAAAAACAGTGTTCAGAGAATCGGCACGAAGAACCGCTCCCAAAAGAAGCGAGGCGTATGAGCTTGCTTACTCGGAAAGAATACCTTACTCAAGTCGATCGGGCAGGATGCTAACAAGCGTTCTTGATAGAGTGCCTGATAGAATCAAAGAGATTGCAGTCAGAAACGCCAATGAAATGATGCAGATGGACGATGTAGCTAATCGCGTTCAAATAAACATCAGAGACGGTGCATTTGAGTCTGCTCCAAACATGATGCAGGCTGATTACATTAAAAGAGGATTGGGCCAAATTGTAGAAGAAGGCACTGACTCTGTTACCGGAGTATTGTCTCCTGACGCTCAAAGTGCGAAAAGATTAGCGGCAGAACTTAGCGATGCTCTTTCAAGAGTTTCTCCTCAATATGGAAGGGCAGTGCAACTAGGATTGGACAATATTCAAGAGTCTCAAGCCATAAGGCTAGTAAATAATTTTGGACGATCAAATATCAAAGTAGAAGACTTTGTTGATCTTGTTACTAGCGTTCGAGGGCCAGCTCAAGATCAGTTAAAGCAGTCGATGAAAAGAATGTTTAGAACCCATATTCAGGAGTTAGAGGATAGGGCTAGAGCGACAATAGCTAATCCAGAGGTTGATGAACAGTCAATACAGGGAGCTATAGCAGCATTCAAAGAGTTGTCATCTACTTCTGCTAAGCGAAAGATGAGAACTTTTTTGTCGGAAAGAGAATACAATAGAATCCAGCGCCAACTTCGAAGGGTGCAAGAAGTAATGGATTTGTCTGCAAGAACTAGAGTTGGCTCTCAGACGGCAATTAGACAGCAAACTGCTCAAGCTGTTAGAGAGTTAGTACCAGATACCTTGAATCAGCAAATATCGAGAGGTGAGGGAATTAACGCCGCTCAAGCGATATTTAGAAATGTTTTTGGTATGGATGAAAGAATTCCTGTTGAGAGAATGCAAGAAATACTTAACGAGGTAGCAGATTCCTTGATCAATACCAGAGGTCAACAGGCAAGAGAAAACGCAGAGTTGCTTCTTGAGGTTATAAATGGCAAACCTATGACTAGGGAAAATGCAAGACGAGTATCTAGTCAGTTTGCTACAGGCTTATGGGCTGGATTATCTCCTACCGCTAATGAATTCATGAGAGACAGATAATGGCTAGATTCGGCGAGATAAACGCACAATACTTTGATGACGCTGGCGATCCGCTTGGAAGCGGTAAGCTGTACTTCTATGAGACCGGGACGACTACTCTAAAGACTACCTACAGCGACATCAACCAGACGATTGCTAACACCAACCCGGTGATCCTGAGTGCTGCAGGAAGACAGCCAGACATATTCTTCAGCGGTACTGCTAAGGCAATACTTGTTGATAAGAACGATGTTCAGATTCTGGTCCGGGATCCTGTTGGAGACACAGGAAACAACTTTGGCGAGGGATGGGTATCGGTAACGGTATATGATGCCAATGCTGTTGTGCTTGGAAGTGACGGTCAATATTACCGAAGTCTGTCATCTGGTAATCAGAACAATAATCCTGTTTCTACTACTGGATACTGGACGCTATTGTATTCAGTAACCTGGAATGCAGGAATCACTTATCAAGAAGGTGCTGTAGTAACTTATAACGGTGAGCAATACCAGAGCCTGCAGAACAGCAACCTGAACAACAACCCATCAAGTGCAGCAACGTATTGGACTCTGCTCAGCTTCGCATGGATATCTACTGCAACCTACGATAATGGGCAGAACGCAGTTGGGTCTGACGGTGTTCTGTATACGTCTCAACAGGCATCAAACACCGGGAATGATCCCACAGATGCTGCCAATCGCCCTACCTATTGGGTAGGCACATCAGCGGCTGCGGCGGCGAGTGCGGCGGCGGCAGCGGCATCGGAATCGGCGGCAGCAGCCTCTGAGACTGCGG
>Ga0255781_10003727_pt1 | contig 11807 bp, 11 predicted proteins | sample 101ome_21_FD_179979 | JGI IMG/M metagenome (GOLD analysis project Ga0255781, IMG submission 179979) | Coastal salt marsh microbial communities from the Groves Creek Marsh, Skidaway Island, Georgia - 101413BT metaG (version 2) | ecosystem: Environmental > Aquatic > Marine > Intertidal zone >...
AATAACTTGGAAAACTCCGTCTTTCTCTTTGATCGACACGATTGAGTTCGGATAGTCTCTTTGCTCGCGTAAAGCAGTCCGCATCGTAGAAGCGTTGTATCGATCCAGGTTTTTGTCGTCATCAAACTCTCTTTTGAACTCTTTTTTTAATTCCTTCTCATTTTCGAAGGGTTCCCTCGACGTGTCGCGCGGTGTGTATTCGCCTACAACCTCTACTTCTGACTGAGTGATCGTTCTGTTTTCTTCGAACTCCTCACGCTGCTCAAAACGCTGGCGCTGCTCTTCATCCATATTTTCGAAGGCAGATTGATCTGTCATACCGAGCTCTTCTAGAGTCTCGTCATCAAACTCCATTGGACGAACGCCTTCAGCGTCTAACTTCTGTTTGCGGCGTTCTAGCGATTGGTCTACCGAAGAAACCCTAAACTGATATATAGGGGACAGCTGCCTAGCGTTCTCTTGCACCGCCTCTAGCGTCTCAGTTGTTGCAAGCTCTGCTGAGACAACGTTGCCCTGTGCGTCTAACGCCTCGACAACAAAATCTGCATCCTCGGGCTTGACTGCCGTATAACCCAAAGCAGTTGCGAGCGACTGTTCGTCAGCCCCAGATTTCACTACCTCGTCGGCAAGCTTCTCGTCTTTTGTAACGATGGTTCCGCGACCGGGGACATAACGGGTATAGAAGACTTTGCCATCTTCTTCATACCTACCGTCTTCAGGGAATCGCTCTCTACCCTGCTCCCCCGCGATCCATACTGCCTGCTTCGTGCTGTTTGGGTCATGGATGGCGTTGAGTTGTGCGTCGAGATCGACTTTTGGTTCGGGGGTGGTTACTCCCGTATCGGTTTCACCAAACTGCTCGTCGTTGATCTTCTGATCAACGCGCTGTTCCTGCGAGCTGTTTAAGCGCTCTCGGGCCTGTCGGAAAACAGATCCTACTGTACCGCCTGCCGCACCTGCTGCTTTACCGCCTATAAAACCAGCAAACGCAGCCTCCGCGAGCCGCAATCTGGCTTCTTCTTCTGTGAACTCATCATCAAGATCAAATCGATTAGCTACGCTAATACCTTCTTGCACAACTTCCGTTGTGCCTTCGATTGCGCCGCCCTTGAAAGCAGCCCGGCCTATGTCATTGGCTAGCTGCTGAAATACGCCGCCCGACGCGCCGGTAGCCCGGCGAGACGCTACATTACCTACCAGCCTCAAAAGCGCGATTTCTCCGCCGACGCCTATAGCTGCTTGCGGCAGACCCACAAGAGCTGCGCGACGCGCTTCCTCTGGGGTAAGCTCTCGTCCAGATTCAAGCGCCTCAGATAAGTTTCCACCCGACAGGGGCGCATATTCAGCACCAAATGCGCCGGTTACCGCGCCCGCTCTGAAATATTTGTAATACTCGTTAGCTAGATAACGCTCTTGGGGGTCAGCAACACCTTTCGCGGTGCGCTCAAGGGAGTCTTTGATAATTCGCTGTGCGGCTAACCGACCGCCCTTTGACAGTACACCTTTGCCTGCCGCCGCAGTAATACCGCCGACGCCCGCCCCGGCAATTGTTGTAAAGACAGACGGCACTATTTGACCTGCGGCGCTGGCAGCTTGATTTAAAAAGCCGCTGAACGTTGGCTGGTCTAAAAACTCTCCGAAGGTTTCCATACCGGCCATGGTTGGTGCTGACAGTTCTTCGCTGTATCGCGCTTGCTCTATAGCTTTTGCAGCAGCGTTTTCATCTCCGGTCAGGGTATTTCCTAGCGCTTTGAAATATTCAACGTCCGTGCGTAGTCCTTGCGCCCCAGCTTGCAGGCCACGAGAAAATGTTTCGCTTATATTAGTGGGAGCTAAAGGGGCATTTTGTTCTGGGGCAATACGGGGTCGAGCGTCTCGAATATCGCCATCTTCGGTCGCTTCTAAAAACTGCTGAAAGGCTTCTGTAGCCACATAAGCCTCTATCGAACGGCTCTCGCTGACATTAACGCCCGGTTAGCGTTTGCTGCCGCGACTAAGAGATCTACTGCGTCTTTACCAAACTGTTGCTCTAAAGCAGCGACTGAAACTACAGACCCTTGCTCTCTACCACGCGGTCCCCGATACCTCAACTCATTACCTGCATCATTGATGGTTATATTGGCAAGATCAAAATCAGTGGGATCACCAGCAGTGCTTGGAGTGAATATGGATACAAAATCGTCTACTAAGCCGCCGCCAAGGCCGCTGTCCGCTACGCGCGCGAACGCCCTACTAACACCTGCATTTATCCCTTGATAAAGGGCTGTCAAAGACTCAGGGTCATTTTTATATTTGTTCAGCTCTAATTCGGCCTGCGGAAAAAATCTTCTTATCGCACGTCTTGCGCCAATCCCCTCTTCGCCTTCTAACGCGTCATCAATGTTTTGCATAAAACCCTGTGCGTATTCGATTGCTTCATCGACCCTGCCTGTTCTGGCGGTTCTGGTCTGGCGACCTTCCCCGGCCATATTCGCCTGAGCATTTAAGAGCGAGGCTCTTGCAGTTAGATTTTGATTTGCCAAAGTCTGCTGTTGCTGGCGACTAGTGCTTACGCTGCCGGTCTCAGTTAGATTGTCCATCTCTTGCCGGGCGTTTTCGCGACTCGCAGGATCTGCAGCAAAAACGCTAGTGATTGCTCTAAACGCTAACTCTTCTCTAGTAGGCAATCTTCTGAAGTCGGCTACAGAATTAACATCTAACTCTTGAGCGCGTTGGCGCAACGCGGCTGTTGTTTCAGGTGTAAACTTCAGTAAGCCTCGGTCAACAAGATCATCAACTTCTTGAGGGGACAGACCTTCGATTCTAGACAAAACGTCTGCTTCTAATTGCTTCCAACCATCTGTTTTTGTCGCAGGGGTCTCGACACCGAGTTTGACAAACTTGTCATACTCACCTTCCAAAAACGCAACCCTTTTTTCCCAGTAAGGTTTCCTACCGGGCCTTGCTGACTCCAAAGAAGATTTAGCTTTTTCTAGATCTTCTTGAACGGTATCAAACAGCTTTTTATTTGTGCTGTTGACAAAGTCGTCTCGACGCTGGCTCACGTCAGCGTACTGTGCTTCGAACTTATCTCTGGCCGACGAACTTAAATCACCCTCAAGAATCTTGTCGAGTCTCTCCAAGTCGCTGTCAAACTTACTTACTTCTCTCTCAGCCGCTCCCGTTGCTGGGTAATAATCGTTACCTCCCCGACCGTCAGAATAAATAACGCTACCCGGCCCTTTATATTTTGGACCGCCCAAGAACAGCTGCGGTACGCTCGAAGTATTAGACTCAACAGACTGAAATGTGGGCAGCTCTAGCCCGAAATCTTCAGCCAGCTGAGTGAACAGCTCTCTCCTCTTCAGAGGATCTTGTTCAGACGCAGCTATCGCTTCTAACTCTCTACCAGCGACTATACCGCCGACTTGATACATCTGATCTGCAGCTGTCTTCCGGGCGATTGCTTGTGCTTCCTCTTCGGCACGATTCGCTTCTTCTCGGGACAAAGCTTCTCTAGCCGCCCCTTTATTTGCAGCGAGGGTTAAATACTGAAATCCATACGCATCCCCTACTAAATCCGTAAGATCATTATTGATTCCATTGTTAAACAGCTTCTTGTCTATGGGTGCCACTCTGTCGTTGGGGTCACTAGTAGCACCTCTTGTAACAACACCGTCCGTGCCTCGTGCTATCACTGAGCCGGGAACTGTCGAATGATCAAAATTAGTCGGTATAAAACCCTCTGCGTACCGCTCTGGATGCCTTCTTTGCATATCAGAAAGATATTTATTAGCGCGTGGGTCTCCTGCTTCAAGGGCGCTAAAGAATTCTGGCGTGAACCGATTTGTATCTGGGTTAACGTACCCATCATCTATGCCTTGCCCTAGCAGTCTCATTGCCCCCTGTTGGCTTAATCCGCGCGCTTCCTGAGCTGCGGCTCTTCTCTCTATCGCTTGATCTAAAGTCAGTCGCCCTCGCTCTAAAGTCAGTCGCCCTTGCTGAGTTGCGGCATTAGTCTCATCAATACCTAAAGCTCTATCGCGCTGGCCCAACTCTCTATCTATCTGGCCTAAACGACGTGTGTCGTACTGCCGTTTATATGCCAAATTACGTTCATCAGCTGCGCGGGCGTCCCGATTCCTCTGCATCGCTAGGAACATGTTGAACGCGTTGTTTATGCCCCGGTCGAGTGACATCACTTACCCCTTAAAACTTGAACGCAAAGATCGCCGCAGCACCTAGCGATCCAAGGGTGCTGTAGGTCTGCGCTCGGGAATTCGCTTTGGCCTGACGGTATGCGTTATCTAACTGCACCTTGTTAGCAGCAGATGTCGCGAGCTGCTGCTGACTGGAGCGGTTGACGCCCTGCCCGATGTTTATCAGGTCAGACAGCAACCGCGTATTCGACTCTCTCTGAGCAATTTTGGCGTCGCTCACCGCCTGTATACCCCCCAGGGTGTTACCTAGCTGTAGCCGCCGATCCTGCTGCTGTTGCTGCACGGGTGTCAGCGCCGCGCCGTAGCGACTACGGTTGCGCTCCGCCATACCGGCAGTCAGTGCCGATGCTCTCTCGCGGTCCTCTTTTGCTTGATCAATCAGACTCGTGTCCGTCATCGCTTTGTCAATCAGACCAAGCTCAAAATCACGGTAGTTCGTAACGTAATCAAGGTACTCCTGACGAGTCAGATCGGCATACGCCTCGTCAGGCTCATTTACAACTGGCAGGTCACCAATTCCGGTGTTTTTAGGGGGGTAAGGCCCAAACAAACTTCCGATAAACCCGCTTGTAGCGTTGTCCATATATAAATTTGGAATAGCCATCGTTAACCGATCCCATACTTAAATCTATTTTTGAAACCCTGAATGGGCTTGCCTTCTTTATCGACTGGCGTAAAGAAAGAGCCTTTGGTTGGGATATTGAAATTATTGGAATCAAAGCCGACTGTTTGCATATTGTCTAAGCCCTGCAGACCAGCTGCTGTAATAAGCTGCGCCCCGGCTCCAATTTTCGCGTCCCGCACAGTCTTGCTAGCCTTTGCTTTTGAAAGTGCTTCAGATGTGCCTAACCGCGCTGCCTGCGCCATTCCGGTTTGTGCATCCCCAGCCTGCTTTCGTGCTATACCGAGCACGTTAGTCTGCGCCGTATTCTGAATCTCTTTACCTGCGGCGCTAGCCCCTTGCAGTTGCCCCTGCAAAGCAGCATTTATTTCGCTGGGTAATTCAGTTACCTGAGTACTTCTATAACCAGACGGGGACAATGCTTGCGCCACATCAGCGTTAGCGCGACCCCTTAGCGTCGCAGAAAAGTCCTCTTTCATGGACTTATCCCGCATCTGCTGCAAAAGCGGGTCATAGTTCTGCTTGAAGAACCGGTATTCAGCCATAGCAACCGATGCGCTTGCTTTGTCAGCTTCGCTCGGTTCGTAGTCAGCCTGACTTGGCCCTGAGAAGCACCCCATCCCTAAATCCTCTTCACCATCGTTGCGCCTGCGTACTCATAGCCAAACGCTTCTAACTTTTCTTCGGTCCGCCGCGTCTTAACTCGACTAGTTATGTCAAATACCAACGCTTTTGCAGACTGCTGAACGGCCCAAGACTCGAAAGCAACCAACAAAATAGAAAAACCGCCCAATTCGCGCGCCTCTGGAAGGATGAAACACGTCTCTTCATAGCCGACCAGATCGTCTCCAAAAAAAGTTGGGCCGAGCGATGCGAATAACCCACCAACCGTGTCCCCATTGCGTTCCAGCAAAAACAACTTTCGGTCTGGTCGAGTCGTAAACTCATCAAATCGGAACCACATTTTCTCTTCGTTAAAGTTCATGTGGGAGTACACCGACTCTTGCCACATGACCTCCGCGCACATCAAAACCATTGGAAAATCTGCGCGCGTAGCTTTCCTAACGGTCAAACCATTAGGCGATTTCTCGTCCATACTTCTTCCTAGAAAGACCATAGGACCGGTGAACTCCTCCGTACCGGACCTTCCTTGCGATAGGCATGTCGCCATGTCGCGCTTTTGTTTCGGCATCTTTGATGCCCTGCTGAAACAAACTGCCGTACACCTGTGCGCCTGCGTAGTCCGTCCACTCCTTGCTCGGCAGACGAAGCAATCGAAACAACGCCCCGTTGATAATGGTGTCTCGATAGTCGTCCATGATCTCGTTTTCGCAAGCTGTCGACGTATGCGTCGGCTTCAGCTGCACACGTAGCACAGTGCTAGACACAATGGTTTCGTTTGGAACGGGCACCAGCCAGAACAGCGCTTGCGAAGGCTTCACGAAATACTCGGGTTCGCCACGCTTATCCGAATCCCGCCAACTGGGCTTACGTTGCTCCAGCAAGCTAGTGGAGATCGGCTCAAGGTCTTTACCCCTGTGCACAACCCAGAGAATCTTCTCGACTACCGTATTAGCCGGAGGTTCAAGGTCGTACTCATACAGCCCCGCGACAGTAGTAACCGGGTCAAGCTCAGCCTGATACACCCCCGACTTTTCGCACAGCTCAATGACAGCCGCTCGAATGTTGTTTTCGATCAGCGTATCGGGGCACCCCGGCACCATAGGGATGACCTCGGGAAGCAGCGATTCGTAAAGTATTGCCATTTACTGAGCTACCATCTGACCACTGGCGGTCAGATTAGGATTTGAGCGTGACTCAGCGTTAGGCGTTGTAATCAGATCAACCTGCGCTTTGCCGGTAACTGACGCAGTAAACAGCTGGAAGTGGTTCGCGGCGCGCTGGCTGTTACCCGCATACTCCGCATCCTTCATGTAGGCCATATACAGCACGTAATTCATGACCGCGTTGGCGTAAATATCAGGGATCGATAGGTTGTCACTAGAAGTAACTGCGGCAGGGTTCGCCGAATAGACAATTTCTACGTAAGCAAAGCCACTAACTCCAGGGTATACATAGAAATTACGCGGGTCTTGCTCGTCGTACATGTAGTGTTTGACGACACTCCCGTGCGCTGCATCACCGGTCACGCTAGGGTCATGCCAATCAGGTGTTTGGGAATCTAGAATCTCACGGCTAACAAGTCGAATAGACCTCTTACCTACTGCGGTAGCTGAACTAGAGGTAGACATATTTCGCACCACGCGCAGCAGCCTGTTCCCCGCGCTCGGGATGGACTGTTTTGTCCCTGTAGCAAGCTCAATAATATCGTTGGTGGCAGAAGCGTCGGGCTTGAGCAGCGCTATTTCACGTTGCGCGTCGTTGACCCACAGCACCAGCTCGTCTGCGACCGGCCAACGAATTCCAGTGGTGTCTTGTAGGGTCGTCTGTACCCTGTCGATCACACTTTGTACTGTAACGGCCATCTTCTACCTCTCTAGGAGTTAAGCGCTTGTTCCCAAGCCTGTTCACGTTCTTCCGGTGGAACCGTTCTACCGGCTGCTTTGTTTACGACGGTCGCTTTTGGAGTGCCGTCTGATTTGAAGTTGTCGGGGTCGGCTGAATCGATCAGATCGTTCATGACACCGACTAATGCTTCCTCTTCATCCTGCGTGATTAATGGTTTATCGATCACGATTTCATGGGTGACTGCAGGCTCGTCTGCACGTCTTGCACCCATGGTTATAGCCTTCAGGCCTATTGCATCACCGAGGTCACGCTCGACCCCGGCTTGGAGCAACACCGCTGTACCGCCCATCGTTGTCACTCGTAAATCTTTGTCGGAAATCACTTTCATTACTTAATCCTTAAAGAAAAACCCCCTCCGAAGAGGGGGCGGTCAGTCTTACTGAGCAGTGTCGAGACAGATAACGCCGAAGTCTTCAACAGTGCCGTTGTGGTCGCTGTTGTACTTAGGCTTACGCAGACCGAAAATCTTGCCGATTGAGATACCAGCTTGGTTCTCGTAATCGAAAGTATCTTCTACGATCTCTGGGAGACCGATGTCAGCCATCGCAAGGGCTTGAGCACCACAGAACAGCGCGCGTGCACCAACTACGTCAGCGTCAGCACCCCACTGATAGCCAGCATCGCCAGCATTAGCGTTAGTACCAGTCGTAGCACCTTCGGTTGAGAAGACGTGACGGAACTCGTGAACCATCACACCATCAACCATCAGTGAAGCAGAGCCTGAGAACAGCTCGTTGTTAGGACCACGGACGCCAGCGTTACGAACGTTAGCGAGGAAGTCCGAGTCGAGCTTCAGGTTAGCCATCTGCTGCGGGGTGACAAACAGGTGGAACAGCTCCTGATTACCCTGACCGCGCAGACCACGGATGTAGTTGTCTTTGGCGTAAGCCTTCAACTCTACGATGTGGCGATAGCCCAGCTTGTCAGTAGCCGTTACAGCCGTGGTGTCTCCAGCAACGATGTCGTTACCTGAGATGCGACGGTGACGGTTAGCAGTAGGCGCAGATACGTCAGACGCGTACTCCAGATCTACCAGCTCGTGACCGGAGGTCGCAGACGTAGGTCGCAGAGCGCCGTTTGTCTTATGAGTGTAAGCCACACCAGACAGAGTCAACAGCGCCAGCTGGTCCATACGGTCAGCCATGGCATACGCCAGCATGTCGCGAGAAGTCTCACGGAAGTTGACGACAGACTTCTGGTCAGCCAATCGGCCAGCGATTCGGTTCGCGAAACGCAGCTGATCAAGCTCAATGGTAATGTCGTAGCTTCTGAGAGCTTCTTCATTACCTTCCAGGGTGTTGTCACCAGTGATACCGTCTCCGGTCATGTCGGCGAGCAGGGTCAGTACAGCACGGGTGCCCTTCTCAGACTTGGTGAGCTCAGTGACTCGCTGGACCATGGCGTTAGAGCCACTGCCTGCGAACTGGTTAATGAAAGATGCGTTGCGAGCAACACGCCAAAAATCGCGGCTCCATGCTGTTAACTGTTCAGTAGTCAGCGCCGCAAAATTAGTTAAAGCCATGATAGGCCTCCTTTTGCGATAAATACGACGGGCATACGCCCACTCATAGCCGACTTATGGAGCGGCTAATCCGTTTCCCCGTATCGTGAGGCGACGAACTAGCGCTTATTAACGAGGCGCGACCTCGGCAGGTTTTACGCCTGTGCAGGCGAAGGTCGGTTTTAACGTGTACGGCACGGCCCTCTATCGTTTGGGCATACGAATCTTAACTATATATTAGCGGCGGTAATATTAAGACGCAAGCGTTACTTCTTCCTACGTCTACCCGATGCGGTAACAGCATGTTTGATCCGCGCAGGACCAGTCTTACGTCTTGAAGACGAAGCTTTTTCTGCTTTGGTCATCTTTGCCGCGACAGCTTTTGGCCTACAAGAAGGATACGGGCGTTTACTTTTGCCTTTCTTTGCAGACTTACGCCCGCACGGCTTGCCCGTCTTAACGTCGATCCATTCCTCTTTAAACCACTTTTTAAGGGCGGCACCCTTCTTACTTTTTCTTACGGCCACTTTTATTACCCCAGTTCTTAGCGCCTACCTTTCGGCATTTGGCGACAGCACCAGAGGCATACGCTGAAGGCCAGACCTTATAACGGGCCTTGACCTTCTTAGCGCATGCGTCGTTCGCTTTCTTCCGTTTTTTAGCGGCCATTAGGGGTATCTCTTCCGCTTCTTAGTAGCCTTAGACTTCTTTTTAGCCGGGGCTTTCTTCTTTCCACGCTTAGCGCTACATGGCTTACCATCATGCATGACTAACTCCTTACCATTTTTTGCACGACCAGTACCGTGCGGTGAGCTTGCTGGGTGGATTTGAGTCACACTTATGACGGGCTCTAAACGATTTCCGTCGATTGGGCTGACTCTTCTTGATAGTCATCTTGGCATCGCCAAAACGTATCAATTTCGTCTTGTCGCCTTGTTTAGCGACAACTACAAACTTTTTAGTGGGGTGGTTGGGCGTCCGTTTAGGCTTGTTGTAACCACTTACGCCCGCACGCGCTAACTTCGGGTCTTTTTTTGCTGGCATTACAAGATATCCCCTCGTAATCGTTTGATCGTGGCGTCTGGCAAAGCGTTAAACTCGTCTTCAGACATAGTGGACACGTCTACGGCCTTTTCGCCGCGCGCAGCAGAGCTTTCACCGGGTAATTCGGGCGGCTGTGACTCTGCAGCCTTGAGTTTTTTGCTAACTTCGGCCCGTTTTTTGGCAACTTCGTCCACAGGCTTCTGTTTTGGTGCAGTTGGCGCGTCGAGAGTGCTGTTAGTAGGCTCTGGAGCGGCCAAATCGTTCGATTTAATGACGAAATTAGCTGCTTTGGTCAGCGCATCTACCGCATCGAAGCCCTGCATGATGAATGCATCACGCAAACCGATAACTTCCTGCGTGTAATCCTCGTTATAAGTCGCAGAATTCTGGTCAAACACCGGAAACTGCGCCTCCAACTCGTTTGCAGCCGCTTGTAACGCTGTAGCTTGTGCGTTGTGTTGCACGGTCTGCTGCATTTTTTCGCTCATATCAAACTCAAGCTGAGCTTTTTCGGCATTTCGGATCTCCTGACGCAGCTTGACCGCGTCCGCTTCCTTGCCGTCGAGCACCAAATTCATGTATTCGCGCTCTTTTGCATCGAAATCATAGGGGTCAGGTGCGTTTTCAGCCGGTTCCTGCGCCTTTTTCATGTCCTCTAGCTGTTTCTGCAGGGCTTTCTGCTTCTGCAACACCTCGTCCAGCCGAGATTTAGGGACCATGTGGTCCTTTTTCTCGGGTTCTGGCTCCGGTTCAGGCTCTGGTTCGGCCTCTGCAACCGGTTCTTCGGTCTCTTCGGCAACTACCTCCTCTCCCTCCGGCTCTTCTTCGGGCGTTTCAGCCTCCGCAACCGGCTCTTCTTCCTCTTCAGCAACAGTTTCTTCGGGCTCCTCGGGTTCTGGAGCGGGTTCTGGCTCCTCCTCACCCAGCCCAAAGTTCATATCTACCGACTCAACCTCCTCTGTGTCGCGATCCGCACCCGGCATTACGTCAAATACTTCGTCAAACTGGTTGTTAGGGGTTTCTTCCTTCGCCATGTGGCAATCTCCTATTGAGAGTTGGGGATTTCTACCTGCTTAGGCCGCACGTACTGCTGCTTTTTCGCAGCGGTCTGCATGGCTGTCGCAGCAATTCGTGTTGCAGCGTTAGTCTCCGCCTGGGATGTGCGCGTCTGATTCGTAAGATCTGCCAAATCACGACGCAGCTGGAGCTCTTCCATCTTGCTGTCGATCTGACTTTGCAGCTCGGTAAGGCGCAGCTGCGGCTGTACCTCAGCCATATCCTGAACCTTGGCAATGTTGACCGCCGCGTCAGACTGAAGTTTGCGTACTTCCGCTTCGAGCTTGGCAATCTCAAGCTGCAACTGCTGCATCGCCATCTGCTGCTGCATCGCCATCGCTTCTGCCTGCTCCGGTGTCGGCGGTTCCTGACCGGTGAGCACACGGATGCGCTTCGCGAGCTCCTGCTTTCTCGCCAGATGCGAGTATTCGATGATGGCGTCGTCTGGGATAGCAACCCCAACCTGACGCAAGTTAAGTGCTTCGGCGAACTGCACCTCATCAAAGGAATCACGCGCAGGCGCAGTAGAGATGACCACGTCGTATTCGCCGATAGTCAGGTCGTTGATAATCTGCCCTTCAGGCGACATCTCATTGATGACCATAGGCTCGCGCGGCTTGAGCGGGTCTTCTTCGTTGGTGATCATGATCACGCGCCGCTCTGTATAAAACGTCTGCACCAGATCCAGAATCTTCTCGGCGAGGTACTGTCTAGTCTTACGCAGATTGTCCAGCGGCACTTGGATCATAATCGCGCCACGGTTCTGCTTGGCCTGAATAGCAACGCCCGACACTTCGGCGCTGTCAGTGCCCAGCATCGAATCGTTAATACCACTGATGGCTTTAATGTTTAGCGC
>Ga0255781_10003740_pt1 | contig 11781 bp, 20 predicted proteins | sample 101ome_21_FD_179979 | JGI IMG/M metagenome (GOLD analysis project Ga0255781, IMG submission 179979) | Coastal salt marsh microbial communities from the Groves Creek Marsh, Skidaway Island, Georgia - 101413BT metaG (version 2) | ecosystem: Environmental > Aquatic > Marine > Intertidal zone >...
CGTACTCCATATCTGCTTTGTTCGCTTCGTATTCTTGCTTCTCTTGTGATCTTGTGTACGCGTTACCATAAGTCTCGTCATAGTCCCGCTCTAGTTCTGCTACATCTACTGGGTCACGTCCGGTCATGCTCTTCTTCCTCGTATATCCAATCTACAGTTTTGGCAAAACAAGCTATTAGGTCTGCGGGTGACATTCCCACACTTTTGCCGGAAATGGCGATAAAATAAGCTAATGCTTCAAGGACATTGACTAATGGAAAATTGCCGTCTAGCTTTTCCATAGCCTCCGCTACCGCGTCAAATACTTTTTCGTCTTGGTTTATATCTTTCATAGTTCTATTTCTCCTTTTATCCACGCCTGAATCTTTTCTTCGTCCAGTTCGTCAAATGATTTTGGTTTCGGTCTACTGTAAATACGTTTGTTTAACTCGTAAGCATCGTCTTGTGGGTACAACAATCTAGCCCTAGCCTCTGCTTTAGCTTTAGTGTCGTACAAGTAACGGGCTGTGTCATACATCACAAACCACATAGTATTAGCCATTTTTGCGCATCTCCTTAGCACGTTTTTTGTAGGTTTCTGTAGGCTCCATAAACGAGCGGTATCCACCGCTTTTTACTTTACCTTTGTTATCCAGATAGAACACACCGACTGTATGCTCTTTGAAGTCTGGCTCCGGTACAGTTGCTTTTCTTCTAGGCATCATCATTCTCCTTCTTTTTACCTACTAATTCGTAGTCTTTGTGGACTACACCAATGTTTGCGTCACCACGAGTGTGCGCATCAATCCAAACACGTTCTCCTGTCTTCTTATAAAACCTAAAGTGACCTCTAACTTCATGCTCTCTATTACCAAACGGTCTAGGTCTTTTAGGTGGTTTGTTAAAAGCCGTTACAGCTTTTGACTTGGGTAAAGTTATACGAACACGTTTGTATGTGTCTCCAATCCGCTTTGTTCTGCTGTACTTTAGCTTGGTAGTCTTATTCTCAGTCTCTTCAATTACCCAGTCGTAATTTAATAAAGATATTATCGCAGTAGCAATCGCAAGATACCCACGTTGGTATGGGTTAGAAATATAACGAGTACCACGCGAAAGGGATTGTGTTTCGGGGTCAGCTTTACTACGTTCGTTTACTTCATCCATCCAAGAGCAAGGTTGATCTAACATAAGTTCTAGGTAGTCTCTATCTACAAGCTCGTCGTATGCCTTGTGTATATGTTGCATTATTAGTTCTTCGTCTTTACTAATATCTCTCCGCAACACTCCCGTACTTGCATGGGTTTCCCGTACTTTTCTGCTGTAATCTCCGGCAACCCCCGACATAAGGGGTGTTTCTTCTTCGTTTGATTCAAAACAAACAGGTGAAGTTAAAAATCTGTAGTCCTGCTCTAAAAATTCACTTCTCCAATATTTATGTTTTTCTAAGTATTTTGAAATGGGATTTTCTGGTTGTGTGTATGCTGTACTTCCAAAATAACTACCGAGTGAACAGGTGTTATTTTCATCCGCATAATAAAGTTTATAGGTATGTACAGCATTACCCGCCTCCGCTTTCTTCTCAATCCATACACCGCTAATTTTAATTGATGCTTCCGGTAAGTTAGAAACTTTACTACCAAGATACTTCGCGTCCCATTCGATAAACATACTGTCATGTGGAGGGATTGCGTTCCAAAACGCGTTTCTAAAATGCCTAGGGTTAAACTTGCGTAGCGACGGGATAATAACGTCTAGCACATCGTTATCTACTATGTAATGCACTGCTTTGTGGAGGTGTATTGCTCTAGTTTTTAATAACTTTTTTACTCTTTTTTTGTCTTTATCTAGTTCAAATCCTCTATGTCTAACGAATGGCTTGTCCCAATCGTGAATTAGCCTAGCCCTCATATCTCCTACCATAAGTTTTTCATTCATCATCATTCTCCTTTGTTTTAGTTGTAGTGCCTAACGGGTTGGTTGGAGAGTAGGCATATGAATAACCCCCCGTTAGGACTAGCCGTAGCGTGGCTTCTCCGGTATACGCATCGCAAGGAGGACAACCTTCTCTCGCATGGTGAGAATGTGTCGAACGACCGTATACTGTGGGTGTTTACAATGAGGCTCCACCGCCCACTGGGAACCCCTAGGCTATACACGTAAACGTGTCCCTCCTAGGTAGGGTTAGTAAGTAGGCTCTCCAATGCAACCTTAACGCTGTCTACGTTTGCTTCATTGACAACCCAAGCAACACCGCCAGACGCGTTTATTTTATTTATCTCAAACTCTTGCAATTTAGTTGTGGTGTTGTTCCCCGCCTTACATTCAATGGCAAAGAATCTACCTTTGTAACAGCCTACAATATCCGGCACACCACTACGTCCATAACCACCGGTAGCCGGAAAGAAATAATATATATCTTTTTCGTACTCTTTCAAGTATTTCACTACCTTTTGTTTAACTTTCTTTTCAGGAGTTGTCATAACTTGTTCTCTTGTTTGCAATCACAGTCATCGGGACACTGTTCTATGGTTAGGTTAGAATACTCTTCTGTGTGTACAACATTTACTGTGTGGCTTTCATACCCTTTAAATCTATACCCAGATTCCAATACAAACTCCCATTTATATGGTTTACCCACGCTAGCGGGTATCATTTCTTTAATACGATAGTCTGAAAGTATTTCCTTCATTGTCATTACGCGTCCTCGTAGTCTGGATGTTTCACTGCAAACTCTTTAACCTGTTGTAGCACATCACCCCAACAATACGAGCCTTCGATTACTTCTCCATGACCGTGATTTATCTCGTCACACTGCTCGTCTGTAAACCAGTCTGGTACAGGTACAGTGCAACGCCACTCGCCACATTCAGCGATCCAATCATCGTCAACCTCGTAGGGAATAGCGTAATGTTTAGATAGTTTTTGTACTTCTCGCAAGTCCTTTAATTCTTGCACCTTACCGTTCTCAGCTTGGGTCAATGCGTTTCGTAACGCCACTAACTCTTGCTCGGCTTGTTCAAAACGCTGTTTTATTACCATAAATTTCTTTTCGGCTTGGTTTTCTTTAGCCGTCAAAGTTTTGATTTTTTTGTTGTATTCTGAAATGTGCATTACTTGTCCTCCTCTTTATGGATTTTGCACTGATCGCAATGGCATGGTGAGCAGTTGTCTATATAGCCTATGGCTTCTTCCAATGTTTCACCACTTACGACGTGGCATGCCCAATCAGTGTTAGCGCACTCGGCATAACCCACCATAGATATTAACCAATGCCCATCATCCTCTTGGTAGTGTTCAATACCATTGAGTTGTTCTATGCCTGCTACGTACTTTTGGTATTTTTGTGGTACTTGGTCTATGTACTCATTCATCATCATTCTCCTCTGGGCGAAATACCCAATACACGTTTTTGCTAATGCGCCTACCGATACCAGTTACTACATCAGTTGGCGGTTCTGCTGACATACCTGATAGCACAGCAATGCGTTTCTGTATCCAGTCAGGCAATTCGTTTACTTCGTAGTATCTATCTACATCCGGCATATCTCCTGTAATTTCATATTGATCTACTCTCGCAAACCCATTCGTAAACTCTACTCGGTAATGTGAATCAACCTTATCAGTCTGCATACTGTGTACCTCTGCTGATTACTTGATCTACCACGTTACCAAGTTCCTCTTCGTTGACGAATAACATGTAGTGATCTTCGGCAAATGTTGATCCACTACTATATGATTCTTGCTTGCCCACCATATACCCTGCATCACAGTCGTGGCCATCTATGGTGTTGACAGTGTGTATGTGTCTTTGCACCGCTTCCGGTAGTCCCTCAAGTTTAGGCACTTCTACAAAATGCACTGTGTTTTCACGTTGCAAAGCTAAGTACAATCTCTCCGCCATATTTAGGACATGTATACATACGCGTTTACCTAAGTAACTTATTGTTTCAGTTGTTTCGCGTTGTTTATTTACAAACTCTCGAAACGCAGACACTATCGGATTAGACTCGGATAAGATCGGGGCTACACCCATGTCTGCTGAATCTATTGCGGTAGCTACAAACTTAATTAAGTCTGCTTTCTTGTCATTATCGTAATATGATGGTGCTATATTTTTCACAAACTCATCAGCCACACCAGATAAAGCTCTATCGTGCTTACTCATCTTATTTTCACCAGTGGCGTTGCATTCCCTTACTGATACAACCACCTGTTCAGTTACCGTTATAGGCTCTAGTTTATATAAGATAGACAACACCCTGCCCAAGTTACTTGAGTACCGCATACTGTAGCTTGAGTTGGTATACCCAAACAGATCGTAGTCAACGGCTTTTTCTGTGTGTATACGGAATGACTCCACCGCGTATACATTTTTACCCTCACGGTCTGTAACTACACGTAAGAAAGCATGTAGGTAGTTAGACTCAGGAACGCGTATACCTATGCTCTCACCATTGTTCCAGTAGAACATCACACGTCCTCTCAGTTTCTTGGATATTTTACGCATCGCCTCACGTAATGAGGGTTCTATGTAATAGTCCCCGTTATCGTCATCCGCTCCCGTTAGTAACCGTTCAGGTCTAGGTCGGTATTTTTCTACGTGGTGTGGTTTTGCTCTACAATTAATAGTCATGTCGTCCTCCTTAAAGGTTTATGTCAACGCGTTTACCCACAGTTGGATTCGCGTCTTTGTTGTTAAGAATGCACCAGAGCAATGGCATAGACCACGTACCCCAGTCACCGAATAAATGCCCATCAGTCAGTACCACTACGGCTTCGGCTTCGATACTGTTGTCACGCATGTAATTACACACGCAGTTCACATCAGTGCCACCACCGCCCTGTGGTTTAGTTGACTTAACGAGTTCGTCCAATGGTGTGTTCGCACCACCATATTTCTCATCACCTACTACTTCGTGCCCCCAGTACAGCAGTCGTACACCGGATGGATGTACCACATCGCAGATAGATTTGACCTCGGAAAGAAACGCACCAAGTTCCTGATCTCCGATACTACCGCTAGTGTCCACTGCAATAACAAGTTCACCTACCTGTTCACTTATTGTGCTAGGCATGTATATGCCATGTGACATATACCTACGATTAGGTCTGTTGTATGTGGAGTAGTCCTTACCCATACACGTTGATGTAAGAAACTCACGCAGTACCTCACGCCAATCTACCTGTGGTTGTAGTAGTTCCTGTATACCTCTCGGCACGTCTGCGCCCATCTTACCGGCAGTCAACGCACCCTGTCGGATAGCTGAGTCAATGTCCTGTTCGAGTTGGCGTTTCTCGGCTTCGGACATTTCCTGTGCGCCTTCCCAATCATGCTCATCAATGGAGCCACCAGATTCACCAGATTCACCAGAGCCACCATTCTGCTGTTTCTCTTCGTAGATTATGTCGAACACGTCCTGAGAATTCATGTTCCTAAAATCCTCGTTAATCAACGCACCATGGGGCAGTACAGCAAACCCGTCTGGATTCTCGTCAATGATCTCCAGATTGATAACGTAGTCACACGCCATGTTCGCGCACTGTCCATCTATGTCCCACAAGTTACGCCACGTAGTAAGGTGCCTGTATAACTTGTGCTTACACTCGTGGAGTATTATGCCTCGGAGTTCGGCATCGGTAAGACTTTCCACAAACGCCCTACCATACTTAACGTCACGTCCGTTGGTACATGCAGTTGGTATGTCATCCGATACCTCACTCTTACCCATGATTAGAACACCGGCTAATGCGATATAGCGCGGGTTGTTCATTATTGCGATAGTCTCACGCTGTACGCGTTGCTCCGCTGTCAGTTGTATGTTTACTGCTAACATGTTTACCTACCTCCCTTAGTTGCTGATTGCGTAGTTATTAGCCAAACACCAGTCCTGAAACTCCTTGGTGTTGACTACAATGTCTTGCTTGCTGTAACCCTTGGCGCGTACACCATTGACAAACAAACCCTGTACCTCTTTTGACAACCTGTTCAGGTAAGTCATCCAAGGTTTGATAGATTCCCTGTCCATTATTGCGAGAGCGCGATACACCACCATACACATAGCACCCGGACTTGTAGGTATCTTGGCATTGGTCGGGTCATTCTTGATCTCGTCTGGTGACGGCATCTGGTCACCCAGTTGCACGTACGCCATCAAGTCGAGAGCACCACGTTCACCGATAGTACCCATCAACGCGGAAGTTAGTGTGGTGTTATCCATGTGGTCACGCAGTTTCAAGATATTACTTGCCCTCTCACCACCACGCGGTGTGAAACACGAAACACGCGACGGGTCATTGGGGAAGTTGATATACGCATTCTCAGAGGATGAGTTGTAGTCTTGAAAGCTGTGGAACAGCTGTGGCGTATCCTTGTACCACGCCAAGATTGCCGGATCGAAATCGTTTTCAATCCCGTACTCGATAGCCTCCATGTTGTCCGGCTTGCGCATTATTACATTTGTCACACGATCATTCTGGTGTGCTTTTAACAAGTCACCCAAACCCTCAGATGCTAGGTTGGTCGTGGCAAAGACAAGGGAATCCTCGTGCAATTTCTTACCAAACAGGGAGCGTTCTAAGAAGAGTTGACATAACGCGTTCTTGACACTCGGCAAACTCTTACCAAACTCGTCTATCATTAGTATCACAGGCTTACCCAAATGCAGTCCTAGTTCCTCATTGGTCGCGTAGCGCACCACGCCATCGTTACCCACATGTTCAAACATAGGCACAGCCAAGTCGCCCACGTCCTTGGTAGTGGCATCAAAATAGACTGGTATGTGATCTGGATACATCTTTTCCAGTATGCGTAGTATTGCGGTCTTGCCGATACCCATTTCACCTTGCACTAATACGCTGTTGAATTTACCTACTGTGCTAATAAGATTTGCGCACTGGTTGATTGATAGATTGTAGGTTGTGGTTGTCATAACGTGTCCTCCTTTAGACTTTAGTTATGTTTGTTTAAGTTAAGTTAATTATAAGTTAGTTTAAGTTGCTAATACAAGTAAATGCACGTCCCTGTGCTACCATGAAAACGTACCTCAAAATCCAAGGGTTGGTATCTGGTCGATAATCTTATCTACCTCGGCTTTTGTTTTGTTACGTGCAGTCTCGCTTGCTTTTAGCCCGTCGATAGTCTGCCCCCGTAACGCGTTCGTGATGTCCTGTCGTATCTGCTCAACTCGTGGGTCTTCGGTCACGTTGCAGTCCTTGAGCAATCGCGCAATCTCCATCACGTTGTCGATCATGGTTGATCTAAACGGTACTGGCTTGCCATCATCCTTGGTCACCAAGTTCTTGGACATAGCCTGTAGTGGTTTCAGCAGTCGATCACATACAAGTTTCTGCATTAGATAGTTGCGTTGGTTATCCGCATTACTGGAAAACTCCTCGGCAAATATCTGCTGTGCCTGTCGGTGCGCACTCTCAAGCGGATGACTAGACGGCAGTTCGCTCCACGTAATCTCCGCATAAATCTTGCGTTCCAGTTCCTCGACACTTGGGTATAGTGACGGGTCAAACAAGTTACCCAAACCCTCGGAGTTGAGTTGCGCCCTTGCCACACCCTGTGGGTACGCGCTCAAGAAAGCGGGCTTGAGGTTGTTGTTAAAGTTATGGACAAGTCCCTCTAGGTCATTCTTACATTCGATCAATCTGCCGTTGCCTGTGAAGTATTCGTTATGCCCCATAGGTGTACCGTAGGTATCACGCGCCCTGTATATACCACTCTTCCCATCACGTAGCGCGTCCAGTTCAACCATGTCCAGTAGTGACTTTCTGCCCTCCACGTAGTTCTCGTTGGCGTTGTTCATCTGCGCCATCTGCTTGGATACTTGCTTGTCCCTACGTTTAAACTCCGGCAGATGCACACTTACAGAAACGCATACTCCGAAATCCCCTAGGGGCTTTGTTTCCGGCACAGTTGTAGCCATGCCCTCCGCTTTCACTTCGTTTATTGCTTCGTTGAAGTCGATAGATGCTATTGAATCAATCATGGTTTGTGTCCTCGTCGCTTAATGCGATTGCTAGTTTATTAAAGTCAGTATTGAATTCGGGTAGTCCACGCGCTAAGTCGCGCTCCCGTTGGTCTTGCTCCCACTCGTCTAACTTGGTTAGCAGAATGGATTTCTTGTGCGGGTCGGCAAGTATCATGCGTAGCCACAGTCTGAAATTCTTTACAGTTGTAATCATGTCCACCTCTCTGTTTGTTTTGGGTTTAGTTGTTTGAGCATTGTCCGGTCGCTTACGTGTATATAGTTACTCTTGTTAAGCGGTACGATACAGTGCATCTTGCTTTGCTCGATTGCCTCTGCCTGTCCGCATTCGGTGCAAGTGTCATACCCTGCTAACGTCTTACGTGCTAGTGGGTACGTGTCACCACAAACAATGCAGTGTGCAGTCAGTTGATCTTTAATGTTACCCATGTTGCCATCCTTTCAGTTCTTCGATTGCGTACTCTAATTCACACTGGATTATGTCGTGCTTGCTGTGTGCATCTGGGTCACGATTAAGTGCTATCTTTGCAAACCGTAGACACTCAAGTGCCTCGCTCATTCTTTCTTTCAACTCGTATATTGCTTGTGCATGTGCGTCCTGTATGTGGATTAGCTCATGCCGTAGCTTTGTTACTTGCTCGTCCATACTGTCCTCCGTTTTGTTCTATAATTTATAGAACATATTTTTGTGAATTTGGTGTTTTCTGTGGACGCGTTTGTCCAACTATTTATAATTATCGCAATAACAGAGTCTTACGTCAAGAAAATGGACTTAACAAAATATAACGTGGTAGGACTGTGTAAAACCCAATTTAACTGTTGTGTGTGGTGATTTTTGCGCGTTGCAACATTAAGTGTGCGTTGTAAGTTATTGATATTTGCTCGGTGAGGGTCGTTGATTTGGTGCATTAAAGTAAGCGTAACTGATGGATAGTTGGTTAAAAGTAAATCGGCTCCATTTTGGGACGCTTTGGGACGCTCTTGGGACGGCAAGTATGTACTGTAAGTTATTGATTATAAAGGTTTGAGACGTTTGGGACGCTTGAGACGCTATTTTTCGGGCTTCCGGCTTTTTCTGCGCGAAGGGGGGCAACGGAGACGAAGAGAGCTAAGAATCGCTTAGATACAAAAAAGGTTTCGTAAAATTAAGCGTCCCAAGCGTTCACGTGCGTCTCATTACAGTTTAGTTTAGTTTTATATATATTTATTTTAGTTTTTTATTATTAAATACCCAGTTTTCACATAACTATAAATATCTCTACTACTACTATCCTTTACCAAACAGCACGAAACAACATTGAGACGCTCGGCTTGTCACAACGCGTCCCAAACTGACATGATGTTTTAGTTTTGTTTAGTTTAACTAGGTTTACTCCATGCACTTACGAGAACGCGTTTTCACAATGTCACCTAATTTGTTCTATAAATTATAGAACATTTTCCACGAAGGGCATCACGCCCCTAAGTAACTGGTTTCAATAGGGTTTTCTGATGCAGTCCGCCCTTAGAGAACTGGTTTCAATGGGCATAAAAAAACCCGGTACCTTTCGGCACCGGGTTCGTTGGGAGGGTTTAGGCTGTCTTGCTTAACTCAGCCTTTAGGTCTTTGATTAACCCTAGAACCTTGAGGGTATCGTAGGGTTTGTCCTTCCCGTTGGCGCGTATCGACTTGGCGCGTTCCTCTAGGGCAGAGATAAAAACCTCTTCAAAGGTGCGGGGTTTCGCGCCCTTCCCAGCTTTCCCTTTGCGCCTCTTTACTGCGTTGCGGATATTGGCGAGATAGGTAGACACATCCTGCTGAAGAGCGCGACGTTCTTCCATCTGCGCACCGGTGAGAGCTTTCTGCTCTTCCTTGCTGTTAGCATTCAGCAACATCTGCGCTTCAGCCGGAAACCCTTTGGCTATCGCGCTCTTCAAGGAATCGTAAAAAGTACGATCCTCACCCTTTGCCGGTGCGCTGTACAGCGCAGGATTTCCATAGCCTCCGGCTATCAGCTGGTCTACAAGGGAATTCCTTGAGCCCTGTAATGCGATCTCTTTTTTTACGTAGGCCGAGATCACTGCGCCTACATTTTTGGCTAATGCCTTCATGGTTTGTCCTCCTTTGGACAGTTTTAGCCAGTGCGGTATTGCCCTGACTTGGTACTAATTAGACCATAGCTAAACGCGTTTGTCAAACGTTTTTTGTTGTTTTGTGGGGTTTTGTGCTGTTTTGTTCTATAAATTATAGAACAAATTGGGCGGCCATCACGCTGTTAGATATGGGCATTGCGCCCCGAACTGCTAAGGCAGCCCGCCGCTAAGGAACTGGTATCAACCCCACTTCCGTGTGGGGTTGGGTTGGTTATTGTCGGTTGTAGGTACCTAAGAGCACTGCACCTTTGACTTGGGGTTGGTACCAGAATATTTCATAAGGGCTGTCTTCCGGTACAGGCACAAACCATAGTGAGTGCATTAGTTGGTGCCGATCCTCCTTCCGTATTCTGTCCAACACTTCTTCCGGGTCTGTTCCTGTTACCCATGTCGCTACCGAAGAGGCATAGAAGTGGAACGGGGTATCGCTTTTGTTTAATTTAAATTTACCTTTCTTCATCATCATTCTCCAAGTTAGTGGGCGCGTCCCTGCGCCCTGTTGTTAATTAAAATATTGTAGACTGTATTTCTTTCGTGTATTCGTAATGGTTTTTTGCTACTTGATCGACCTTACGAATAGCATCTTCCGGTGATTGCGCTCCAACTTCTAAAAGCAACTCTTCTAGCTCGCTATCGGTATAACACTCTACAATCACATCCCAGTTATATCGCTCGTAGTTTTCTATGCCGTAAGCTTTAACCGCTTCGATCATATCCTTCATAGTTATGTCCTCTGTTGTTGCTTCGGGCCTCTCCCAAAGCATGTGTATATTAGACCACAACCGAAGTGTATTGTCAAGTTCTTTTTAGTTTTATGCAGTTTATTTTAGTTTTTTGACCTGCCTTGACCCCACCCGGGGGGCATACCCCGCTTGCTGTGCTTGGTACCATGCACACGTATATAAGTATAATTTGCACGAATAATTACCAAATTCCCTGAGTTCGACCCCACCCCCCTCATATACAGAAACCCCCCGTCAGGAGTCCCAATTACTTGTTTCCTTTTTATTTTTTTGTTATATACTTCAGTTTCCGGCTTTATAGCTTGCACAGACGTTACTGTAATGACGATAGCACTCACCCCTGAGTTCGGCGTAGAGATACCCGAAGACACCCCCTACATGGATTTACGAGAACGTGCCGAAGCAGCATGTAATACTGCGATTATGCTTGGCGAACATGGCCTCGACATAGAACCAGACGACCAAGATAACGACCTAGCCGCCACTTTGCTGACTTCGTTCGCACAAGATATGGAAGGCACGTCGAAGAAAGTCACAGATACACGTACTGCCCAGCTAACTCCGGCCTCGTTGATCCAAACAAACGCGGTATTAAAAGAGTTTGGACAGCTTGTCGCCGTCCACGCAGCTGAAATTCGTAATACTGTGACTAATAAGCTCATCTTGGAGACAGAAAATCCTGACGCGCGGGTCAGAATTCGCGCTTTGGAGCTACTCGGTAAGATGACAGACGTGGGATTGTTCACAGAACGCAAGGAAATTACCGTAACACACCAGAATGCCGACGAATTACGGGAAAAATTGCGCGAAAAACTAGAGATTTTGAAGAAAAACGACCAAGGTGTATACGAAGTCAGCGAAGACTAGATGAACGCCGAAGCGAAACTAGATAAAACCCCGCCAGACAAGGCTAAAGACCCTGTTTTTAC
>Ga0255781_10003742_pt1 | contig 11776 bp, 18 predicted proteins | sample 101ome_21_FD_179979 | JGI IMG/M metagenome (GOLD analysis project Ga0255781, IMG submission 179979) | Coastal salt marsh microbial communities from the Groves Creek Marsh, Skidaway Island, Georgia - 101413BT metaG (version 2) | ecosystem: Environmental > Aquatic > Marine > Intertidal zone >...
TCGAAGAAAAAGCAAAGTCAAAAGCACAACAAAAGTTCATGGGTATGGTACACGCTATGCAAAAAGGCGAAAAAGTAAAAGGTGCATCTCCTGAACTTAAAAAAGCAGCAAAGAGTATGCCAAAAAAAGCAGCCAAAGATTATGCACAAACCAAGCACAAAGGCAAGCCAGAGCACGTTAAGAAAAAATGAAAATCAAAGAGATTGTAGCAGAAAAGTGGAGTAAAAAATACAAACGCAGTATCAACTGCTCCAATCCCAAAGGTTTCTCTCAAAAAGCACATTGTGCAGGACGCAAGAAAAAGAAGTGATATGTTTGAAACACATATACACAACTGGATACAAAATTTTCTAAGTATACCACACGCAACGTTTAACAACTTGCCTCCATGTCCGTTTGCAAAACAAGCATTACTTGACAACAAAATACAATGTGTTGAAATAAAGCCTTATGAACACATTAGTATGCATGATTATTTTATTGCAGAATTAGAAAATTTTTCTTACCATTGGCCCAAAGGCAAAGAAGTTGTTGTAATAGGTTGTGAACCGTGCTATATTAGTGCAGTTGAATTAAGTTTAGCAACAGAAACAGCAAACAATAAATTTTTGTATAATAGAGGCTATGTTGCATTAGAAGATCATCCTGACGAAAAAGAACAAGTACAAGATGTAGTATTAAACAATGGATTATACGCTATAATTTTTTTACAACAAAAAGAAAAGTTAAATACAGCACGAACCAGTTTGTTGAAACAAAGTTATTACAAAAACTGGGATACAGAATACTACAACGAAGTAACTGAAAGATGACTTGCAGAATAGATCTAAAACAAACAAATTACAAAACTATAGATTTTGAATTCTTGTCAAGTAAACACTTTGATGAAGGTGAAACAATATACAAAAGGTACATACAACACAAGCAGTTCGACAGTGTGTTTCCTATTTTTAGAGAAGAATGGGATATAGCAACGATTTTCGGTTACTATCACAAAGACAAGTTAGTTGCATGGAGTGCATATTATGAATTTCCGAGCAAGAAAACAGTTCACGCAGATCAGTTTGCTTGGGACTATGAAAATCCTAATTTAAAATTGGGATATAAATCTATACGCAGTGAGTGCGCATACTACAAAGCAAAAGGCTTTGAATATCTAGTGTTAGGCGACACAGATATGTACAAACAAGAGTTACAAGGATACGAGATCATTACACTTGACTCAAAAAGTGCATTTGACTCTTGACTAATTACTAAAAAACGTTTATAATAATTTAAAACATAAGGAGATATCTATGAGTGATCGTGTATACGGGCCTGACGAAAAGGCCAAACTAGAACGTCTTGTCCGTGAAGGTGTTACTGTACTACAAGAAATTGAAGACTTGCAAGGAGGTCTTAAAGAAACTATCAAAGCAGTGTCAGAAGAACTTAACGTAAAAACAACTCTAATTAACAAAGCAATTAAAATTGCTAAAAACCGTGATTGGCACAATGTTGCTGACGCACACGAAGATCTCGAAACACTTGTTGCAACACTAGGTTATGATAAAGATGCGTAAAGTAGTTGACTTTTTCAAGCGTAGTCACGCTATGAATCCTAAACTATTTTACATTGAAATGGCGAGCACCGTTAGTGTGCTCATTGCCAGTTTTACACTTAGTTTTAATGCAGCAGATCCAGACATGCGTTGGATTTATCCATTTTTCTTTTTTGGAACAGCATGTGGATTATACACAAACTATCATAGGAACTTGGCGTTTCCGTTGGTGCTTATGATGGTATTCTTTTGTAACAATATCTTTGGCTTTGGAGTTGCTTGGGGATGGTGGTAAACGACAAATTTTTTTATTTTCCTTGGGAACAGGAATATATTTTAACACCCTTAGACACATTATTAGACTTAATCAAAAACAATTCTAATAAAACAATTGTGCTATATAATCCTGAAGAACATGATACTTTTCATGATGAACTACAGCAAAATAGAGAACTGATAGAAAGCACTTTAAATAAATTCAATTGCAAACTTGAAGTATGGGTAGGTGATTTTGGATTTAATCAGCAAGATAGCAATAATATTAAGTTTATTAATTGGCCTTTGTTTTTACTTTATAGCACTTGTACTACAACTAACATGATGTTTGAAGAAAATAAAATTATTGATAAGTTGGGGGTTAGTTTAAACAATTTAGGACATGATTTTAGATGTCAGTTTATTGATAAACTTGCAAAGTACAACGTGTTAGATGATATGTATTACACATGGCATCATACTTACACAGGTCCGTCATATGCTTTTAAGTATTTCAAACCAAAAGTAGTTAGACTCAAAGAAGAATCTGATTTAGGATTTAAAGGAGGAACTTGGGACCAATATCATGTACCAAGAGAGTTTCATAAAGGTCTTGTACATGTTATAAATGAGTCAACAATAAACAAATTGGACATCAGTGAAAAAACATGGTTAGCAATTATTCATAAAAAACCATTTATACTTTCGGGTATCAAAGGTATACATCAAGTTTTAACTGATCTTGGTTTCAAAAACTATACAGACTTGTTTGATTACGAATTTGACAATTATGATGACTATGATGCTAGACTTGAAAGCATCGGCAGTCAACTTGCTAAACTTAAAGGTAAAAATTATCAAAAATTGTACAATTCACAACTTCCAATAATTGAACATAACTACAACAGATTGATGGAAATTTTTACTAATAACATAGGCGTGCCTGAAACATTGTATGATTATATTGGTACACTAGAATACTTCGATTCTCCTGTTTGCCAAGGTATAAAAGAAAATCTTGACAAACTTAAATCTTAATATATAATAATAACAAATGGAGTTGTAATGTTTGAAGGCAAAATAAACGTCTGCTGGCAGCGGCAAACAATCACCAACCTTCCTTATGAAAGCAAAGGCGGGTACGGTCATCACGAATATATTATGTATGCACATGAAGCATATAGAGATGTTATCAACAACGATGTGTTTGTTGGTAAACCAGCAGACATGCCTGAATTTGTAGAACAAGTCATTCCACAAATGCCCAAACATAGTACATATGATGTGTCTTTTTTTAGAACACCTCCAGGAAATTATTTGCCATTACACAGAGACAGTTATGGCTATTACATTAAATATAGAAATGTTAAAGACATAGAAAAGATCCATCGATACATTGTGTTTTTAGAAGATGCAAAACATGGACATATGATGCAGTTAGAAAACAGGGTACTAACTGATTGGAAAGCCGGAGATTATGTAGGATGGACAGGTAGTACATTACATGCTGCATACAATTTTGGTGTTGAACATAGATACACTATGTCTGTAACATGTTACGACAATTAAAGGAAACTGAATGCCATACGTAGACGCTTTTTTTGATAGAGATGCTGATATTATTCGATGTGTTGAGCGCAGAGATGGTAAACGACACTATCAAGAGTATCAAGCAAAATATACATTTTATTATGAGGATCCGAGAGGCAAGTACAAAAGCATCTATGGTGATCCACTAACTAGAGTTGTGTGCAAGAACACAAAAGACTTTCGCAAAGAACTTGCTATTAACAAAGACAAAAACAAATTTGAAAGCGATGTTAATCCAATATTCCAATGTTTGAGTGAAAACTATCTTAATCAAGATGCACCTAAACTGAATGTTGCATTTTTTGACATTGAGACAGATTTTGATCCAGAACGTGGCTTTGCTGATCCTAGTGATCCATTTATGCCCATTACTGCTATCACTGTACACTTGCAATGGCTAGATGCATTGATTACTTTTGCACTTCCTCCAAAAACACTTACTATGGAGCAAGCACAGGCAGAAGTAGCAGAGTTTGACAACACTTATTTGTATGCAAACGAAGGTGATATGCTACAAGCATTCCTAGATGTCATCGAAGATGCAGACATTTTAAGTGGTTGGAACAGTGAAGGTTATGATATCCCATACACTGTAAACAGGGTAAGTCGTGTATTAAGCAAAGACGACACTAGACGTTTTTGTTTGTGGCAGCAGTTGCCCAAGCGCAGAGAGTTTGAAAAGTTTGGCAAGACTGCTGAAACATTTGATACTATCGGTCGTGTGCATATGGACTATCTTGAACTGTATCGCAAGTATACATACGAAGAACGTCACACATATCGACTAGATGCTATTGGCGAAATGGAAGTTGGCGAAAACAAAACTGTGTATGAAGGTACACTTGACCAACTTTACAACAACGACTTTAAAACGTTTATCGAATATAACAGACAAGACGTTGCACTACTTGATAAAATTGACAAGAAACTGCGTTTTATTGATCTAGCAAACGAAATTGCACACGATAACACTGTGTTGCTACAAACAACAATGGGTGCTGTGGCTGTTACAGAGCAGGCTATTATCAACGAAACACACAATCGTGGTATGGTTGCACCCAACCGCAAAGAACACGAAGGCGGCACAGCAGCAGCAGGTGCTTATGTAGCATATCCCAAAAAAGGTGTTCATGAGTGGATTGGTTCAATGGACTTGAATTCACTATATCCAAGCGTGATTCGTGCAATGAATATGGCTCCTGAGACTATTATTGGACAATTGCGTCCAATTATGACTGACGAAATGTTACATAATGCACAAACACTTGAGAAAAAATCGTTTGCGGCTGCTTGGGAAGGTAAATTTGGTACGCTTGAATACGAAGCAGTAATGGATCAACGCAAAGATGTTAGTCTAACATTAGATTTAGAAGACGGCAGTGTTCACGAACTCAGTGGCGCAGAAGTTTACAAACTTATTTTTGATAATCATCAGCCATGGATGCTGAGTGCAAATGGAACAATATTCACTTGGGAAAAAGAAGGAGTTGTTCCAGGTCTATTAAAGAGGTGGTATGCAGAACGTAAAGAACTACAAGCCAAGATGCGTAAAGCAATTGCAGCAGGCAATGAAACTGAAATTGCATTTTGGGACAAAAGACAACTTGTTAAAAAAATTAATCTTAACTCTCTTTACGGGGCCATTCTTAATCCTGGTTGCAGATTTTTTGACAAACGCATAGGACAATCAACTACACTTACTGGTAGACAAATTGCCAAACACATGGCCAGTGAAGTTAACAAGATTATCACAGGTGAATATGACTATGTAGGCAAAAGTATTATTTACGGTGATACTGACTCTGTTTACTTTAGTGCATATCCGGTATTAAAGAACGAAATCGAATCTGGTGCTATTCCTTGGGGAAAAGACAATGTAATTACACTGTATGATCAGATTTGTGAACAGGCAAATACAACATTTCCAGACTTTATGGCACGAGCATTTCATTGTCCAAAGACACGTAGTGAAGTTATTGCAGCAGGTCGAGAAGTTGTTGCTGATACAGGTTTGTTTATTACCAAGAAACGTTATGCAGTGCGAGTGTATGACTTAGAAGGTAACCGTACAGACAAAGACGGCAAACTAGGTAAAGTTAAAGCAATGGGTTTGGACTTGAAACGTAGTGATACACCAGTGTTTATGCAGGACTATTTGAAAACATTATTGGACATGGTTTTAGATCTAAAGCCGGAAAAAGAACTGTTAGAATCTATCACTAATTTTAGACGTGAGTTCAAAGAACGTCCAGGTTTTGAAAAAGGTTCGCCTAAACGTGCAAACAAGATTGGGCATTATCAACGTCTTGAAGAAAAGCAAGGCAAAGCAAACATGCCTGGACACGTAAGAGCAAGCATCAACTGGAACACGCTGAAGCGTATGAACGGTGACAAATACTCGCAAGAGATTGTAGATGGTATGAAGGTTATTGTTTGTAAACTAAAAGCAAATCCTTTAGGTTATACAAGTGTTGCTTATCCGACAGACGAACTACGTTTGCCAGATTGGTTTAAAGAACTGCCGTTCGATGGTGATGCAATGGAAGAAGTTATCATTGACAACAAATTAGATAACTTAATTGGTGTGCTAAAATATGATTTAGAAAGCACTAAACAAAACAATACATTTAATAGTTTGTTTGAATGGGGTTGACAAATCTAAATATAACATGTATATTGTTATAAAGAGGTGACTATGAGAGTAGGTATTACATTCAGTGCTTTTGATCTGCTACATGCAGGACATATTGGTATGTTGCGTGAAGCAAAGGCAAACTGTGATTATCTTATTGTAGGATTGCAAACTGATCCTACAATAGATCGTCCTACAGAAAAAAACAAACCAGTACAAACACTAGTAGAGCGTTATGCACAACTTAATGCTCTCAAGTTTATTGATGAAATTGTACCTTATCAAACTGAAGAAGATGTTATTGATATTCTCGAACTGTTTCAAATTGATGTGAGATTCCTAGGTGAAGAATATCGTGAAAAAGAGTTTACAGGCAAAGATGTCTGTAGAAAACGTGGAATCGAATTACACTTCAACAAACGTGATCACAGATTCAGCACCAGCGGTCTGCGTAAACGTGTAGCACAAGCGGAGAAAGAAAATGGCACTACCTGAAGGACGTAAACCATTAACAGACGGCGATATGGTTATCTTACTGCACAATATGGCAAGAGGGTTTGGCGAAAGAGATAAAGTCATGGAAAGTGAAATGCGACAAATTGCTGATCGTTTTAGCGAACTAGCAAAGGCAGCAGGTGTTGCACAGCATAAGGCACAGCAAGGATGAAGATTACTATTGTAATGGTGTTTTTAATGTTGGGTTCGTTTTTAGCAGGTATGGAACTTGCTGATACACTGAATCCTTATGAACAGTGTAAGCGTATGTACAACACACCTGAAGACATTTCAGAATGTGTTTGGATAAAGGAGAATCCGTAATGTGGACACTTTGGATTGTAAGTAGCGTTATTGGTAGCGCAGAACCTAAACTCACTCGATATGAAACTTTTGAAACTGCTATGAGTTGTCATATTGAGCAAGCAGTTTTAGAAGCAGAATTTACACAAGGCGAAAAGGCATTTTGTTCAGATGAGTGACGATTGTGTGCAGCATTATGAACTAGAATGGGTGCAAGAACAGATTTGGGCATTAGAAAAACAGGTTCGAGAACTCCAAATGGAGAACACATTATTGCGAAATGATCTAAATACCATTAAGAACGAAGGCTGTTGGCGCTTTGTTGAAAACCCAGAACACCCACATAGGAGAACTGATGAATAAATTTATATTTGATGTGGATGGAACACTAACTCCAAGCAGACAAGTTATTAATCCTGGATTTAAAGTATTCTTTAAAACCTTTATTCAAGACAACAAAGTGTTTCTTGTTACAGGCAGTGATTATCCAAAAACTGTAGAACAACTGGGCGCAGACATTTGCGAGTCAGTAGTTACTGTTTATAATTGTAGCGGCAACGATGTATGGCATAGAGGCAAGCGTGTGAATAGCAAACCATTTGAAGCACCTAAAGAACTTCACGATTTAATGAATGGATGGTTACAAGGTAGTCCATTTCCATTGCGTACAGGTAATCACATAGAAGAACGTGTAGGCACTATTAACTTTTCAATTGTAGGCCGCAACTGTACATTACAAGAACGTAAAGAATATGTTGCTTGGGATACAGAAAATAGAGAACGAGAAACTATTGCGTTCCAAATCAACAGCGAATTTCCCGACATCACAGCAACAGTTGGTGGTGAAACTGGTATTGACATTTATCGCAAAGGCTGTGACAAAAGTCAAATACTAGAGGACTTTAACAAAAACGACAAAATCTTCTTTTTTGGAGACAAAATGAACCCAGGAGGAAACGATTGGCCACTAGCATCAAAACTCAATAAACAACGCTGCTATAACGTAAAAGATTGGCGTGATACTTGGGAACGTTTAGCATACTTTCAGGAGGCGAAAATAGCAGCATGATTATAGCAGGGTATGGCTTTGTAGGCAAAGCACATGAATTATTGTTTAAAAACTTTCGCAGAGAAATTGTAGTACATGACCCACCATTAGGTAAGATTGCAGACTTTGAAAATACCAGTGCAGTTGTTGTTTGTGTTCCAACACCAGAGTTAGAAAACGGAACATGCGATATCAGTGCAGTTTATGACGTAATTGAAAAATGCAATCCAACAACTCCAATCCTGATCAAAAGCACAATACATTTACAAGGTTGGCAGTTTTTAAAAGAAACATTTCCTAATCATCGTTTGTGCTTTTCACCGGAGTTTTTACGTGCTGTGAACTACATGAACGATATTAAAAACTTGGACAGTGTTATTCTAAGTGGTGATACTGATTACTGGCGAGATCAATATAGTTATAACTGGCCAAAGATGCGCATTAATATTGTACGTCCAGAAGAAGCCATTGCAATAAAATATTTTCGCAATGCATTCCTTGCTACTAAGGTGAGTTTCTTTAATGAAATTTACGATTTTTGTACTGCTTATGGTATTGACTTTGACCATGTACATGCAGGTATCACAGCAGACAATCGTATAGGTGAAAGTCACAGTTTTGTGTGGCCAGATCAAGGCGCACGTGGCTGGGGAGGTATGTGTTTTCCTAAAGACACTAAAGCACTATTAAAAATGGCAGCAGAAAAAAATATTAATCTAAATACACTGAGTGCAGCAGTGTATTACAATACAAAACTAAAACAATCGCTTGACAAATAAGGCAAATATCAGTATAATAAGAGATACAGGAGATAAACATGAAAGACATTCTACAAGACATTGTGTCACATACACATTCATTAGGCTTCATTACAACACTAAAGGTTACAGCAGAGAACGATACTACAGTTGAATCAATGGCTGATGACCGCAGTGTTATTTTAAGTGCTACAACACACTCGCCAGTTGGTGAGTTTTCAGGTGTATTTGGTATGCCAGACTTAGGTAAACTTGCATATCATTTGAAAAACCCGGAATACAAAGAAGATGCTAAGATTGAAGTTGTGCAAGCAGAACGCAATGGCGAAGTTATTCCAACACATATCCACTTTGAAAATGCAAGTGGCGACTTTGAAAACGATTATCGTTTTATGAACAAAGCAATTATTGAAGAAAAACTTAAAAGTGTTAAATTCAAAGGCAACAGTTGGAATGTTGAAATCCAACCAAGCATGGCAGCAATTGCACGTATGAAACTTATGGCAGGTGCGCACAGCGAAGAAACTGTGTTCCAAGTTCGTACAGAAGATGGTAACTTGAACTTTTACTTTGGTGACGAAGCAACACACGCAGGTTCATTTACTTTTGAACACGGCATCGAAGGCAGTCTAACACATACTTGGGCGTGGCCAGTTGCACAAACTATTGCTATCTTAAACTTGGATGGTGATAAAACTATGAGTATTACAGACCAAGGCGCTATGCAAATTACTGTTGATAGCGGTATGGCAAAATACGATTATATTCTACCAGCACAACAAAAATAATGAAAACAAACCTTACTGAAACACAAAATGATTATGCAGTATTCCTACCTAGCATTAGTGGCTTTTATGCTACATTTGTAGGAAAACAAAGATATCAAGAATATGTTGATCCGGCTCGTGTTCCAGCAGGTATTGGCGAAGTAGAAGGTCTTAACTTTTTGAATCCCAACAAAGGAGCGTTTCATTACAAGTGGGCGCTCTATTCTGCAGGACACGCAGAACTTGACGTAAACAAGTTCAGTGAAAAAGAAGACATGTTGCGTAACCGCGACAGAGACAACAGTTGGTTGCTAGGCGACTCTGGTGGGTTCCAGATTGCAAAAGGACTTTGGGAAGGTGACTGGACTGATCCAAATTGTCCAAAAGCACAAAAAAAGCGTGAACTAGTTGTTAACTGGATGGAAGAGTATATGGATTATGGCATGATGCTTGACATTCCAACTTGGACATTCCAAGATCCTAAAGCAGCAAAAGCAGCAAACATTCGCAGTTATCAAGATGCTGTAGATGCAACACACATCAATGCACGTTATTACATGGCTAACCGTCGTGGTAACTTTAAAGTACTAAACGTGTTGCAAGGCAGCAATCATGATGATGCAGATAACTGGTATAACGAATTCAAAGACTATTGTGATCCAGCAAAGTATCCAGAAACACACTTTAACGGTTGGGCAATGGGTGGACAAAACATGTGTGATGTGCATCTTATCTTAAGACGCCTTGTACACATGATACACGATGGGTTATTAGAGCAAGGCTTACATGATGTAATGCACTTCCTCGGTACTAGTAAACTAGAATGGGCTGTATTGCTTACTGACATACAACGTGCAGTACGCAAGTATCACAATCCTAACTTTATGATTACATATGATTGTGCTTCGCCTTTCTTAGCAACTGCAAATGGACAAATTTATCATAGCATACGAATTGATGATCGTGGCAAATGGAGTTACATGATGTCACCAAGTGCCGACGATAAAAAATACTCTACTGATGTACGTTTGTTTAAGGATGCTGTTGAAGCAGATGGTATTTTTGAAAACTTTGAAAACTCACCTATTAGCAAACACTGTAAAATCAATGACATTTGTATTTACAAACCCGGCGATTTAAATAAAATAGGCAAAGAAGGCAAGACAAGTTGGGACTCATTTAGTTATGCACTACAAATGGGTCACAATGTGTGGATGCACATTGAGAGTACACAACGTGCAAACGAGCAATATGATGCTGGACTATTTCCATATATGCTTATTAACGACAAAGACTTTCCGGGGTGGGGAGTTGTAAAATTTAAAGAAGTTGTTGATGAAATTTTTAGTCTAAAAGATAGACAAAAAAGTTTAGATTTAATTGACAAGTACAGTAAATACTGGATGCATGTTATTGGTACAAGATTAAACATTGGTAAAAAGACTGTTAATGCAAGTACAATGTTTGGAAAACTATTTGAGGAGATTTAGTCTTATGAGTAATTATGAAAACAACAATGACAAGTTAAATGCTCACTTGGAGCAGTTGATTACAAAACATAGAAAACTTGACGAAGAACTTGAATCTCGTTTTCATAATCAAACCATAACAGATGAAGTAAGACGTTTAAAAACGCAAAAACTTTGGCTCAAAGATGAAATACACAGAATTCAAAGACAACTAGAGGTTATCAATGGATCCTGAAGAAAAGGCAGCAAGACTTGAATTAATTGAAATTGGGTTAAAAGATTTAGAAAAAATCATTGACACAATGGAAGAAAAAGGCTATGCTAAAGAAGATATCAACGAGTATTATAAAAAACGTTGGGAACTTTGGACTGAACAACATAGGATTAAGAAGTCATGAAAAGAGCATACGATCAAGGCGATAACTTAGAAAACGTACAATACTTTGTAGGTACTGAAGTTGAACACACACCGCAATATGGTAAAAAAACACTGTTTGTTGTAGGCATCAATGATCCAGAAGAGATCATGTGGCGGGCAAACGAAAAAGGATGCAAGCACATCTATCTTGGTGCTAACATGAGTTTTAATGTTACAGAAAATGTGCATACACAGTGGGAACCTTGGGAACAAATGGCGTTTCCGTTACTCAAAGAAGGCTACTGGGTTACACTGGATATTGATTCTAGTCAAGTCGAAGGGTTACTAGAAAGCGGACTTGTAGAACACAATAGATTTATTCCAATGATTAGTGTAAAACTGCCCTACATTGAACAACTTGGTTATAATGCTTGTTTAAAGATCGATGACAAAGACTTTGATGCAAGTAACCCTGGTGTATGGGTCCACAAGGTACACGATTTAAAAACTCGTGACACCTTTACTGATTGGTCTAAATACACAACAGATGAAATTATCGC
>Ga0255781_10003747_pt1 | contig 11769 bp, 5 predicted proteins | sample 101ome_21_FD_179979 | JGI IMG/M metagenome (GOLD analysis project Ga0255781, IMG submission 179979) | Coastal salt marsh microbial communities from the Groves Creek Marsh, Skidaway Island, Georgia - 101413BT metaG (version 2) | ecosystem: Environmental > Aquatic > Marine > Intertidal zone > Salt...
TGGCGTTGACCACAAACTTCTTTTTGCCGTAACCCGGCTCACCTTTGCGGATCCTTCGGGGGGCGTTGTGCTTTGTTGGAATACCTTTTGCCATTAGTTAAACTCGATTGATTCTGGGCCAAGCCCTTCAAAGAACTTCTTGAAATTAGGATCCAGACCTTCGGCATAGATCAGTAGGTGAACTCTCTCCGGTGGAATGCTGCCTACTCCGATCTCCTCCCCGTACATCCTACCAATCTCCCGGTAGACCTGTATCATCTGAGGCTTGTCCTCTGGGTAAGGGAATCGCTCAAACGTCTCCCTCTCGATGTCAGCCAGCCCCTGCATCGTCTTCTCGAAAGAGTCATCATCAGGATCTCCTATCGCTGCCTCCAGATCTGTCAGCTTCTGCATCACAGCCTTCCTGTCCACTGTATCGGTTACAGCTTTCAGTCTGGCCCTCTTCTTGTCCCTTCGGATCTTGGCGGCTGCCTCCTTGATCTCCGGCAGGTTATCAAGGTCTATCATCTCCCTGATTAGCCTGCGCTTCATACCCCTCTCCAGCATCGCCTCCTTGTCCTCTGAGGGCAGTTTAGTGGTGGAGGGGGTAATCTTACCTAAACCTGCTTCTATGCTCTTCAGGAGGCTCACAGCCTCACCCAGCTCCTTCTCCTGCTTCTCTTGATCTGGGTTAACTGGCTGGCTGTAATCTCGATCTCCCTTAAACACCTGCAGCATCTTCTGCAGCAGGCCACCCTCCTCCTTGGGATCTGCTGCGATGCTGTAGTAGTTGAAGTTCTCAAACATCGGCTTGTCACCAACAGGGCCAAGTCTGAGCCTGTCGGATCCAGCCACTGCCGGCTTTGCCTCCTGCTTCGTTGCTGCCTTGCTTCGGCCCTTACGAGCCATTTCCATCAGCCTCTCGCCGCCCTTCTTTCTCATCAGTCTAAAAGTTGTTGCAGCAGCTTCCTGCTCTCTTCCTTCTCATCCTCTGTCAGTTTTACCTTGGGGATAATTACACCACTAGGAGGCTGAGGTGCTGCAGCTTGTACAGGTGCTGAAGCTGCTCCTCCTCTGCCCTCTGGCATAAAGTAGCTGAACCCTTCCTGAGCCAGCTCTTTCACCTCTGGGGAGATGTCAACGTAATTGGCCTCGTACTTCGGCTTGATACCGTTCTTAGCCAGAGCACCGTTTAGCTTACCGTTGGATCCGTAGATCCCAACTCTGCCCACTGCGCCCTTCTTTTTGGTGAGCTTTCTGGCGAGCTTTGGCAGGCTCTTGTCGTAGAGGTTCTCTGCCCAAACTCCACCAATCTGTAAGTCCTCTCCTTCAAGCCACTGGGTTCTTTGTTTTCCTTCGCCCCCTACGTTGTCACTCACTTCTGGATCTTTACTTAAAAGCCGAGAAGCCATCTCCTTACCAATATACTGCTCAATCTGATCCTCTGAAGTGATTGTTCTGTCTAATACACTTCTGCCCTCTTTATCCAATACCGTCAGCTCTGCATCTTCACCGTCTCTCTTGAAGTACCTTATAGAACTAACTCTTTCCTTCAGGTTGTACCTCTGAGCCGTATCTTTCCCAGTGATCCAGCCCAGCCTGTCGTAACCGTTATCTGCTGCCCAGCGGATCATTCTCTTCATCACCAGATCCTGCCACTTGCTGCCCTTGTAGGGCATATCTGGTTCTCCTTTTGGATACTTCGGGAAGTCAGTATCTATTTCTTCAATTCGTTTATTTAAGTCTTCAAAGTGTTGAAGCAATTTTTCAGGGGTATCATACAGATCAGAGTATTTCTTGTTTTCAGTCTCTTTAATTTTCTTGTCTATCTCTGCGATCTTAGAGGTAAGATTGTTTTTCTTGTCTTGATAAGCAGGATAATCGGGCCAGCCCAATTTAATGTTTTCCACTGTTTCCAACTGTTCAGCTAGAGTTTCCTTCCGTTCTGAGTAGCCTATATTCTTGTAAGCATCACTCTCCATTATCTTGTAACCCTCAGCTTCAAGCTCGTCCCGTTCTCTTTGAATGCTCTCAGGGCGTTCTTTCTTAACCCCCTTCTTCCTTATATCAGTGCTCCAATCACTTTGAACTTCATCGAGGAACAGCATCCTCTTACCGTCTGCATCTGTCCTCTCTGTGAATCGGATATGCGCTAGGATATTCTGCTCAGGGAATCTGTGACCACCCGGGACGTAGTAGGTATCTTCTGGGCCTCTCTCTGGCAGCTTCAGCACTAGCTCGCTGTAGTTCTCTCCACCGGGGAGAGCTGCCGGCCCTCCTGCAAATTGTTCTGTAGGGCTGAAGAGGGTTGGGCCTTCTGTCCCAGATAGATCTCTATCTTCGACAATCTTCCGAAGTTCGTTATCTGGCATCTTCAAGGCTTCATCAAAAAGCATATCCCTCAATCCTGCCTCAGCATCTATAATGCTGCCCTCTAATCTAACAACATCACCACCGAATCCCCTTAGCATCTCCCCGTTTTCGTCTATAGCCACATACCCGTTTACTGCTAAAGGATCGTCTGGATCTGTATCTATTTCGTACCTTTGAAGCATCTGATCAGCGTACTTCTCTCTCAGCGTGTCTGTATCGGATCCACTCCTATAAACCTCCTCAACCTCCACCCCGTTATTCTTGAGGTAGCTCAGAAGATCCTGCTTGGAAACCTTATTGCCCTCCTCCTTCTGCAGATCCAGATAGTCCAGCACCCCGCTCCACTCCAGCTCTGTCTCTGGGGCGTTCTTCTCAAGCAGTGCCTTTGCCTGCCCTACTGAAGTCATCCCCTCCTTGTTGAAGATGCCAGCCTTAGCTCCCTCCACTGCTCGCTCTGCTTTGGAGTAGAAAGTTGGCTGTGGCATAAAGCGAAGCCCAGCCTCCTCTGTTTGTTTCTGCAGGACTCCCTTCCTTGAAGTAGGAAATATATCAGCCTGCTCCACATCGTACTCTCTCAGCTCCAGCCCTCTATCCTCTAAAACCTTCTTCAGTTTTGGATCCAGATCTTCGGGGATGATAGCAGCTTCAAATTCTTCCAGTTGCACAGCTCTCGGAAACTTAGCCTCAAAGTAATCAGTGGGCAGATCCTTCAGCTTGTTCAGGAAGCCGGAAATCTTCTCAAAGGGAGCACCTTCTTCGTAGTAAGCTCTTAGTGATCTTGTACCTCTTTCTGCAGCCTCTTGCAGGTGCTCAGTGAAAAGACCGAGATCCAAGTAGTCCCTCTGGAACTTTAGGTGAGGCTCAAACTCATCAGCCAAAAGAGTCAGGTCAGCGTTGACCTCATCCTTCACTCTCTCCATAGAGATTGGATCTGTTAGCTTGCCTCTGTTCTTCTTGATCTGTGCAACAGATCTAAACTGAGGGGCAACCTTAGACCTCACTGATCCTGAGCCGTAGTTGAAGTTCTCTCCTCCCCTGATGTTGCGCTTCATAATCTTCACAACATTATCAAGAGTGTGGGGGGTGTACCTTCTGTTCCCGGCTGGAGTGAATCCTCTAAATATCTTTTCCTCAAACTGCCAGCCTTCCCTCTCTGGGAGATCTTCAACCCACTTGGAAAAGTCATTGAAGTTTTCCCTTACAGTCTCGCCTATTATGTAGCTGGCGTTTTCACCTTCTGGGATCTCAGGCATTAGCCCCTTCTCTTTTAGGTAGGCTGATTGCAGTCCTGTGTGCTCTTCTGCTGATCTTCTCCAGCCTTCAGTTTCTAAGTTAGGGGCTAAGTTCCAGATGCTAGATCTTTCAACATTTTTGCCGTTTATGGTTTGGTGAGGCTCTAGGTATTTTTCGATCTTGTTCTGAGTCTCTTTAGGCATCATTACTGTAATATCAGGATACCTTGGGCTGTATATGTCAGCCCCAAAAACCTTTGCCCCTTTCTTCGGATCTATCAGATCCTTGGAGGCTACCAGCGTGATGTCACCGTAGCTGTCAAAGCCTCCCCCCTTGTTTACGTCGAGGATTGCCATAGAGGGGTTCGCTATGCCTCCCATCTTCAAGCTGTGCCTCAAGTTGTCTGCAGTGAGGTTATGCACTGCCACCATATTCTCCCCCTCTGCAGGGGCCGGCATAAAGCGGGGATTATCTTCGTAGAAAAGAGTAGTATCGTCTGCAGATTTTAGCTTGTTCAACCTGCCAAGCTCTGCATCGTTCATCTCCACAACAGCCTTTAGCAAAGAACTGTAAGAAGACTGCTCTGCAGTGTTTCTAAGCCTTTGAGCGGCTGAAATCGGATTCCCTTTGGCAAAAGGTATTTCAGGAGCCGGCTTCATCGTCTCAACGCTAAACATCTCACCAAGAGCCAAATCTAATTGGCTCTTTAGGTTGGGATACTTGTCTAAGGTTGGAAGCATTGACCTTATCACCCCCAAGTCATTCAGTAAGTTGGACTCGAACTGTGCGGATTTTCTACCTTCATCCTTACTCTCAAGCCTGACTCTTTCCCCTTGCTTAAAAGTGGGGGCATATTCAAAGGAGTCTACCAAGCCGGATTCGACTAAGGGTTTCACTATCTTCTGAAGTTCAGTGGCAGCCTCTTTTGGCTTACCCTTAAATATGCCGTAGGTTTGTGCTTCTACCGTTTTGCCTCCTTGCGCTTTCTCAGGAGCTACTTCTGTAAATTCAACGAACTTTCCGGAAATGCCTGATTTCTTAAAAAGCCGATCAATCACAGACATTGATAAGCCTCCTAGCTGTTGTCTAGGCACTCCATTGATTAGCGTATAAGTACCTCCCTCGCCTTCAACAGCCCTCAGATCAAAGTCTGCATCAACATCATCGGAGAACATCCTCAAAGTAATGCTGTCACTGTTGGATTTGTCTGTAACTTTAACAGGAGACTTTTCGCCCTTAATAAAAACCTGACCCCCTTGCTGGTTAGGCAGAGCCATAAAGTTCTCCAGTTGTCTCCGGTAGAAGTCTGCCTGTGACTTCATCGGCAGAGGCTTGCCAAGCGAGTAGCTCAGTGACTTGCCAAAGTCCTCATCTAGCACCCTGTCCAGCCGGTAGGATCTGATAAGGTTCTCCAGATTCTTGTAGGCTCTTTTCTTCTGCTTGCCGGTCTTAGGATCCACAGCTCTCCTAGCTGCAGCTATAGGGTTGAAATTGCTTTGAGTCCCTTGAGCGTCCTCTCCCTTGTTGATATTAAAAAAGTCATTCAGGACGTTCCTCTTTTGCTCTGCAGTCTTCTGATCTGGTGCAAGCCCTGTGTCTCCCGGTCTACCGTTTTTGTGGTTGTCCAGATACTTGAACAGATCAGCCTCAAAGGCTTTCACATCCTTATCCCAGAGAGCCAGTTTATGCCCTCCCTTATGCAGTGCCTTCTTAGTGTCATCAGCCCAAGCCTTTAGCTTGTTGTGATAAGCACCCAGATCCAAAGAGGTGAAATAAAAGTTCTTTGCTTTGCTAACGTGGAAGCCAAGAGGCACAGCTATCCTGTGGCTGCTGCTTAGGCTGCTGCTGTACCTCTTGCCTCTGCCGATTGCAGCGTTGTAGAGGAACTGCAGGGGAGCACCGGGATCGTCTGACATCATTGTGCTGACTTCCCTGATTATCTGCTTCTGATTAGGGGTGAGGATGTTGCTAGGGATCGCATCAATAGCGTCCAACTGCCTTGGAGTTGGTACGCCACTGAAAGATACTTCACCTTTATCGTTTACCTTTGAGGTCATCCCGTTGGGATCCTCAGTGTCCTCCAGAGCCTTCCTGATCAGTTCAGATCTGTCTTCTTGTAGCTTTCTAATCTCTCCTTCTGAAAGCAGTTGAAGGGTAACACCGTCAGGCATTAGTACAGGCTCACCTTCAGCATTCTTTTTAATGATGTCGGAACTCTTAAAGTGTTCCCTTAGAAAATTGTTCTCAGGTTTGCGAAGCTGAAACTCCACTACCCTACTGCCGGCCACTCCCTGCCCTCCTATCTGGAAGCCGGAAGGCTCTACGTCATCAATATATCTGGTTCTGTACTGCAGCCCTTCCCAAGCCCTCACATAGTCCCTGAGAGCAGCGTTTAGCTCTGGGCTGTTGGTCAACCCTCTCCACCTTCCTTTGCTGTCCTTCTCTGCAAATATATCAGAAGGTTCTCCAGACCCCTTGAACCTGATGCCTACAGAGCTGAGAGCCTTCTTCATTCCTCTCAGTGTCTTGCTGTGTTCAGAGAGAAGCATATGATCCACAAACTTCTGCGTGAGACTTCTCTGGCCTGATGCAATCCCTCTCGGATCTGATCCACTCATAAGATACCGGAAGCTCTCAGCTTCCAGCTCCTCCATCAGGTAATTCAGTTTATTCTGCTCTGCCTGCTCTGGGGTAAACTTCTCCTTGGTGACAGGATCCTGCTTAAAGCTATCTTCCCACTTCGCTTTCTGGTCATCAGTCATCTTGTCAGTGTACTGATCAGCGAAGTCTTTCAGGATTGTTTTCTTATCGTATAGACCCTTGACTACCTGCTTCCCTCCCAGCTCCTCACCGAATAGGATTGTCTGAATCTTCCTCAGATAAGGCTGAAGTGCTGGGTAATCTTTTTGCTCTAGCTTACCCTCTTCGTTCCTCACCTTCATCTGCTCCGTATTCCCGGCGAAGCGTTTCATTGCGTGCCAAGCCTCGTGGAAGAGGCTGTTAGGGCCGCGCCAACCTGTGTTGATAATTATCTCAGGCTTGACCCTGTTGCCTGTAACTACAGCACCGCGCCCTGCACCAAATCTGTTCTCAAACTCTTTAGGAGATATGAAATCAAAATCTACATTGCCCCGGCTCTCAGGAGTGAGAACACCCTCAATCATTCTCACCTGATTCATCACCTGCCCCATTGTGTTTATATCAGGGGCATACTTCTTGATGCTTTCGATCTGCTTGGGCGATAGCCTCTGCCGGAACTGTTCCCAATCGTTCTGCTGCTGGTTTCTGAGTAGCGCACCCTTGGTCAGGAACCTGCCGGCTCCTGACCCTACAAAGCCGCCTGTGAGTCCTCCACCAAAGCCGGCCCCCATCACTTCAGCATCTTCTGAAGGAGCTGCCAGTGCCAGACCAACAAAGGAGCCAGTTGCTGCTCCCTTGCCCAGATCTGAAGCCAGATTGATTGCAGGATCCAAGAAGCTGATTGTGTTCAACTTCTTGGCTGTCTCTTCGGTAGGGGCAACCCTGCTGGCTGCCTTCAGGATGCCCTCAGTGCCTCCCGGCCTTCCAACTACCTCACCGATAGCCTGAGCAGTTTCTCCTGCGCTCTGCATTGCTTTGCCGGCTGATGAGATAACCCCCACCCTCTGCTCTATTGCTCCAGTTATTGCCCCGGCAGTAGCAGAAGAGAGATCTCTGGCGGCAGCAAATCCCAGCAGAGCACCAACCCCTGCAGCTCTCTGAGGAGTTTCTACAATATAGTCACCTAGCTGCTCGACCTTCTCCCCGGCTCTCCTTATTCCTCTCCCAGCAAGCTCTGTTGCCTTGCCCCCCAAGGTTGGGGCTGTCTGTATCGGATCTGTGAGTGCTGCCCCTGCTGTTAATCCTTTCCTTGGGATCCTCGTAGCTAATGCTCCAGCAACCTCTGGAGGGCCGCCGGCATAGCTCAATAGAGTAGCCACTTGTGGATTGACTACCTTCCTAAATTTCTCGTCAAACTCTGGCCCGAAGAACTCCCCGATTATCGTCTGGTCGCCCCGTCTGGCTCTCTCAGAGATCTTTTGCATATAGCGGGTTCTTCTCCACCTATCCCGCTGCCTTCCCCGCATCCAGTTAGGGAAATCGTCCACCAACTTCTTACGCTGCTTATCGTCCAGTATATTGTCGATGTAGTTGGCTGTAGTGTAGTCCCTCTTGGTTGCGTCTTCCACATAGGTCAACCCTCTTCTGGCAAACTCTCTCTTAAGCTGATCAACCGGCTTCTGGAAGTTGTCTGTAGTCTCCTCAATGTCCTCCAGATCGTCGCTGATCCTCTCCTTAATATAATCAACTGCAAACGTCTTCCTGAGCTGCTCCCTTTGCTCTGGTGAGAGGTAAGCCTCTCCTCCCATTGCACCCTTCATTTGGTAATCAGGATTTGACTGCCGCAGCTTCATCTCCTTCATCTCCTCACGAAGCTCATCATCCCGAAGCCGGCCAAACATCTCATTAAACTCCCGGCCTAGAGTGCCAAGATCCCAAGTAGCTCTTGCAACACCTTCAGAGATATTGGCTGCCTTCCTCTCCCAGCCTTCTGCTGTAAAGAAGTCCAAGCTCTTCAGGGGTTCCGATACGATAGCCTTGGCTCCTGATCCAATCTCTCCCAAGACTCCCCAAGCCCCGTCCCAAGCTCCTTTAATAAAGTCTACGGCTCCTGTGGGATTCTGCTCCTTATACTTGAGGTACTTATCCAGCTCATCGTCTGTTGGGCTGTACTCAAGGTTCCCCTCGATCTTCCTGAAAAGCTCATCGTCTGTGAAAGTCCTGACTTCGCCAACAGGAACAAAGTCAGGATCTAGCTTAAAGTCCTGTTTAGGCTTCCTTGGGGATGTAGTCGAAGGCGTTGGCCTGATCTGCCTCAGAGAGTCAGGAACTGGAGACAGTTCAAACTCTTCTTTCTCTTTAGTGACAGGAACAAGGTCGTCTAAAAAGGTTGAGGTCTTTTTTTTCGCTGCCATAGATCAAGGCGTTTTCTTGGGCTTGGGTTTGTAGATGTAAGGCTGCCAGCCACTATCTGTCTTAATTTCAATAGTGTCGCCCGGTTGTACATAACCTAGATTAAAGTATTTTTCTGCCTGCTCTTTAGTGTCAAACTGTAGAGGCTGGAGAGGTATGCCTCCCTCATCATCCCAAGGGATTGAGCTAACTCTTCGCATTACGTTTGTAATACCAAGCCGAAGCCTTCTCTTCTGTTCAACCGTCTCAGGATCGTCTCCGAGTCTGGGAATATAGTCCCTAAAGGCTCCTCTGTACTCTGATTCGGCAATAGCAGCACCTGACTCCTTACGAAGTACTGCCCTAATAAAGTTATCCGTTGCTGTTTTGAACTGCCTGAATTTCGGATCTACAACAACATTGAAGAAATCAGTTTTACTGTCTGATCCCCAATCAGTCAGTAAGGTATCAAGAATATTGTCCTCTGGGACGAGTCCCTTAACATACATCTGATCGATGACTCTGTTATCGAAGCGCATCCTCTCAGAGTAGGAGAAGGCATTTCCCTGTGACTCACTGAGGCTCTTGGTTTGCAAGCCTCTCTTTGTCTTCCTGTTGTCGATTATCTCCTGAAGCTCTGCCTTGATCTCTGTGTCATTGGCATAGCCAGTACCGTCATCCTTTACCTTCAGCCTCTTCAGCAAAGGAACCCCGTCCTTACCTGCCTCGATTGCGAGATCCTTAACCTCTTTGAGCTGGTTGTGGATCCGCATCTCATTGCGAGCTTCAGGCTTGTTAAAATCTTCTGGCTTGTAGGAGCTGCCAGTTTCTTGGAGGAAGGTTGTGAAGGTTGCCCTCTCATCGCCCTCCCTTGCCACTTCATCCTTGAGGGTTAACTCATCACGCAGCTCGGTCTTCCTCTCCTCTCTAAGAAAATCCTTATGTGACTTAACCACTGACTGCCTGATGTCGTCTGGAAGATTCGCAATGTCTGTAATCTTCTCTAGGTTGTTCTGGTTCCAGTGTTGAACAGCTCTAGCAACATCAGCAGTGCCTACCTCAGAGGCTTTGTAAACTTCTGACTTAATGACAGTATCCTTTATGTTTTTATACATAGCATTAGCTGTCGGTGACATTGATATGCCAGTGATATGCTTAGAAACCAGATTCTTCCACTGCGTAGGGAAGTTGACATTATTAAGATCTAACTTTTCAAAGCCTTGCTTGAACTCGTTAAACTCTTTAAGCCCTGTCTTCTCTCTTTCTTTCTTAGCTATCTCTACGTCCTTCTCAAGCTCAAGAAGCTCTTTCTGTAGGTTTATCTTTCCCCTGTTAATCCTTCTGTCTACCTCATCAGGGTACAGCCTAGAACCAACCTGAAAGGCTGCTAGAAATGTTTTGCCATCCATTGCCATCCTACTTGCCTCCTCCTCCTATTACACCTAAAGCTCCTTTTCCAAAGTCGCCGCCTATGCTGCCAAGTACCCCGCCAGTTAATGCACCCAGCCCAAGACCAGCTACAGATCCCAGCATACTAGCCCCTTGGCCTTGCCGGTTCATATAATCCTGAAATTGATTATTGTAGACTCCCTGTGCCAAGCCCAGTGATCTGGTTCCTGCATTCGGATCCAGACCGATGCCGCTTCTGATCCCCATAGGATTGAAGGCTGCAGCTCCCTGCTGTGCTCCTGCGATCTGTCCAAACTGAGCTACAGGAGTAGTGCCTGATAGGTAGCTGGCTGCATTAGCCAGACGCTGCTGCCTTAACCTGAAGGCTGCATTACCCACCTCGAAAGCCTCCTCTGCTGCTGGTGCTGCACCGTAGACGTTGCCTCTGGCGAACTGTGCGGCTCTGGTTGCCTGCTGCACCTCATCCCGCATACCGGGGGCCAGCTTGTAACCTGATTCAACATCTTCCAGAGCAGCCTTACCGAGTGCATCCCGTACCTTCCTGAATTGAGGATCAGAGATCTCCAGCTCCTTCAGGCGTTGTTTAACGAAGTCAGCCCCGTACTTCTCCTGTACGTTAAGCATTGCCTTCGCCATCCGATCAGCAGACTCCTCAGCAAACTCCAGCTCCTTACGGGATTCATCAACGTCACCAAAGCCTGTGAAGTCTACAGTCTTCTCCTTACCATCCATATCTGTGTAGGTGACTTTAGTGCCTTGGCGTGCGGCTGATTCGATTAGCTTCCTAAGTGGTAAACTGTCTATATCAGCCTCAACACCTTCGCGGGTTGCTGCTGCGTAATCGGGCGGATCCGGTGGATCTGGTGAATACATTCCCATAGCTAAAATTCCTCTTTCAAAAACAATTCTCTGACTGTCAAACTTACCTTTTCAAGATGATCTTTTCCTCCTGTGAGGAAGGCAGTCATCAAGCCTAATTCTGTTAAAGTGTCTCGGATCACAAGCGCATAGGTTCGCTTAGTATCCCCAGCATCCTCCCAACTGTTAGCGTCTTTCCAAGCATTCAAGGCAACTATATGCAGCGGGAGAAGGGTGTGCCTGTTTGCGATAAAGAAAGGATTATCCGGTAACTCCACCAGAAGCAGAAAAGCCAGATCGTAAGTCTTACCTCCCGTCCACTTGTCTTGGTCATCAAACAGGTCATCGATAAACCTTGCCGCCTTGCAAATGATATTAAGATAAAGGTGTGCCTCCCTGTTCCCCCCGGCACAAAGTTCCACAGCCTTCGCAACTTTATCCTCGTAAGTGATCAAAGGTCTGCCTCCATAGTGTCGATAAACGCCCCAGCTTGTATACTTCTCAGGGCGACATACTTGTCTCCTGTTGTGTCTCCTGTGCTTTGCTGTAGCTTAAACTGTAGCTCCCTGAAAGGGTCGTACTGGGTGAGGCTGTATCTAAATCTCCGCACCTTTGCATCTGGTAGTGTGAAGGGTAAGACCGGAGCTGAGGATGTCAGTGTGATTACTCCTGAACCTGTTTCGAGATTGGTAACTAACCTCTCTCCCTCATCACCGTCCAAAATTGGAATTATGTCTACCTTGGCATTACTCCTATCAAACTCGTACTCTACGAAGTCACCACTCTTCGGACTAAGCTGATCACCGAAAGCCAAGCCTCTTGTAACCGCCTGCCAAGCTGTGTCTCTGTAGGTGCTCCCGTCGAAAGTGTCCTGATAGTCAGTGGCTACTGCGTTGTCAGGATTAACGTAATCCCTGAACTCAAGAGGGTTGCCAATCTTGTCCA
>Ga0255781_10003750_pt1 | contig 11765 bp, 7 predicted proteins | sample 101ome_21_FD_179979 | JGI IMG/M metagenome (GOLD analysis project Ga0255781, IMG submission 179979) | Coastal salt marsh microbial communities from the Groves Creek Marsh, Skidaway Island, Georgia - 101413BT metaG (version 2) | ecosystem: Environmental > Aquatic > Marine > Intertidal zone > Salt...
GGCCATTTTTCTATTCTAGGCACCCCTTTTTTCTCTCTCTCTCTCTCTCTTCTTCCCCGCAAAAACTTTTTTCAAAAATCGGAAAACGACCCGAAAAGTTTAGTAATCTTTCTCTCTCTCTCTCTCTCGACCTGCGAGATAAAAAAAGACAGGCAGGATGATGAAGAAGCTCACGCGCGGAGAGAGCGACAAAGAGCGCGCGCGTTGTGTGCAATGCGCGCAGTTTTAAAACTCTCTCTCTCTCTTTCTTTCTTTCTGTAGTTCGCACGCGTGCGAAATCTGTGAAAAGTTTTTTTCCTTTTCTTTTCTTTTCTTTTTTTTTCGAAACGCCAAAATTTGCAGAACAGGGAAAAAAACACATCTCGAGATCAAAAGCTAGACAATATATTTTCATATCTCTTTCTCTCTCTCTCTCTTTCTTTCTCTCTCTCGCCAACCGCGATATGGACGAGGCGAAGCGCGCGGTTTGCGCCGCCTTGCGCGGGGCGCGCGCGGGAACTTTAGCGTTTGCCGAAGACGCAAAGTCGGGTTCCTCTGGAGCTTCCTCCTCTTCCTCCTCGTTGGTTTTCGCGAAGGTTTCAAACACTCTCGGGGAGTGTCTCGAAAAAATGAAAGCGCGCGACGTGTTGTCGCTGCCGATATTGGACGTGGAGAGGAAGGTTGGGTCTTTCCTCGGGTTTGTTTCCGTGGAGAGCTGTTTGCGGTTGTTTTTGGAGAACGCGGCGATGTTTCTCGTGGGGAGGAAAGAGGAACCTTTCAGTCATGAAGGTGCTGGAGCAAATCCGAGAGTGATGCCTCCGATGATCGAAGAGCTGGGCTTGCAGCCCGGAGACGTGTCGAGATTCGGATGTCAATACGATGACGACGCGCTCATGAAGGAGAGGAGTGGATCGACGATCGGTGATGATGATGACGATTCATCTCTTTCTTTTTTTTTTCTGACGTGTATGGCGCGCGTTTTCGATGGGGCACTTTTTTGGATCAAAAAGAGAGAGGGCGGCACTTTTTTTGTTTATCTCTATTTTTACGTGCTTCAAAACGAACTCATTTTATATTGATGAGAGTGAGGACAAGAAAGGGGACCGATTTTGAAGTGATAGAATGGTATGTTGGTCTTAAACCATTTCTGAGTACACGCGATGTGTCCATTTCTGGTTCGTGATGTTGACCATTTCTGAGTACACGCGATGTGTCCATTTCTGGTTCGCACGATGTGTCCATTTCTGGCACCTGTGTTCCATTTCTGGCCGCGAAAGGGGATTGGGAGTAAATCCCCCCATTTTACACCAATAGTCAAAACAGATGAATGTCAAACTATAATCCATTGGATATAAAAAATCAGCGACAGCGGAACACCCTTTGAGACGCGCGAACGCATGAAGCGTGTCAGGAGAGAGAGAGAGAGAGAGAGAGAGAGAAGAGAGAAGAGAGAGAGAGAGAGAGAGAGAGAGAAAGATTGAACTGAGAGACAAGAGAGAATAGAGATATTCAAAGAGATAGATAAACATTTGTAAAGCGCGCTGGCTGCTTGTAATATATATATACACTTTAAACGCACAACATACCTCCCCCCTCTCCCGAAAGAAAGAAAGAAAGAAAGCATTCACCAATGCAACGCGAAACACTTTTCGTAAAACGATTCAATCTGCGCGTCGATGGATTGAACTAATAACCGGGGATGGATTTTGTTCTCGCTTCGCGCGGCGCCGTCGAATTTGCAGTGTTCGGCGTGTCGGTCGTGGACTCGTTTGTGTAAACACATAGTGCTTCCCGCGCACTCCGGACGGAGCTTCAATGCAAACCAGTTCTCTAAAATGACCGTGTTCTTTCGATACAGCCTCCCGTATTTGCAATAGGAAATGGCGTGTACGTTGTACGCGCATCCGAGGAAAGGGGAATATTCGTTCCACAATCCGGCTTTCTCGTTCCCTTTTGGATTTTCAATCCACAGACAAATCGCTAAATAATTGGCGATGTCTACCGCGGCGCGGACTTGAACGTTCGCCTCGTCAACTTCCACTTGTGTAATCAAAGCCGCTTCTTCCTCGCCAAGCTCTTTTATCCTCGCCGCGAGTGCCGGGAACTTCGCGACCGAGTACGGCGAACACTCCGGCGCGTTACCGATGGAGCGAAAGATGCCTTCGGGCGGGAGATGCGCCGGGTTGATGTCTTCGATTTTGCAACTCACAAAGACGATTTGAGGATGCGTCCACGCTTCGGGAAACGCTAACGCGCTGATGTTCGGGTCTATGCATATAAAAATCCTTCTCCTCCCGTTGCTTGGAATAATCAGAGAGCGATTGAGCGCCTCGACCGCGCTCATGCACGAACCAGAACCGATGCACAACGAGAATCGAGCGTTTCTTCGCAACTCAATCGAACGAATCAAACCAGAATCTGTTTTTCCCGTCCTGGTCTTTACAGAGGGTGACACTTTCTTCAACGCGTCTTTGATGTCCACCAACAAATCTCCTTTTCTGTAGCGACAAAGACGCGCGAAATGGCCGGGACTCAACCACACGTCCTCTAGCGTTCGTACGTTGATCAGTCTGTGCGTCGCGAACGGCGAAATCTCGTCGCCTGATCGTTCATACGGATCTCTTTTTCCCCGAAAATAAGCCAACAGTAAAAAGTCGTCGCCGTTGAAAACGTCCAATTCTTGTTTCTCTACTACTTTGTTTTCATCATCACTACAACTGTTCTCGTCGTGCGTTCCGTCGATGCTTTCGTCGCGACGCAACTCAAACGACGCGGTCACGTAATCGGAGAAGAAGAGGTCGATCAAACCAGCGTCGCTCGCTCCCAATGCAGTCTCAATCTCTCTGACTTGTTCGTGTTGGATAAGTCTTTTATTCAAGCGAGAACGTGGTACCAACCGACGCGCGCGACGAATCAAATCCGCGCGTTCACGCGTCGAGTGCGGCAAAAAATCGCGAAAGAAGACGGGAACGTGTTCCCCACCTCTCAGAAACTGTTCGTCCGTGACTTGATGCGCGTGGTGGTGATCGCTGTCGAGGCTTGTGGATAAGATAAGACCCGATTCTAACAGAGAAGAGCCAGCTCTCGCGTACACGGATACTCCAACGATGAACACGCTTTCAAGATCACTCGTTCGCGTCGTCGTCGTCGCGAACATCATCTCCGCGTCTTCTTGGACTCCGTTATCGCTAATGTTCTTCTTCTGTAATCGCATGCAATCTTGAACGTCTCTAAACATGAACGTTTTAGCTGAGAGACGACGCTTTGGGGTCCGAATTCCGTACGACGAATTCGGCGACGGTCCCGGAGGGCTTCCGCGGACGAGATCAAGCTCGTTTGGATACAACTCTTTCTCGCATATCGCGTTCCAGGCCGAGTCAAAGTCTTCGAAGACGGTCTTTTCGGCGCATCCCGTTGGTTTCATCGTCCGCGCCTTTTTATTATTATCCATTTTTTTTTTGCTGTTGTGTCTCTCTTCTTTCTCTATTGAGTTTCTTCTCTCTCCTCGTCTCTCTCACTCTTTTCTCTCTATGCCTCTTTCGGGTTTTCATCGCGCGACGTGTCTCTCATCGTTCCATCACGCGCTTTTTATTCTAAAACCAACGAGTGATTTTAACTGGGTGCGACTCTCGTTGTTTCTACACGCTTTCTTTTTCACCTCGTCGCGTCGTTGTGATTAAAATCCATCGACTCTCAACTCTCCTCGCGTGTTCACGGATTGGGATGGCCATTATTACCCCCCGGCCTCCCTCGCGCGCGCACACACACACACACACACACGTACATACACACAACATTAACACATACGCATACTTTACTTCAAAACTCTCTGATTTAGAGAGGGTTGTGCGCGTGTGTAAATGGAGGTATAAAGATTAAACTCAAAAGCTTTTGTCGTCGTGTGGGGAAACAAAACGAAGTAAAGCAAGTAACGAACAACTTCTTCATTTCAGACGCGTATCCTTTGGTTCATATGTATTACTAAAATTTCCAATTTTCGACGCTCTACACGCGCAACAGTGCATGTAGACCTTCTTCGAATGTTCGCCATCGTCAAAATTCGTGTGTATGTGAAACGACGACTGGTTGCTTGTGCGCGTTTTTAGGGGAAAATTCCCGATTTTGGACTTAATTGGTACCATTTTGAATGTTTCGCACACTCGCCCCCTTAGACTCTGAGCGCGGGCGAAGAAAGGCGCGAGATACATAGTTTGTGTGAATTCTTCGCCTTCTGCGGCGTTGGTGGGAAGAAAACGACCCTTTGACCACGCGTTAAGAGAAGAGAGTTTGAATTGTGCTTCTTTCGTCTCGAACTTTTTGCAATGAGAGAAGAGTAGAAAAAGAGAGAGAGAGAAAGAGAGAGAGAGAGTATGTATATAAATGAAAGACAAAGTCCTTATATATTACAACAGGTAACGTGCGACGCTAGGAGAGGGGTGGTTCCTATTCACTTTTCGGCAATCCCGCTTGTATTAACGACGCGCGGAAGTCTCGTGTCAACTTTTTTTCTGCAAACGCGGATACTCTCACGTCGTCACTTTCTTTGATGCGCGCATACTCTTTCTCGCCTTTCTCTTTTTCAGCCTGAACTTCAACTGCACTTCTGATTTGAAAAACAACCAAAGAGAAGAAAATATTCGTCTGAATTTGTCTGGGCATTTTGTCGATATACATAGACATTTTCAAATATTGGTACTTTATTCCTTCACTTTGTTCGACGCGTGTCCAAAACTCCCCTCCTTCATTTTTCTCTTCGTTCAGTTTACGCAGCTTAATATTCTGTTCATTTCTGACGTACAGCAAATTGTGCATCGCCTTTCGATTTTCCAAGAAGAGTAAAAGCGCGTCGGAGTCAAACGTTGATTCTCTTTTTTGTCCCAAGCCCGGCTTTCTAGCGGGTATAGCTCGCGATACCATTTCTTTCCACACACGGAATAGTAAGCTACGTTTGTTTTTATTCATCTTATTCTTCATAGAACTAACGAACAGTTGTACGAATTCTCGCTCGGAAAGCGCAAGCAGAAGTAACTTTCCGATTTCTTCTTCTCCACGACTTGCGTCGTGTATAACATTTTGTACTCGGACGATGAGTGAAGAATTCGAGTTTCGCACCTTTGTTTTGCCATCCACTTTGCCGAACAGGTAATCGAAACGAACGTCTGGATCTTGCGTTTCGAATATCTTTTTAAAAAGCGTGGGTGCTTCTCGAACGAGAAAGTGAACTAGTGTCCTCGCGGCGATCTCGCGCTCATCGTAGAAATTTTCGTAAAAGTCTGCGAGAGGTTTCTTCTCATCTTTCATCATCTCCAACCGAGGAACAATTCCTACTAAATATTCACGATGTTCATCGAACACACACACTTTCTTTTCGAAATACGCCTTCTTCTCTCCAGCCCACGTTTGAAATTTCGTCTGTATAATACTAACGGCTTTTAAAATGGAATCTTTCACTTTCTGTGGATCTTTGTCGATGTGAGGAAGAGACGCGAACGGCATGCCTCGCAACCTCTCCAACGAAAATGTCTCTTCGATTCTGAAAACTCCTCCGCCACCTGAAAAAGTACCGAGCGGCATCGACCAATTCGCCGGGAACACATCTTCCCCCGAATCGTTTAAAAAATAACGATGCGTCTGGAGTCCTTGTGTCGTCGTTAATTCGCGCAAACAACTCAGAAATGCAGGAAACAATGCCAGAGGTCCAAGTGGAACTATAAATGGCTGCTTTTGGTTGTCACTCGTTCGCTCTCTATTATATAAAGCCTGCAACGCCTTGATGAATTGATTTAAAATTGCCTCGACATTCTCTTCAGAAGGTGCCCAAACGAGGAAAGTTTTAACATACTTCTCCATCGCGATATCAAACATCGCGTCGTCGTCGTCTTTGTTGTCGACGTCGACAACAGTAGAAGATTTAACGTTGGCGTCCGTATTTTCATCTCCCGAAGGCGTTTTGGAAAGCGCCGCCGCTGTTTCCAAAAGCATGCTATTCGCGACGAAATGACACACTTGAGCGCTAGTGTTATTTGGATTCTTTATGTTGTTACGGTGCGTACCCCATCTAGACATCGAACCGTCTTTGGAATGGTGAATGCCGTTGTACATGAGCTGCAAACAGTGTGGATTCTGGATACCCTCTACAACCGTCCCAGCTGGGCGACGAATGGAGAAGCAGTAGTTATAGACGCCCTTATCGAGGTAAGCGCGAATCGCCCCCGACTTCGATCGTGAGTGTGATTCTATCGCATCTTTGATGCCTTTGAGGCAGTCCGAATATTCCTGGTCGATGGAGCCGATGTTCGGGATGTTGTCTCCTTCTTGAAATTGTTTCAGGTACACTTTTTGCACGACTTTGGGAATATCACAAGGCATCACACTTTCCGCGCTTTGCTCGGACGCAAACGCTTCAAATCCAGATTTACGAACTTCTTCTGCTACTTTCGGCAACACGAAAATCGGAAACTGAAAGAGAAAATTCAGCACCTCTTCCTCCAACTTTTCTCTTGTGCACAATCGCTTCTCGTCGCCGCCTACAATAGCGTGTCTAATAATATTCAATATCTCCGCAAACTTTGGATTTTCCAGAGCCGAGACGATATACTTTGCCAATGTCACGTCGCCACCAGACTTTTCTTTATTTGTGCTTTTTCTGCCAATAGCGTTTCGAAACGCCTGTTGTTCACATTTGTCCTCCAACGGCCAAAGAAACTTGGCGCTGAGGACGTTAAATTTTCCACCATCCCCGGGTGCGCTTTGACCGGCGGACTTGAAGGCGGACTCGTCGTCATCGCTATCACTGGCTTCCCCATAGGCGTACTCGTCGTCATCGCCATCATCAGAATCCGACGACAAATTTTGAGCATTCGTCTGTTGCTTCTTTGCGTTTTCCGACTCGTTCTCTGTGTAAATCAATAAGAAAGGAAACGTGACCGTGAGGAGAAGAAGAAAAAGAAGGTTGTAAAAAAAGAAGAAGAAGAAGAAGAAGAAGAAGAAGAAACCGAGGAATGCGCAGAAGAAGTCGCGTCGAGAACACCTCGCGCATCGAGAGACACTCGCGTCGGACGAGACTTTGATCGTCTCGACTTGCGCGGCCGTGATCAACCACAGTGCATCTCTGTTTTTCTCTTCTCCTTTTCTTCTTCTCCTTTCTTCTTGGAAGCGACGGAACTTGGTCGAACAAAGGTTTTGGCCACGCTCGTTCGCGAAGGAGCGACGTAAAAAAAAAGAAAACACGATCAAAAATACTCGTCTACGACATACCCATTTGTGAGCGCGCGGATGAGTTCGCCCGTCTTTACGAGTAAGAGAAAGACAGAGCAGAGCGCGCGCGAATAAAGAGGGTTACGACTCTCTCTCTTTTTTTTTTCTTTTATGTTTGCGCGAATATTTTTTTTTTGTTCCTCTCTCTGCGCTTTTTCAAAGGCAACCCCCTTCCGCCCTTTCGAAAAATTTGAATTTACCTAAAGTGGGCACACGCCACTTTTTTGGCGCCATCAAAAAAGCGCCCTCGGCACGCACACACCACCAAAGTCGAAATATAAGATCGAGAACGAAGATATAAACGAGGCGATGACGGCGAAAAGAACCGCCGTCGGCCGCACTTTACGCTCAACGAGCGCGGTGCCCAGCAAAAGAGACGCATGTCCGCTATCTCCGAGAGTAGAAGGGGTAGGTAAATCTCGAAGGAGAAATTTATATTCGAAGGAGAAACCGACGGCTGGCGAAATTCGCGCGAGTGCAAACGAGAGCGACGACGACGAAGGAGAAGAAGAAGAAGAAGAAAACGAAAAGATTCGCGAGAAGCGCGATTATGTCGCCACCGACGACGATAACGCGATGGCTATTGACTTTCGCATGCAGCGAAACAACGACGAAATCCGAGCAGTTAGGGGAAATTCAAGCTGCGACGACCACTTCCAACGACTGCTCGAAAAGCAACAAAAAGAACAATGGGAGCTTCACGAACTTCTAAAATCGAAGAAACGAAAGAACGACAACGAAATTAGCACACGTCGATACGAATTTGTAACAGATGGAAGCACGAGATTCACCGACGAAGCGGAGGATGAGCAATACGATTTAAATTTCATAGCGAAGGAACTCCGTCTCGCGAATTACACACTCGTAAAAAAAGCAACGAAGAACACCGACGCCATGATTTTAGGAGACAATCCGGTGTGGGCATACGAGCAAAAGGCTCTCGAGCTAGGGATCCCCGTCATTTCAATGACTAATTTTATGTTCATGTTATGCTGCCAGGACAAAAAGGACGCGTTCGAAAAATTAGTAGAACACGAACTCAAAGGAAAGAAGATTGTCACGAAAAACGAACCCGTCATGCGTCAACCGCAGCTTAACGTATTCGTGACCGGCGAGTTCACGAAATACGCGAATACTCGCCTTGGAGGTAAAGATTACGTCGAGAGTTACGCGAAAAACAACAAGTTCTCCGTCAGCAAAAATGTTAGTAAAAAAACAGACATCGTCGTACTCGACGAAAGCGGCGGCACAAGTTACGTTCGAGACGTTTACAAAATTAACAACAACAACAACAAAACGATTCGATTCGTCACCTTCGAGAAGTTCGCACAATTCGTTTTACATAGAAACGAAATGCTCTTGAACAACGACGAAATCGCACTGGCCTTTGCTGCTGAAATTTTGGCGAAGGATACGAAGAAGAGGAAAAGAGCCGAAGAGAAAGAAAACGACGACAACGACGACGGCGATTACATGGATGGGGACTCTTCATCCGACGATGAAGACGACAACGACGACGGCGATTACATGGATGAGGATGCCTATTCCTCCTCCTCGTCCTCCTCTTCCGACGATGAAGACGACGACGACGACAACGACGACGACGACGACCAAACCTTCGAAAGCGACGAAGCGGTTGCAAAGCGCCTTCAGAAAGAATTCGGTGGTCAGAAAGAACTCGGTGGTGGGAGCTTTTTGTCAACCTTAACGGAATGCGATACGATCCCAGGGTCAAAAGGGAAAACGCCGACGACAACGACAGAACAAGATCCAAAAAGACGAAGCGCGCGCGAAAAAGCAACGATACCGACGGCTCCAAAATGGAAAGAAGAACAACCCTGTGCCAATGGAGTAAACTGCTCTCGTGAAGGTAAGGAAAAAGGTCTCATACTGGCTGGTGAGAAAAGATATTATCAACAGTCTTTCAAGAACAAGCATGTCCGCTTCATCGCAATACACGCCAACATACTCAATATGTGGATCTGCAGAAACTGTTATAAAGCAAGCTTGTATTTACCGTCGTTTAAATGTGTGGATTGCCAAACGTTGAGAGAAGCCGGGTTCAAGCAAAGACGCGAGACGCCGCGCGGTACGGCGTGTGGAAAAGGCTTTTGCGTAAAAGGCGACAACTGCGCCGCTCAACAGTTCCCGTCGTTTACGTGTCCGGTTTGCAAAACGTTGAGAGATGCCGGGTTCATGCATAGACGCGAGACGCCGCGCGGTACGGCGTGTGCAAAAGGCCGCTGCCGAACACAAGCAAAACAAGCAACTGAAGCTGAAATCGCCAAAAGACCGCACAAGTGCCACCTCTGCTCGTGGGCGTTCGCGACAAAAAGCAACCTGCGAGCCCACTTGACCACGCACGATGTAAACCGACAAAGATTCTCCTGCGACATGTGCGACGCGTCGTACACGATGAAGTTTAAACTCAAAGTGCACATGGAAAAACGCCACGCGTAATAATGAACGGCGCGGACGAAGAGCAGCAAAACGGCTTCGAAACGGAAGAACGAGAAGAGGAGGACGGCGGCGGAGTCCCGACGTCTGACAGTTAGCATAAAAGTAACAAACTGCAGCAGCGATGACGAACATGTGAAAAAAAAAAAGCGAGCGCGAAAGAGCGAGAAAGCAAAAGAGAAACAAAAAAGAGAGACATTTAAGTAAGAGACATTTAGTAGAAGTAGTAGCGGCAGCAGCAGCAACAGCAACAGTAGCAGAGCAGCAGCAGTGAAATTCAGATACGATTTGAAAAACAATCGTCACGAGATATAAAAGACAACGCGAATCATCATTAATGAACTAAACGCTCGACAAAGCCTCATCATCACGCGCGTTGGCGTTCTCTTCTTCCTCCTCCTCCTCTGCGCCGCCGTTGTTTATGGAACCGAAAGCTCCGCGCTTGATTTTTTCCCAGACATCGTCGGCGAAAAAGTTTCGGTGTGCTTTGTGACAAATAGTAATAATAGATACACTACTATCGAAGCGAATCGCGTATTACGCGTATGTGACGTCTTTTTCTTCTTCTTCTTTTCGATTACAACAGGTCTTTTTACGCCTCCTTCGGTGGTTTCGGAGGGTCCTTTAACTTGATCACCGGCGCAAAATTCTCCGGCACCGACCACTTATCCTTCGGTAAATACTGATACACCCCGACTGGAAAGTGCGATCGACGTCTCTCCGGAGTATTCATCCACCCTTCGAACCCTTCCTTCGTTTTCCACTCCTGCGAAAACTCGTACGTGTTCGCGCCAACTTCCTTCAACGAAGAGCTCGTGTAATCGGGCATCGTTTTCATCTTTTGCTCGCGAAACTGCATCTCTTCCAAAAATCGCCTCTTGATCTCCTCCAGCTTCACGCCGGCTTCGTCGGATGGAATCGTGAACGTGTTCTTGGCCACGTACGGGGTCCCGTCCGTGCCCGGGGCCGCCATCATGCGCACGACGCGACGCGAAGACGACGACGACGACGACGATGTCGCCGAACCTCTTCTCTGCATTTTTCTGATGCTGCTCGCGGTGGTGATGCCGCTGATGCTGCTCGTCGCCATCTTCTTCCTATTAATTAATTCTCTCTCTCTTCTCTCTAAAACTGTCTCTGTCTCTTCTTCTTCTTCTTCTTCTGCTGCTCTCTCTCTCTCTCTCTCTCGGTCCGTCGACGGTCCTTTCTCTCTCTCTTCCGTTGTTCTTTTGGGGAAAGTGTAGTCGTGTTTTTTTTATCTTTTTTCCCTCTCACGAGCGAAGGCCCAAGGGACGACCGCCGAAACCAAACAACCGAAAAGCTCTCTTCTCTCTCTTTTCTCTCTCTCTCTGAACGCCGTCGACGTCGAAGACGTTCTCGAAGAAAGACGTTAAAATACTATAGAGTATCTCACACACACGCGAGAGAGAGAGGACGCGAGAGAGAAGAAATAACACAAAAGCGCGCGCTACAGGCGTGTTTTCTTTACCCGCACACTAATTACAACAAAAACCGCCGCGGAAGGAAAGCGAAGAAGAAGTGCATCATGTCGCTCGCCGCTTCGTCTCCGAGCGCCGCCGTCGTCGTTCGTCGCGCGGCGAAAGCGGTGGCAAAGAGGAGCCAAATTCGAACGAATTTGAAAACGAGAAATCATCGAAATCATCATCGCAATCGAGCGAGTATCGTCGCGATGTCGTCGTCGTCGTCGTCTTCGTCGGATGCGACGACCACGGATCTGCTCTCCTTGAACGAGAATAACGTCTCGTCGAACGAGGAACTGAACAATTCGGCCATCACGGAACGACGCACGCGAACCGCTGAGGATGCGAGGAGAGTCAAGGCGAAAAAAGAGATCAAATCGCTCAAAGAGCGTTTAAAAAAAGCGAAGAGAACGGAAACGGAACGACGGAGGAAAGAAGACGCGATCGAGCTCAAAATGCAAGACGAAGAGACGAAGAAAAGAGCGGAGGAAGACGCGAGACGGGTTCGCGCGGATCGAGCGTTGGAAGGAGTGTTTGAGAAGGAGATGAAGCGCTTGCAAAAAATCGAGCGGGCGACGCGCGAGGAGGAGG
>Ga0255781_10003767_pt1 | contig 11728 bp, 21 predicted proteins | sample 101ome_21_FD_179979 | JGI IMG/M metagenome (GOLD analysis project Ga0255781, IMG submission 179979) | Coastal salt marsh microbial communities from the Groves Creek Marsh, Skidaway Island, Georgia - 101413BT metaG (version 2) | ecosystem: Environmental > Aquatic > Marine > Intertidal zone >...
ATAATTATCTGTGTCTAAAGGTGTGATATCGTAAAAGGCACCATCGAAATATATAATTAATACTTTATTAGTTCCAATAGCAGCATATCTTTTACCAGCGGTATTTGCCCATACATGTTGAGCTCTAGCTGCGCCCACTAATTCTTTATTAACTAATGCTTGCCAGCCACCAATTTTTTCAGGTTCTCCGTATCTAAATCTTACATTATCACCATCTACCCAACGACCCTCTGCATCCGAAGGTGTAGATTGTTTGTCGAATCCTGGTGCTATGTTTACTTTTGCTAAAGGCATGTCAATATTATAGCATTTCAAATACCATAAATACAGATTACGTAGTCTTTATTGATTTTTATTATCTTTTTTATCTTTAATTTTTTGAAGTTGAATAGACATGTCTAAGAAGTCTTTTGCTATAAGTCCGATTGTTTCAGCAGTAAGTAATAATCTTCTTTTTTTTATTAAAACCCATATTTCTTTCCAAGAAAATTTAATATAACCTCTTTTTTTTTCGCGATCTATTTCTAAATACATTAATTTTTAATTTTTCTTGAACCCCATACATAACGTCCATCACAAACCAAATTTTTATGAATACCATTTTCTTTTACGTAATGTAAAAAAACTTGAGCACAATAATCACCTTGAAATTCCTCTCTCCAGTGTTTTACATCCATTCCTAAATACATGGCTGCATCACCTTTCTCTAAATGAATAGGTGTTCCATCCATAAAAATAGGCCAAGGTGTTCCACAAGAATCAATGTTAACAGTTACACTTACTTCGCATGACGGTCTATCTTTGTGTTTAGTTAATTCTGATAAGTATGTATACATTCTATAATAAGAGTAAGTAGGTAGGAGTTTTAAATTACTTTCTTCTTCAAGTTTTTTTCTTTTTCTCAAAAGTAAAGCCTCCATAATTGTGTCTGCGTATATCGCTGTATCACATGTGTCTCTACTCATATCTTTTTCATTATGTTCAATTCTATGTAAAATTTTTGTGTAAGTTTTTAACAACTCTAACTCGTCAGCTGACAAAAAGTTTTTTATAATTTTGTATTTAAAATCTTTACCTAATTCGCCCATGCTACTACCGTAAATCTTTCTCCACTTGTTACTGGTTTAACAGCATGAGGAAATAAAAAATTACTTGGCCAAATAACAATAGAGCCTGCTTTTTTTTCAACTTCTTCTACTGTATCATCGAAAGTATTTTTAAAAGTTAATTCCCCACCTTCATAGTCATCATTTAAAAAAAATATTGCGCTTAACACTCTTTGACTTCCCTTTGATTCATCTACGTGAAATTTATAATGATTTGATTTACCATATTTTAAAATATCACACTGTAGTAAATTAGTTATTTGTCCATAATCTTTGATAAGATTATGTTTTATGACATAATCATTAAAATAGCTTAAAAATATTTTTCGAAAGACATTAGCCCAATGAACTTCTGAGTAAGATTTATTTCCAATATGTAACTGACATAATGAAACATCTCTTATTTTTTTATTAACAGAATTAGTGTGGTTTGGATCAGTTCCTATTTTCCCAGCTTGAAATTCTCTGGTTTTACAAAATCTTAAAAATTTATCTAATTGTTTTTTATTTAAGAAATTTTCATAGACACTTATGTATCTTTTTAAAAGCATTAATTCTTTTAACTTAAAACACTAGAATTGTAAATCACTTAATACAGTCGTGCCTTGTTCATCTAAGTATTTTTCTATAGATTTATTTAAAGGATAGCTTATAGAAGAGGTATCTATGTCAGATAAAGCCGTTATCATATTATCCATTCTTGTTTTAAATCCTGAGCTTTTATGATCTTTTCTACTTTTAAAGTAGTCTATCTTACGTTCTATTTCTTTATCAAGTTCTGCTTGGTTAGCAAATGAAACGTTATGGTCTTCTAAAACAACTGTTGATCCGTCAGAACTCACAAATGATTTTTCATAAAGTCTTATAGAGTTAAAGTCATCTTCTGAAATAGTTACTTTATATCCACAGTTGCCTGTTTCGAGACAACCTCTAGTTCCTATGCAAGAATCTATATCCTCATTACTTGCTGATACAAAACAAAAACTTCTATTATTATTTAAAATTACAAAAGCCATAATTCATCCTATAATAATTCATAAATTGCTATAAACCCTGGTCCACCTGGTGTATTTAGACTACCTCCAGGCGTTCCACTTTGGCCACCCTGTCCAGCTTTGTTGTATTGTTGTATATTACCTGGTCTTGTGCTTACGTGACCATTAATAAATCCTTGATAATTTGAATAACTTGTACTTGACATGTCTAAAGTCGCTCCTGGCGCAGCTCCTGGTGTTCCGTCACCTAAAGGCTGTGTTGGTCCTCCAGCACCACCTGTACAAGTAAAAATAGGTGCTGGTGATGGTCCAAAAATAGATGAAGTGCCTGCAAGCCCATTACCTGAAGGACCTGGACTTCCGCCTCCACTACCTAATGCATAAGGTTGCGAATAAGGTTGAGTGATGTCGATTTTTAAAAAACCAAATCCTCCCTGTCCACCGTAACCCCCTGTGCCTGGTCCTAATGTAGGATGCGTTCCACCGCCTCCAGCACCGCCCATCATATAGACAGCAATTTTACTTGCTCCTGGTGTTGCTGTGTAAGTACCTGAACCAGCTAATTTTCCATGAGTAAAAAGATATCCTCCATCCCCTCCTGCACCACTTGACGCTGCAGTAATTCTTCCATCTTCATCGACAGTAATATTTGCAGTTGTGTAAGGTCCAGCAGTTACAGCAGTTGATTGTAATTGATTTGGTCCAACAGAGTTTGCAGCTAATTTAGCTTGTGTAATTGTTGATTGTGTAATTTGATTTGCTGTTACAGAATTTTGTGCAAGTTTTGTTGTTGTAACATTTGATTGTAAAATTTTGTCAGTTGTAACTGCATTGTTTGAAATTTTAGCTGCTGTAATTGTGTTGTCCGCAACTTGAGCAGTTCCAATAGTACCACCTAAAGTATCTAAAGATACTTCTTTAATATTTGTACCATCAGCGTATGCTGCGTAAATTTTTGCAGCATCTAAAGTAAATCCTGTTCCTGATGCTGTTTTAAAAGTTAAATTTGTTGGGTTAGTAACATCAGTTGCATCAAGAATATAAAATTTTTCAATGCCATCAGGTATAGTTAAGTTACTTGCACCAGATAAAGTAATTGTTGCAAGTTTTAAAACCATGTTTCTTGCATCAGATATGGTAGCATCTGTCATTACAAGTGCTTTTGTTCCACCGTCAGTAAGTGTAATGGATTCTACACCTGCAATAGCTTGTTGTACTAAGTTTAAATTTGTATTAGTTTTATCACCCCATGTACCAGCGTTTTCGCCAGTTAACATTAATTCTAGTTTTAAATCTGTTGAATAACTTGATGCCATATGTCTCCTATTTTAACAAAATTATGCAGCTCGATCAACTGGGGTCCATGTATTATTTACTCCAGGATCAATTTCCCTCCATGCCGTAATATTAACCGAACCGATATTAGCCGTCAAGCCTATACCAGTAACATTAATATTTGCTCCTCCAATTACTGTTACTGAGCCTATGGAGCTAGCTATAGATTGTCCCGTAACATCATATACAGATACGGGTATTATAGAACCCACTGAACCAGTTAATAATCCAGCTGTTGTCACGGACTCATTAGTTGACTGAATTAGTGTAATACTACCTAGAGATAGTGCAGCTGATATCCCTGTTACATCTACAGGTATTCTAGGCTCAGGTATGACTTGACCAATTGATCCACTTAATGACTGACCAGTTGGTTGAACTAATGCAGTTCCTGTAACTGATGGAACAGTTCCAATAGCAGTATCTAGTTGATCTTCTGATGCAAATACAAATACATTGTTATCAATTTGTATTGAACTTAAACCTTGTGTAATAGTTAATAAATCTAAACCTGTTACCGATACATCAACATCAGCTTTACCAATCGCTGTCCCTACTGAGACTGTAGCTTGTTGACCAGTTAATTGAACTGAGAATGTTTCTCCCCAAGCTCTATTACCCCAGCCTCCTCGGCCCCAGCCTTGTTCTACTTTTGCATCAACAGTAATTGCACCTAAACTTGCTGATAGTGATGGACTTGAAACTAAAACTGATCCTGTAATTCCCCAAGCACCAGAACCCCATTCAGCTCTACCCCAACCATTTATAGAGCCTGCAAATTCTAATGTACCTATTGTTGATGAAAGTGAAATTCCTGAAAGTTCAACAGCATTAGAGTCTTGATCACTCCAAGTACCTGTACCCCAGTTTTGTGCTCCCCATGTATTAGCCACGAAGAACTCCTAACGGAAGTCCCGCTACAGAAAACAAATTAGTAATGTTCGCCATAGCAGGCTCCTCCTTTAAGTTATGCGATTCTTAATATAGCTGCACTCGTTGTAAATGCTGGGAACTGAATAGTAAATGTTCCTGCAGTTGCAGTTTTATCTCCTCCAAAATCTAATACAGCTACAGCTGGATCACCAGTTGCATTGTCGTTATAGATTAAGGCACCTCTCGCAGTTATCGTAACTCCTGTAAATGATAAATTAGAAAAGTTTGTAATTGCAGTATCTGATGCAACTGACGTTCCTACATTTACCAAAGCTTTACCACCAGAAGAGTATCCACCAGATGGTGAGGATACTTCGTTACCTGTTGTGAAAGATGTTGTTGATTTTCCTAAAGTAGCCGCACTAGTATACATTGATAATTTAAATGTATTACCACCTGGGTTACTAAAATTGTGTGTTGCTTCTAATAATTCTTTTTTAAAAGTATTACAGATAGCGTTAGTTGTTATAGCCATGTTATCTCCTTAATAAAATTTATGGTGACGGTGAAGGTACTTTAATTCGAGGAACTCCACTGTCGTACTCTCCTCTTCTTCGTCTACCCATTTGTTGTAGGGCAAAAGCTTGTATACTGTCATTGTACCTTTGCGAGTATTGATTGTAAAGATCGGCAGGACCTTTGAGGTAGCCAAAAGCTTCTTTTAGAACTCCATACAATAACAGAGCTTCTTGATGAGTAGATATGAAAGTATTTGTTGAACTATCAAAGTGTGGTGGATCTTTAATATAGTTGATTTGAATAGTGTATGCTTGATCAGGAGTCGGTGCTAATAGTATGTTTGTTTCATCCCAATTAGCATAGAATTTAGGTTGTCCTAACACCGTATCATTTGGAGCATATTCTGAAATAAAACTAGTATCTCTTTTTTCAAGAAAATCTCTTACATTTGAACTGATAATTTGAACAGATCTTAAAATCAATAAATCTGCTGGCATAGAAACATATCTATTAGAAGCCGTTGTAGTCGAAGTAGAATATTTTCTAAGATCATCATAATCTACAGCTCCAGCTATTTCTAATTCTACATTTCTAATGAATTGATCTAATAATGAATCAGACAAAACATTGCTATCTACCTCTGTGTAGTTTCTGACTTGTGTTAAAAATGCTGAGTGTGTTATTGCCATTATAATCCTATTGTTACTTGTCCTACTGCAGTTTTAGCTTCTCTTCTTTTATTCTGTAAAGAAGGGTCTCTTGGTTGCATAGAGTTAATTTCTCCATCTGTTGTTTTTATTTGAAAAACTTGAAAAGCAAACTGGCCAGGTAATGTAAGGTTAGCGACCGCTTGCCCTTGGCCACCTGATCCAGCAATTGTAGTATCATTTTGAAAAGGGACTTCAGGCTGTTGAAAATCTTGTGCTCTAGAATTTTGTAAAGCAATAGCATCAGCTACAACTCTCTTTCTTCTAATCTGTGGATGCTTAGATTCAAACTCAGATATGTGAACTAAAGAACCATTCCACTCTCTTACCATTTCTTGATAAGGAAATGCCATACCAGATCTGTCTGATATTGCTAATGATCTTTTACCTTTTGCGTATGTTCCCATTATACTCCATCTCCAAAATAAGTTTGTGGTGAAATGTATAAAGAAGTTCTAGAACCATCTTCATCTAATGCTCTTTTCATTTCATCTTCGTAAGCTAATTTCAACATTTGTGTTTTTTCAGCAGCTTTCATAAATGAAAGATAATAAGCTAAACCAGCAACCATGCATGGTAAAAATCTGTAAGGTGTGTCAGAAGTATTTGTGTATGCTCCTGCATCTTCAATTCTATTTATTGAATAATATTTTAAAGTTGTATATGTACTAGCATCAGGCGCTTGATATAAATTTATTACAGGAGTTATTTGTCTGTCTACATAATATTGAGAGGGTTGCCCTGTAGCATATTTATTAGGAAGAGCTGCATAAGCAGATCTATCTATTTTAGTTAAAGATACATCTTGTGTATTTATATTATTTCCAGCTTCATTTGTTGTTGAGATAAAAGCTTCAAGAACATCGCTCACAGCAGCAGGTGTAGTATAATTAGGTTGACCTGCCACTAAAGCAACTTCATTTAATTGTACTTTCCAAAGATGAACTCCTCTGTTGCCCCACTCAGAAAAAAGTAAATTTAAATTACGTCTAGCTCTTTTTAAATCATAACCTGATTGAGTTGATAAACCACATCTCTCATATGCTTCATCAATAACTTCATCAATGTTTAAATCAAAAGCTGTTGTTCCTGAACTTGCCATTATAAAACTCCTTTATAGTAATCTACCATACCACCTGTACTTGCTTTAGCGAAAGTCTTCACGTTAGTTGGCTTTCCACCAGGATTTCCTGCTGCTCTCTTTCTTGCAACAGCAGAACGCCTTTGCGATTCTGTCATTCGGGCTGCTTTTGCAGCAGGCACGCATTTGGGGTACCCTCTTTTTGAGCCACTTGCAGATTTTCTTCCACATTCTTTATACCCTCCTCCTTTTTTGGGTGCCGATATATCTACCCACTTTTCTTTAAACCACTTTTTAAGTCCACCTTCTTTCATACCAGCAGGCACACAATTGGGAACCATCTTATTACCTTTTTTCTTCATTCCCTTTTGTTCGTATCCTACCCAGCATGAACCTCGTTTAGACATCTATCATCTTCCCGTAATAGTTTACCAAAGATTTATTTGAAATTTTTTTACCGTTAATTTCACCTTTAATATAAGAACCATTATATCCTCCAGAGCTAAAAGTTTTTGTAAAAGTTACAGTAGCTCCTTTAGTTTTTGTTTTATATCCTGAACTAGATTTTGATTTACCTTTATTTAAAGTAAGATCTAAGTATGAATTTTTACCTGTTTTAAATCTTTTGTCATAAGATATACTTTTGTCTTTTGTTTTGTAATCTTTAAAACCTCTCATAGATTCTGTTGTATCTGTTTTTCTTAGATTTAAATTTCCGTACTTAGTACCAATACCTAAGCCTCCTGAAGTCACATTTGATTTAATTTTACCTTCAACACTAGATTGTTTAGTCACACTTGGAGAAACTTGAACAGGGCCAATCTTGTTTTTAACCTCTGCCAAAATTCCGTTTTTTGCTTTTTTAGGACCCCAATCTTTTCTCTTAGTTCCTGATGGATCTTTTATTTTTCCAGCGCAAATTTTGCTGGCATATGCGTTAGCATATGCTGAGGGATATACCTTGAATTTTCTCTTGGCTGCAGCTTTACCTCTAGGACATAGTTTTGTCATAATACTTTACCTTTGTTAGGGCCTTCTTTAATTCTATATTTATGTGTACCAGTTCCGTTAACTTCTACTTCTTTTCTTAAAAATTTAAACATAGACATCTGTTTAGCATCCTCAAATTTCTCTTGAGAATACTTTATAACTTTGCCTTTATTTACTTTTTCTCTATCATCCATAGTCTCTAGCGGCCGCATTAAGAGTGACATTTCTCTCCTTTTTACGGTTGTACAACTTCTTTGATTGTACCACTTTAGGCTTGAATGCGCTAGACCCTAGACTTTTTGCGATTGGATTTACGTTTGATGGCTTCGATAACTCTTCGTTTTTTCTTTTTTTCATCTCTAGCACCTCTTAATTTGCCATCAATTTGAGCTGGTATTGATCCTCTTGTTATTGCCATATTATTCTATCCAAGGTTTGTAAATAACTTTACCCTCTTCTCTCATTGCTCTAAGAGGTTGGTTTCTATTGTGATCTGTTGAATAACAACAATGTATCCAGCCTGAAGTTGGTTCGTTATCACGGTAAAATTCTAAGATGAGTTGGTCATAAGTTAGTTCTCTTCTAATCCAAAGAGCAAGTTCTCTATTGTCTACACCAGGTATTTCAAAATCTGCCGCAGCACAATTGTTGTCTGCAACATGGTGGCTGTTTACTGAACTTCCTATCTCTACACACAGCTGAGCACAACGGAATCCGCTGGATATAATTAATGGTTTATCAAAATGTGATCTGACTGGCTGTAATATATTTACAGCTAATGCTTTTAAATTTTCTATTTGTGCTGGGTTAGGATTGTTATTGATTCCTTTCCTCTCAGCGACCTGGCTTTTGGTAAGCTCGTCTAAAGTTATGTTAGCGGTTAATTTCATATATAATTTATGTTAACATTGAATCTTGCTTTTTGATCTGTGCATGTTGTGCTATTATGTTTTATATCTCCATCAAAAAATAAAGCTCTGTTTTCTACTGACTGTATTTTTGTTCCATTTTCCATAACAGTAAAACCATCACAAGTATTAAAACTTAACAAAAAGTTTTTATGTGGTTGATCACAATCTAAATGTGGTTTGTGATGAACTAAAACCTTTGTACTAGGATAACAATTAAATTTAACTCTGACAAGACTAAATGGGTTTATTTTTTTTATGACTTTTTCGTCAAAAATATCAAATAACCCACTATTAGGTTTATTTTTACAGTAAAGTGTATGTGTAAAGTAACTAGTTGTACTATTGTTGTCATCTTGCAAGGTAAGATTTTCAGAAAAATACCAAGGAAAATCTTTTCCCATAACAATATTTTTTAATTCAATAAAATCTTCTTTAGGTAAATAGTTATCAACTACCTTCATTTTTTTCTTCTATTTCATAAAAAAATTTATCTGTATCTTCTGTTCTCCATTGGCTTGAATCTTCTACATTCCATTCATTTGTTTGCACTTTCCAATCAGGGACATTATCTTTAACTGTAAAGGAGGGTATGTCCCAAATCAACCTATTATTTGGTTGAGCTGCAAAATTACCATCATCTAAAGCTAAAACGTGTGCACATTTATGCTCATGGGGTATTTCAGAATGATCTGTATCTAAAATATTTGCTTCAGGATGAGCAAAATCTATAGTAAATAAATATTTTCCGTGATGAAATTTTTTATCTTTTCCTATGTATTTTCCAGCTTGTGATTCTAAAATATCCCAAGAAGTAACAGCAGGATAGTAACTAAAACAGTTCCATAAAACCAACTCATCAAGCCTACGTTTAGGAACATCGTTCGGTTTAAAACCTCTTTGAATGAACGCAGATATTGGGAGGCGATAGAAGACAGCTCCATTTTCCATAATACAATGAAAAAGAGGACTACGCCCCGTAATAGCCGATATACCGAAGATAATACAATCTTCGACCTCTCCATGATGTTTTTTAAGATCATATAGATACTCCCTTCTTATCTGTGCATATTGCACAGGTATGTTTGCATTTAAATAACTCATTTATCATTTAACCCATACCATATTACCACGCCAAGTAAAATAATAGCTATAATAGTATTAACAGGTACAAATGGTTCCATTAATTATTCACTCCCATTAGCCAAAGCATAATAAATATATAACAGATTGGTTCCATTATTTTAAGATAATTTTTTTGATTGACTTTGAGCCATCGATGTTTAACTCAATTTCAGCCTCACCCTGCCAACACTGGTACCTTACGTTTTTGCTGTACTGTCTTTCCGCCTGGCGCTTGTGCTTCAAACAAACTCCCATTGAATCTTGTATACGTGCCTCTTTAATATCACCTGACACAAACATTAATAATCCTACCACAGCTTCTATCATTGTGTTTTTCCGTTTCCGTTGTAATACATGTCTCTATTTTTATCTTTTAGTTCTTCAATATCTTCTAACACTTTATCCATTTGTTTTCTTAAAAATTCTATGTTTACTTTATTCAAAGCCATGTTCTCAATATGTTTGTTAATCTTATCAGTGGTAGTATAAAGATTTTCGATCATCATGAATTGCTCGCTATCTGCGGGCAATGAACCCATTTCTCCACGCGGCCATTTTATTCTAAACTCTGTATTTTTTTCAAGATCAGACTCCATCAATTCTAATCTTGTTTCATGTTTATTAATTTGTTCTATAACTCCGAAATAACCCCAGACGCCGATTGCGACGATCCCGATCAATGAGGCAACCGTCTTCATAGGCATCTGTACCTGTTGTGATTCGTCGATTTTAAGCGCCATAATTAGAAGGTCCTCCAAAGATTCCCAACAAAATAATTAATATGATAAGTATTATAGTCATATAATAATTCATCACTATCTCCTGTTAACATTTACACTCCTCACAGGTACATACTCCATACTCATCAGCATGTAAATCACCATCACAATGACATTTGTGAAAACAATTCTTACAAATCTTTTTCTTTTTTGTATCCGTAGCCATCTTTTCTATTCTTCCATCGTAAATTCCACGCCCAAACATTTAGTTTAGATGCGTAGTGTTCAACTATACTTAAAAATTTATCTATCATAATTAGTACCGGGTGATGCAGTCTCCCAACATCACCCTATCTTATAAGCGCTATAAGAATCTAGTCTTGCCAAAATTTTGAAACAATGTGATTCCAAATTGCTTTAATTTTTTCTTTAATTTTTTTAATCATTTTTCTTTTCCTCAATTTCATAGAAGAAACTGTCAGTATCTTCTGTTTTCCATTTACCTGTATCTTCCACGTTCCATTCAGAAGTCTGCACTTTCCAGTCTGGAATGTTATCTTTCACAGTGAAAGAAGGTAAATCCCAAATACATCTATTGTTAGGTTGTGCAGCAAAATTGCCATCATCTAAAGCAATAATGTGAGCGCACTTATGTTCGTGCGGTATTTCTGAATGATCAGTGTCTAATATATTACCATCTGGGTGTGCCCAGTCAACGGTAAACAAATACCTACCATGGTGCCATTTTTTATCTTTACCAATATATTTGCCTGAAGCTGCGCTTAAAATATTCCAAGTAGTAACAGTAGGATAATAGCTAAAAGAATTCCAAAGCTCAAGTTCATCAAGCCTTCTTTTGGGAACGTCTTCTGGTTTATATCCTTGCTGAATAAACGCGCTAATAGGAAGGCGATAAAAGATTGCACCGTTACCCATGAGAGCGTGAAATAATATAGCCCTTCCGCCCAAACTTGATAAGCCAAAGATAATACAGTCTTCAACTTCTCCGTGATGCTTTTTAAGATCATAAAGATATTCTTTTCTGATCTGTGCGTAGGTAGCTGGTATGTTTGCATTTAGATAAGCCATACATTTATTTTATATCTCCCCAATTACTTCCTGATTCATAATCAACTTTATTTGGAACCTGTAATTCTACAGCTTCTTCCATAATTTTAATTATCTCTTCTGCCTTTTGTGGGGACTCGACTGATATGTCCACCTCATCATGAATTTGTATATGAGGTAATATACCATTTTCATATAAAGAAACCATGGATTTTTTTGTCATATCTGCTGCTGAACCTTGTATTAATTTGTTAAGTGCTTTGTAAGTAAATGCTCTTTTTAATGGCTCATCATACTCTTTT
>Ga0255781_10003770_pt1 | contig 11724 bp, 8 predicted proteins | sample 101ome_21_FD_179979 | JGI IMG/M metagenome (GOLD analysis project Ga0255781, IMG submission 179979) | Coastal salt marsh microbial communities from the Groves Creek Marsh, Skidaway Island, Georgia - 101413BT metaG (version 2) | ecosystem: Environmental > Aquatic > Marine > Intertidal zone > Salt...
GGCTCTTCGGCCTTATCAGTTACCCAGCCAGCCAAGACCCCATCACGCTATCGAGTGGCCACCTCGCCTATATGGGCCACACCGCCCTTATGGGCATCCTCGGATTTTATTTTGGGCCTTCGCCCAGCAGACGATAAATGAATATGATCGACCGCGTATCAGTAGCCGGAATGAGTGGAACAGCCGCCACCTTTGGCTTGTCCACAATCGACTCCTTCTTGGGCATCGCAGTAGGTGCGGTGACTCTCGTGTATATGTCGATCAAGCTCTACCAAGAGATTAAGCGGAAGTAATGCCTAGTACCACTCCACTCGGTCGCTTAGATGATCCCATACTTACCGATGGGGATCGTGGGTTTCGTGGTATCAATTCGTACCTTGAGCCTACCACATTGCAAGGTGGGCTAGTGGAGTTATCCGAGAATATGCGTCTCGAAGGTGATATCGCATCGGTTCGCAAAGGCATAGAGTTTAAAGCGGGCGATGTATCGCTTACCTATGCATCCGGCACAGAGCAAGTATTTGCATCCACCACATTTAGCGACCCTGCCACAGGCGCAGAATTTATCGCAGTCGCTACAGCAAATAAGCTCATCCTATGGAACGACAGTAATAACTCAGGGATTGATATTGCATACCCAAGTGGCGAGGTAGTGGCGAGTGGAGACAACGCCTCCTTGGTGCAAGCGATGGAGAAACTCATCCTGTTTCGCGGAACGAGCAAATCTCCGCTGGAGTGGGATGGCGACTATACAACACCATCTGCATTTACCGTTAAGGAAAACGCAACTCCCGTAGCGGGCAGAGTCGAATGCCCAAACACAAACTTTGGAGTATTCTTCAGCAACCGCTTGATCGTTCCCCAGCCCAGCGACTCGCAGTACACCGTGATCGCTTCGGATCTCTTGGACACGGATAATTTCTATCCCGCAGAATCGCAGTTCCGCATTAATCGTGGAACCGCAGATCGCTTGGTCGGGTTTACTCCATACCTGGAGAATCAGTTAATCGTATTTTTTCGCAACTCGATCCATATAATTAACAACATTGCACTTACCAACTCTGCGGGAGTATTCGAGATTACCCGCCAACGCGGATGCGTTGCCCGCAAGAGCGTGGCCGCGAGTGGTCCGCAGTATTACTTCCTGTCCGATGATGGTGTGTACACCCTTCAACAGGGACTCGACCCGGCAAAAAACCTTGGGGTCGCAATCTCGAAAGTAAGCGGAGAAGCACTACCACTATCGCAACCCATCCAGGATCAATTCGCAGATGTAAATTATGCCCATGCGGATCAAGCGTGTGGCATCGTATTCGACAATAAGTATTACCTCGCTTGCCCCACAGGCTCCTCCACTACAAACAACAAAATATTTGTATACGATATATTGAACTCCGCATGGAGTAGTGTGGATAGTTTTCCGGCTGGTTTCCAAATCGATGACTTCGTAACTGTACTTCATGGTAGTAACCCACAAAAACGCAGACTTTTCGCCGTCTCCGATAAAGGATGGCACTTAATCGAGGAAAGCACCACAGACATCACGGGAACCATCGGGAGCGCAAGCACAACATCTACCGCGATAAGTGCCAAACTCAAGACCCGCTCCTACGCATTAGAGAATGTCGATGTGAAGAGGTGGAGACGCGGTCAACTCGGATGCGAGGTAACCAACGGAGATCAATTCACCATCAAAGTAAACACCATAGACCCGCACCGCACCAACACGGTACACACCGAGAGTGCGACAACGAGCGAGGAGAAACTCATACGCTTTGGGAGTGGACGCGCTCGTGGCTACGCCGCAAACATCGAGATTGATGTAACCGCGGGGCAACCAAAGTTTCGCCACATCAGTATCGAAGCCATTGCCAACGGCGCAAACGCGAGGAGGGAATACGCCTAATGCCTATCACCGCAACAGTCACACGTGGGTTCACTTACGAGACAGGCGTGGAGGTGTCCTCTGCATCGCTCAACCGATTGGGCGAACCAACTGTTACCATACCAAGTGTCACCCAAACCGAGGTGGTGATGGAGAACTACACAGTAGCGACCTTGCCGTCCAACGGGACGGCTGGTCGCATCGTTTATGTAACGGATGGCGATGGGGGTAACCCATGCATGGCGGTGGACAACGGTACAAATTGGGTACGGGTAAATTTGGGGAGTGCAGTAAGCTCAACCGATGCGGAGGAATATTTGACTACTGACTGATGAATATCTTAGCCCAAGCGAAAGACCTGTACGACAAGTGCGGGATCGATATGAGTGCCGACATTGCGGCTTACTGCACTCACGGATATGTGTGGATCAACCCTAAATCGTTCCTCCTCGCCAAACCCGTAAATAGCAAAAGCGAGACACATCCATCCGACCAATGGAATGTCGAAGATGCGGATGCTTGGTATGTGAACATGGCGGTGGGCGATGTGAAAGATTTTATCAGTAAAATACCACACCCATTGCCACTTGTTGGATGGATGAGGGAAACAAAAAACCAGCCCATTCGCTGGTACGATTTTAAGAAAATACTTCGGAGGAAATAACTTATGAGTAGCGGTTCAAGTAGTAGTTCAATTTTGAATATGCCCGACTATGGGCAAGGTCTTGCAGAAGCATTACAGGCACAGACTGACGCATTATCAGGCACATTGACAGGTACACCTCTAAGGCAAACCCTAGAGCAGTATGAGCGACCCCTTAGAATGTCGGCCGCTCAAATTGATAATGATGTTTTACGGCAAACCCTTTTGGGTGGTTGGAGTCCAAAGTTTGAGAGTGCTAAAAGTGTAAATATACTACCGCGTTCTACTACTGAATCAGGATCAACTACCACACTTATTGATTATGGAGGAACCGTAACAACAGATGGTAAGGTTATTGTAGGTGATAGTGAAATTGATGACGCTATGTCGGAGTTTAGGGAAATTGTCGCTAGTAATCCGCTTGGCACTGTTGAACAGAACCAAGCTCTAGTTGGAGCCTTAGATACTTGGTTTAACGAAAATAAAACCTATTTAGATGGACTAAATGGAAGTGAATTAAGAAGTACATTAGATCACACATCGGAGTTTGGGAAAAATTATGCTTCCAATTACGACTTTTTTGTAGATCAAGGGAAAAGTACAGGTACGGCTTGGTATGTTTCCATGATTCAAGGTCTAAACTCTCAAGGAAATGCCTATATGACTGAAAATATAAGCAGGTTTACTGATTCCTTTGCCACACCCGAACCCATTTACAAAAAGAATACTGATGGCACAGATTTTATTGTTCCTAAAGACGATAGCGGAAACTTCATTTTAGAAACAACAAATGAAGCAGAAATACCAGCGGGCGGTGTTGCCGCAGAAGCTGGAGAACTTGTAGGATACACACGCTCAGGTTCCGGGCTTGTGGATATGCTTGGCGATACCCGTAACGCTCTTGACCCAACAACAGGCGGATTAACTAATCGACAGGCGGGCTTTGATGCGGAAGGAAATTTTCTAGGGCTATCTGCCCTGGCAGAAGATATTCAACGGGGCAACCTGTCCCGCCAACGCGAAGCTGACCTGGCAGATGTGGAGCGGTTAGATGAACGCTACAAGACGGTGATGGATGAATTTAGACCAGGAACTAAGCAAGCACTTACTGATGCAAGTGCGGTACTAGAGGCACAGAAAGACACCCTTACAGGTGCGGGTGCATTAACTGTTCCTAGTACGAGTACCTACGGGGGCGATATTACTGCATCCCAAATGACAGCCGCAACCGTGGCAGATCCACTAGCACTATCTGCATCCACATCTTACGATCCATCCGCATCGGTGAGTGGTGGGACCTTTGACGCTGATACATCCTACACCGCCACCGCAGTAGCTGACCCAATGAGCCTTACTGCGGCAACAAGTTACGATCCATCTGCCTCGGTAACAGGAGGAGGATACACCGCTACCGCTGGACTCCAAGGTGGAAACATAGGGCAAGATGTATTCCGCGAGGCCCTCATGACACAAGCAACTGCAGCCCTAGATAATGGTTTATCAGAAAGAGAGCTTGCTAGTATCTCAAATGCCGCCCGTGCAAGATCTGGCCTAATGGGAAGGACATTTGATCAGCAAGGTGCGATTGACGAATCAAAAGCATTAGTCTTGGAAGATCAAAAACGCCGTATGCAGAACCGTGCATTTGCACAGCAAGCACTCGGACAGGAGGCAGACATTCGCGAACGCGACCTTAGTCGTGGACTCCAGGCATCTATGCAAAACCAAACCGCTCTTAATCGAGCCGCAGAATTTGGTGCATCCCAAAGTATGCAAGCCCAGCTTGCTAACCAAGCCGCCACCAACCAGGCACTTAGCCAAGGTTTATCTGCTGGACTCTCACAAGAAGCACTTGCCGCACAACAAGCACAAGCAAAAGCAATGGCAGATGCTACTGCCACCAATCGTGCAAGCGAGTTTGGAGTGGGTGCTGGATTACAACAAGAAACTCAGGCTAACCAAGCTGGACTACAAGCCCAATTAGCTAATCAACAAGCGACTAACCAAGCCGCTCAATTCGGAGTAGGTGCGGGCATGGAGCAAGACGCTCTTGCCGCACAACTTGCACAACAGCAAAAACTTGCCCAGGCAGAACTAAACCAGCAATCCGCCACCTTCAATGCAGATGCCGGACAACGGGCAAGTCAGTTAAACCAAGCTCAAACCCAACAAGCCAGCCAATTCGGTGTAGGTGCGACAATGGATGCCCAACGCTTAAATGAACAACTTAGCCAAGCTGGTACTCTTGGTTATATCGATGCCAGCTCTCGACTAGCCGCACTAGAGGATCAGTATTCCCTTGATCCATTTGCCGCCATTCTTGGCAGAGCGGGTGGAGGAAGTTTACAAGCCGGACAAGGAATATTTGGACAAGCTGGCTATGGACTAAACAGCGGCCCACAATACCTCAACCCCGAATCAGGGCTAGGGTACATCTCACAGATGGCTACAAACAATGCGAATATGAATGCCGCAAACACAGCGGCTAATGCGAGCAAAAGTGCGGGGATGATGGGTGGACTAGGTTCGCTAGGTGGCGGAATCATTGGAGGGTTAATTGGACTAGCTTGATAAGGAGAAATAATTATGAGCAGATTTTTTAGCGGAAACTACGGATCACAACTAGGCGACACGAGAACTGCCGCCAACCTCATCGCCCAAGCGGGTGCAACACAAGGGCAAGCACTCGCCAATATGGGGCAACAGTTGGGTGGTGCTGTCGGCGGCGCGATAGAGAAGTATCAGCTTAATAAGGAGAGGCAGAAAGAGAATAAAGCTACGATTAAGTCGAGTATAGGTATTCTGCAACGCATGTCTAAGATTGATAAGGCTAATGCCCCTGAGTATATGGCATCAATTCAGCAGTTAGAGAACGAAGATATACCTCTTAACCAACGCGGTATGCTTGCGGATAAGACCCTACAAGGACTCTCGATAACGAATCAATTACAAAGTCAGATGTTAAGCAACCAAGGAAAGCAACAGGCTTTAGGGTTAGCGAAACAATTAGAAGCTAGTACAATTGAGAATGCTAAACTCCAAAACACAAACTTAGGTTTTAAAAATGATTTAGCGGAGCTTGCTAAAAGAAGAGGAGAGGCAATTACTTCGGCAGAAATTAGAAGTATTCTTAGTAAGTATGATGCAGAGCAAGAACTTTTACCTGGGGAAACAGCGGCAAAGAAAGCTACAAATGAGCTTACTGTTGAAACCGCACAGGCTTCTAGGGAACTTCTGCCGTTACAGACAGCCGACAAAGAAGGCGAGCTTGCCGCGAGGTCTACCCAAAGGAAAATTGTTGACGAGGTAATAGACCAATCAGGCGGTATCGAAGGAATGGCCAGCAAGGAAGTGGAAACTACTGACTTAAAAACAAAGGCAACTAAACAGGAGATCGAGAAGAGTGAGGCTCTTGCGAGTTACTACCAAGATGTAGGTTTAGCTAAAAAGCTAGAGGCAGTAGGTAAATTGAATCCTTCACTTAAACAACAACTAGATCCATTAACTAAAATGCAAGGTGATTTACTTAGCACTAAAGTTGCAGTTCCTGGTGAAGGTCAAACTCGTATAACGCTATCTGAGTATTTAGAATTAAATAAGGAGGATGACACTAAATATCCATTGAATGGCATAGCTGGATTACTTTATGGCCAATTGCAGAATATAGATAAACAAATGGAAGGAGCCTTATCAGAGCAACTAGTTGATGTTTATGTGCCGGACGAGGAAGAGGAGTCCACGCAACCTAAGTTTCTTGATCCTAGTGTTGTAGCAAGAAGGAACGCTGGAAATAGAAGAGTCCCGCCCGCTTTTGATCCAATGGCTAAAGGACAAATAAGGGGTCCAAGATAATGCCAATAGTCAAAATGTCACTAGGCGAAGCCTTGGAGAAAGGCTATCAAGTTGTGGGCGCACAACAAGCACAACGCGGAGATGCCACATTTGGCGAGTCTGCGATCAGTATCGGGCTTGAGGTTGTACCCGCATTACTAGGTGGCATAATGGGTGGACCCGCTGGAGGTGCGGGGGGTGCGGGTATAGGTAATTATCTGTCGCAAAGATACAGGATTTCGAGAGGACTCCAGGATGATTACGGACTTGGTGAACTTGGTGCATCTATGGCATTGGGTGCGATACCCGTAGGCAAGCTCGCAAATGTTGGCACAGTTGGTAAGACCGCAATTCGCGGAGCGCAAGGATCAGGTATGGCGACCGCCGAACTTGCCGCAAGAACTTACATAGATGAAGATCGAGCGCCTACACAGGAGGAACTCGCAAGCACTATATTATTTGGTGGTTTATTTGGTGGCACACTTGGTGCAGTAGAGGCGAAGTATTTAAATGACACTTTAGATATTGATGCACCCGAAGGGGCGACCCGCCCGGAGGTAGTTAAACTACTTGAAAATAAAATCGATGAAGCCGGGGGCATGGATAACTTTGCTGTTGGCAGACCGACTGTTACCGCACTTGGTCCACGCAGACTAAGGGTATGGAACCCTAAAGGATTGGAAGGCCCCGAAGCCCCTGAGACACCAGGTGAGTTATTACTCGGTGGAATAGAAGGTCAACTTTTACTTGAGGCAGAGAGTACCGTAAATAAAGCGGCACGATTAAAAGGCGAGGAAGTGACTGAGCAGATGGCGGCACTTCAGCAAATATTTGAAGGAAAGGATCTCGCGGACAACCAAGTATTTAAAGGCATCAATACTACTATAAATAAAGGCATCCAAAGAGTAGGAGACACAGCAGAGATTGATGGTTTGAAGCAACGCATTGCGGCATTGGACCACAAACTTGGTAAAGGACAAGGAGCCAAGAAAGAGCGTGCGAGGATCGAGGGCGCTATGCGTAGGGTATATAAGCGCAATGGATTAAATCTTTTAGATTTACAGGACGATATGCGTGCTTCGCAAATGGCTCCTAATGATCCACCAAAACTCACAGGTAAGGATCGCCCACCCACAAAAGCTGATCCGATGGCTAAGGAGGAGCGACTAGCAGAGAAATATTTCGGACAAGGGTACGAGAAGTTTTTTGGTGGTGCGGTATCCACAGGTGCAGTAGGTGCGGCCATGTTATCCGAGGAAGATGAGGACGAAATGAAGCGGGCTGGGTTTAGTCCTGAGATGATCCTTGTTTTAATCGCCGCTGGATTAGGAGCGAAAGGGTTTAGTAAATTTAGAAAAACTAAGTCGTTCAGACAGATGAACGCACAGGGTAGGGCAAACCCAAAGAAAGCAGAACCTACGCAGTTTAAGGAGCAACGCATGTATAATAATGCAGAGCGTAATGCCTTTGCGGGTCCAACCAATGGCGAGAAAATATACGAGGACGCTAAAGGTATTATCAGTAATATGCTCGAACCTCTGTCACGGAAACTTAAAAAGATAGGCGAGCCTGTAGCCGCTGTATTTAGGCAACACGATCTCCAGGTAGCTAAGAGGACAAGAGAGTACATGGATAAGGTAACTCCGTTTCTGAAGTCCGTTACCCCACGATTAAAAAATAGTCCCGAACTCCAGCGTAAGTTTAAACAATACTTACTTAATGGAGAGTACACTAAAATATCAGACGAGATACTGCCGTCTATTAAAGCGCCCGAAGCTATCTACAAACAAATGAGCGATATGCGTAGCACGCTCGATGAACTGCGTGACTACGCAAGAGAGCGTGGAGGAATAGATGTAGGGTACATAGCTTCCTATTTTCCTAGACAGATAAAGGACTATAAGAAATTTAGAAAAGCGCTGGATGAAAAGCTAGGTAATACCCAAACTAAAAACCAAATTGATCAAGCCTTAGACGAGTATGCGAAAAAGCACGGCTATGATAACGCCGATCTAATACCACCCGAAGAAGCGGGCGAAGTGGTAAGTCGCGTACTGCGTGGGTATCCTGTTCAACCAGGTCAGATGCCAGCTAATGCAAAGATGCGTAAGATTGAAGAGGTAAATGAAGAGTTCTTGGATGCCTATGCTGATCCAGGTGACGCACTTACTCAGTATGTTGAACGAATGGTCCAAGCAACTGAACGCAGAAACTTTCTTTTCCGTAAACCAAATGTAAGCCAAGAGGTTGGATTCCAAGGAAGCCGCGACCGCGTAGGTGGGGATCTTGGCATGTCTATGGATATGGATGATGGTGTAGTAGGTGCAGTAGCTAGGAGATTAGGCACAGAAAATAACTTATCTGCGGATGATGTGGATGCGCTACGCAGTATAATCAAGGCGAGGTTTAGCGGTAAGTCTGTAAGCTCTGCGGTACAAGGAGTAAAGAATGCCAACTATATTGCCACAATGGGTAACTTTGGTTCAGCAATCACACAGCTTGGTGACTTGGCCTATAGTATACACTTCAATGGGTTTGGTGAAACTTTTCGTTCTCTGTTTAATCGCAAAGATAATTACGATTTTGTTAAACACTTCGGCCTTAGTGATCACAATATAGATACGATCACTACAACAGGAGGATTAAGTAAGGCACTTGATAAAGTGTTTACTGTGACCGGACTAAAGAAGCTCGATCAATTGAGTAAGAATACAACCATGAATGCTTCGTGGAAAAAGTATAAAGCTCAAGCGATGAAGAACTCCAAGGGTTTACAAGACGAACTAACTTCTGTCTTTGGTGCGGAGCGTGCGGGGCAGATGGTTAAGGAGTTGCGTGAAAGTAACCCAGGCTCGAAGAACTTACCGAAGGCAGTTGAGGAATTAATTTGGTACAAATTTTTAGACTTAAATCCCGCGAGTCTTACTGAAATGCCATTGTATTACAATGCGTCCGGCAATATGCGTATCGCTTACATGCTTAAAAGTTTTACCATAAAACAATTTGATGTATTCCGGGAAGCCGCTGGAAAAGATATCGCGGATGCAAAAATCAAAATGCAAAAGGGCGACAATCGAGGAGCCGCAAAATCTGCGGCACAAGGTATATACAAACTCGCTAGTCTTGGATTAGTGTTTGGTGCGGCTAATGCAAGTACCGATGTTATTAAAGATACAATGTATGGTCGTCCAACGGACATGGATGATCTGCTTGCGGATAACGCATTGAAGTTACTTGGTATCAATCGATACTTGGCTTACAAAGCACGGCGCGAAGGCGTAGGTAAGGCAGTAATGGAGATGGCGCTTCCGCCCATGACTGTTATCGATAGAGCGGGCAAAGACTTGGATAATTTATTCCAAGGAAAGGATTATAAAGGGAACATGCTACAAGGCACGCCGCTTGATATTATTTATTGGCAATACCTTGGTGGACTTGACAAAACTCAGCGATCCAAGTAGCGTGAAGTCTGCGTAGTTATCATCATAATGACTACCTTTTGTTATTAAGCGGGGGCAACCCCGCTTTTTTTTGCACTTTTTTTTGTTAATAGTTTGACACAGAAGACACGCTAGTCTTTTGTGCGTGGATCGATTCGCGGATAGCGTAAGATAACCTACAGGCCGGCGTAGCTCAGTTGGTAGAGCAGGAGACTCTTAATCTTTCGTGGATCGTGTTAAATATCACACGAATAATCCATGAATATATTGACCAAGTCTCCGCAATTAGATACGCAAATTCGGCCTATGATGAACGCGAACCCTATTCGTGCCGTCTTGCCCAACGGCGATACCCTAATAACGAGAGACGGAATATCCGCAGTAGCTGACGAGTTAGCCCGCCCGTCATGGCCGATGATCGAGGAGTTGTTTTGGACTTACGAGTCATCCCGGCTGACTGCTGGTAATCCGAAGGACGATACGAAGCGCAAAAATGTGGTGGCTATGCGCCGCATTTTGGTGCGTGCGGGGATAGATCCCGTAACATGTGACATCCGCCACTTTGCGGGGAGCGTGGGTAACCGCTGTATCCCTGAGTGGTATGTATGTACGCACTCTGCGAACGATGTAAGGTTAGCACGCTCGATGTTCTCCAAGCGGTGGATTATGTTTTACCGCTCGCAGAATATCGACACCCGTCCATTTGCGAATTGGGTGGCGTTACCTTTACAAGGGATCAAGGTGAAGCAGTTTGATCCGAACCGCGAGGAGTTGGCGCGTATTGTGGAGAAGTGCGAGGCGCTGATCGTCAACGATCCGCAGATGTGGTTGATGTACGCATTGGCGTATGGCCTTGGCTTGCGCAGTAGCGAGATCAAGCGTGCGAGGTGGGGCGATTTACAAGAAGATTTTGATGGCAATAAACTTATCCGTATCCATTCGCCTAAAAGTGGTGGCAAGTGGCAAGACCGCCCATGCGATCCGGCTTGGTGGGGTAAGATCCTCTCCAGGAATATAGCATCGTCCGATGGTTTAATCGTGGATGTCAAAGAGGATAGGATTACAAGGGACTTTCCGCAGTTCCTTCGCGAGGAATGCGGAGTGGAGGACCTCAGACCTGTGCATCGCTTGCGTAAGTATTGCGGGCATCGGGTGATGAGGAGTAATGGTAATAACGCATTTGTGGCGAGCCGTGCGCTTGGCCACTCAAGTGTGGAGATGACTAGCAGAGTGTATGTTGGGAATCCTCAGATAGCGCCTAGCTTCTAAGGCTCGCTAATATCTTACAACTTCTGCGTATAAATGAAATAAAATAGACTACAAAGAAACACTAATGGCTACTACAATATCAAATAATGGAGTAAGATTTAGGCACGAGCCTGGGTCTACGGACATAGAAATCTACGCGGAAGCACCTACTGTGCTACCAATCAAGGAAGTGGTGGATGACCTTATCGGTCTACTTTCAGACGAACAGGCAACTGAAGTCCTTCTTCGCCTTCAAGCGCCTTTAACGCCCCGTTTAGTACATGCTCAAACACCTGAGCTTGCATGAGTCCTGTGTCCGCGGCGATTGCTTTCACTCGTTCACGGACATACTTGGAGTATCTAATGTTTACGGGTTGGGTGAGTCCTTCTTTTTTTGGCATGATGCCAACACATAAACACACAAAAAACACATAACACAAGGAGAAAATAATATGGGATTCCTAGATGGTATCACAGAAGTGAAGTCATCCGCCGATGCGGGTGGCAATTATATGAAACTACAACCTGGTGCGAATCAGTTCCGCATCGTTGGTTCCGGCGATGATGGAGGATTCATCCAAGGCATGCTTGGTTGGTCCACGAATGACGAGGGTAAACGCCAGCCACATCGGTGGAGAGTGGGCGAAGATGCACCACGCACATTCGAGGAGCGTCCG